>Ga0256901_1001349_pt1 | contig 12429 bp, 10 predicted proteins | sample MC6MC0689MT_FD_190200 | JGI IMG/M metagenome (GOLD analysis project Ga0256901, IMG submission 190200) | Metatranscriptome of enriched soil aggregate microbial communities from Iowa State University, Ames, United States - MC6-MC0689-MT... | ecosystem: Environmental > Terrestrial > Soil >... | reverse complement strand
TTTTTTTATTTTGTGTTCTATAAATTCACATCTTAAATAATTAACCATGAAAAAGCCAATCATTTCAATTTTACTCTTATTCTTTACATTTTTTTCAAGCAATGCACAAACTAATCTTGCTCCATTAGGTGCAGAATGGTGGTACGGTAGTAACGATGGTTTTGGCTCTTCGGGCATCCATTTTGTATTAAACGCTAGGGCTAGCCATGACACGCTAATAAATGGGTTTAATTGTCAGGTTATTCAGCAGAAAGGCATAGTTAAAACTAGTTCGTCCATATCTTGGCCACCTACGTACTCAACACCTGATACTGTACTGTATGACCCTCTATTTATATACAACACAATAGATACTGTTTTTATATTCAATCCCTTTTTTGATAAGTTTACGCCTTTATATATTTACAATGTTACAGAAGGACAAACCCTATGTCTGCCTGTTTTACCAGATTTGAAAGGTCATAATGCTGCATCAACAGCGCTTATAGATTCTACTTTTTGCTTTGTTGTAGATTCTGTAAGAAACGTGGTATATAATACAACCACATTAAAAACCATTTACACCCATGCTTTGTACGACACCGCAAATTTCCCAATAAACCCCATAAATCAACCTCGAGCAATAGCCAATTGGAGCCATGCAGACTATAAAAATGTGGGTGTATATACACAAGGTTTTGGTGGATTTCATGGTGGAATATTGCCTGTAGTTTTATATGATAGAGGCAGGTTTGATGGCACAGATATGACGGCCAATGTAGGCCTCAGGTGCTATAGCGATAGTAATTTTGTATTACAATACACAAACTCATGTGATTATCTGCCAGAAACTACTTCTGTTTTTGATAAGAAAAATTCCGATTTCGGTATCAGTATATATCCGAATCCCAATTCGGGATTATTAAATTTTCAAACCAAAAAGCCGCTGCTAAAAGATATCGATATTAGGGTTATGGATATTAGCGGAAGGTTGGTAAGGAAAGGTAAACTAAAAAATGGTGTTTCAAATATGGTTATGAACCTTGCTGCTCTGAATAACGGTATGTATTATATAGAGTTAACTGAAGGAGAAAATTACTATCATCAAAAAATAACTATCAATCATTAGAAAATCTACTGTTTAGTCGTCCCTCCAAAAGTCCATTTTAAAATTTGGTGCATAAAAATTCTGTAAACGTCTATTATAAATTCAAGAACGATTTTCCAACGAGCGGTTGCCTCTGTGCGCCAAAGGTTCATCGCTCGTTTAAAGTTCATGGCTGCTGCTGCCAGAATGATGTTGATGTGGTCTCCAATGATACCCTTTAGAAAGTTTCTGCCAAGCCGATAGTCTGTTTTCAGGTGTCCGATTACAGCTCAATAGCCGCTCCTCTGCTATGCTTTTCCGTTTTGACTTTGTGATGCTCCTTTGTTGTTTGGCTAAGTGTATTGTTGTGTTTTTGTAAGTTGTGATGCCTCTGTAATCCCTGTCCACAAACACTTCTGCCGCTTCTACACCTGTTAGTCATTCGTATTGATCCAATGCGTCGGGAACGGTTTTGGAGTCGAGCAGGGTTTGCGTAAAATTGTAGGCCCCTACGATGATGCTAAAGTATTGGTAATAGCTGTTCTCGGCCCATTGCTCCACTACAGACTTGTCGCTCAGGTTGCGTACATATTTAAGAATCAACAGCGCCACCATCAACCTTATGGGTTTGAAAGGCTTGTCCATATTGCTGCTGTAATGCTTCTTGAAAGCATTTTCAAAGACTGACCAGTCAATCTTGTTAGCCAGGATATATAGTGAATGTTTGGCGTTCAACAGCTCCTAGAATCCAAGAAAAAAACTTGATTGGACGGTGTTTTTAGACTTTGGAAGCATACAAAAAATACAAGGTTTTGAAGCAATTAATCAAATGCTAGCATTTGATTAATACCCTTTTTTACCCAAATCCAAGCAGAGCGTAGAGTACAGACTTTTTGAGGGACGAATAGGTAACCGAAATTCAATCCCTCTTTGTGGGAAAAAACCCACCCCTCAAACCCCTCTTTTTTCGTTACTTTGTAAGCTAATTTTTCCGGCAAACTTTCTGAAAATTTCAAGCGGCAGCGCCTAAAAAATTTCAGAAATGTGTAGCTTAATATTGAGATTCCAATGCAGTTTTCCCACTTACATAATCATACCCAGTTTTCCTTGCTCGATGGTGCCTCATCCATAGGGCGTTTATACAAAAAGGCGGAGAAAGATGGCATGCCTGCCGTGGCCATTACCGACCATGGCAATATGTTTGGCGCCTTCGAATTTGTGTCGCAAGCCTGGAAGAATACTAAGGTGGTGGGCACAACGCCCGAGGGGAAAGAAATAAAAGAACCGATAGTAAAACCTATTGTGGGCTGCGAGGTGTACCTGGTGGAGAATCGCCACAAGCGCCAGTTTACCCGCGAAGATGGAAGAGATAAAAGATACCACCAATTGTTTTTGGCCAAAGATGAAAAGGGTTATCAAAACCTGGTGAAGCTATGCTCCTTAGGCTTTATGGAAGGGCTTTACGGCAAATATCCGCGTATTGATAAAGAGCTGGTATTGCAGTATCATGAAGGCTTAATTGCTACCACTTGTTGCATAGGGGCATCGGTACCGCAAGCTATTTTGCGCAAGACGGAAGAGGAAGCCGAGAAGGAATTTAAATGGTGGCTCGACCTCTTTGGCGAAGACTATTATGTAGAACTGCAACGCCACGAAATACCAGAACAAATTAAGGTAAACGAAGTGTTGCTGAAATTTGCAAAGAAATATAATGTGCCCATCATTGCCTCTAATGATTCGCACTATGTGGAGCAGGAAGATGCCAATGCGCATGATATTTTATTGTGTATCAATACGGGCGAAAAGCAGAGCACGCCAACTAATAAAGAGTTTTCGGACGATGATGAACAGCGTCCTAAAAACTCGCGTTTCGCTTTTTACAACGACCAGTTTTATTTCAAAACAAAAGACGAGATGTTGCGCATCTTCAACGATGTGCCACAGGCTATAGACAATACACAAATGATTGTGGACAAGATAAAACCGCTCAAGCTGGAGCGCGATATTTTGTTGCCACACTTTAAAGTGCCTGCCGAATTTAATGAGAATCAGGATGCCTACCTGGAGCATCTTACCTGGACGGGCGCGCGCGAAAGGTATAAAGAGCTAACGCCAGAAATAGAAGAGCGTATCAACTTTGAGTTGTTTACCATACGCACCATGGGTTTTGCCGGCTACTTCTTAATCGTATCCGATTTTATTAAGGCGGGTAAAGACTTGGGCGTGTTCATTGGTCCGGGTCGTGGCTCGGCAGCGGGTAGTGCCGTGGCTTACTGCACAGGCATTACCAATATCGACCCTATCAAGTACAACTTACTATTCGAGCGTTTCCTAAACCCCGACCGTAAGTCGATGCCCGATATAGATACCGACTTTGATGATGTGGGTCGTCAGAAAGTGATAGATTACGTAGTAGATAAATATGGTAAAAACCAGGTGGCGCACATTGTTACTTATGGTACTATGGCAGCTAAGTCGAGTATTAAAGATGTGGCGCGTGTGTTGGATTTGCCTTTGCCCGAGGCCAATATGCTGGCCAAGCTAGTACCCGACAAGCCGGGCACATCGCTAAAACGCATGCTGCGCGCACCTATCGATAATTCTACAAAAGAAGAAAAGAGCTTAAAAGAAAAAGAAGGGCTGCAAGAAGAAGACCTCATAAACGTACGCCGCCTCCGCGAAATACTGGAAGAGCAAAGCCTGCAAGGCGATGTAGTGCGCGGTGCTGAAAAGCTGGAAGGCTCGGTACGTAACACGGGTATACACGCTGCTGGCATCATCATTGCCCCAAGAGATTTGTCGGACCTTATACCGGTTAGTACCGTAAAGGATATTAACCTATTGGTTACGCAGTTTGAAGGTAATGTGATTGAGAATGCCGGCGTTATCAAGATGGACTTTTTAGGTTTGAAAACCTTAACCATTTTGAAAGATGCGCTGCACCTAATAAAGCGAAATCATGGTGTGGAAATAGAAATTGACAACATACCACTTGATGACGAAGAGACTTATAAGCTGTATCAGCGCGGCGATACCAATGCTACCTTCCAGTTTGAGAGCCCAGGTATGCAGAAGCATTTGCAAAACCTAAAGCCCGATAAGTTTGCCGATTTGATTGCGATGAACGCCTTGTATCGTCCGGGGCCTATTGCTTATATCCCCAACTTTATTGCGCGTAAACATGGTCGCGAACCCATCACTTACGATTTGCCAGAGATGGAAGAGTACCTGGCCGATACGTATGGCATTACGGTGTATCAAGAGCAGGTGATGTTGCTGTCACAATCTATTGGTGGCTTCTCTAAGGGCGATGCCGATGTATTGCGTAAGGCCATGGGTAAAAAGCAGAAGGCTGTATTGGATAAAATGAAGGTTCAGTTTATAGACGGCGCTACGGCCAAAGGTCACCCTGCCGATAAGCTGGAAAAAATATGGACCGATTGGGAAGCCTTCGCACAGTACGCTTTCAACAAGTCGCACTCTACATGCTATGCCTTCGTAGCGTATCAAACGGCATTTCTTAAAGCGCATTATCCTGCGGAGTTTATGGCGGCGGTGCTCAACAATGCCAACAGCATTGATAAGATTACCTTCTTTATGGAAGAGTGCCAACGCATGGAACTAAAGGTATTGGGGCCAGATATTAATGAATCGATAAAAGGTTTTTCACCCAATAGAGAAGGTATCATTCGTTTTGGCTTAGGTGCTATCAAAGGTGTGGGCGAGGCAGCTATCGAAGATATTTTAGCAGAGCGTGACAATGGTGGTGCTTTCAAATCTATATTCGATTTGATAACCAGGGTGAACCAACGTACGGTCAACAAAAAATCCCTGGAAAGTTTGATACTGGCTGGTGGTTTCGATTGCTTAAAGGAATACCACCGAGCACAATTTTTCCATATACCTGCGCTTGACCCTATTACTGGTTTGGAGCGTGTAATCCGCTTTGGTAGCCAGGTACAGGCTGCTACCTCTATGGCGGTCAATAGTCTTTTTGGTGATGCAGATATGCCTTCTGTTAAGCCACCAGAATTACCCCAATGTGAACCTTGGACGCTGCACGATTTACTGGAAAAAGAAAAAGAAACCATTGGCATTTACCTAAGTGGTCATCCGCTTGATGGGTTCAAGTTTGAGATGCAGCACTACAATATTATTCCTATTAATGAATTGGAAAACTTCAAAGGTCGCTTGGTGCGCATTGCAGGCTTCGTGTCCAATCCGCTTCATGCCTTTACCAAAAAGGGCGACCCTTGGGGCAGATTAGTATTGAACGATTATACAGGCAGTTTCGAAATAAATTTGTGGAAGGAAAACTATGCCCATTACAAAGACTATGTACAAGAGAGCCAAAAGCTAATGATAACCGGCACATACGACGAAAGCCGTTTCAGGCCTGGTGTTATGGAATTTAAAATTAACGGCATGATGCTATTGGGCGATGTAAAAACGAAACATACCAAACGCCTTTCGCTGGCTTTGCCTTTGGAAAAAGTAGACAATGATTTTGTACAATTTTTACATCGCAATATTCAGCAATACCCTGGCAACTGCGAAGTAACCATACAGATAAGCGATATGGAACAAGAACGCAGCACTGCGCTAAGATCCAGTAGCGGCAAGCTTTTGGTAAATGATGACTTGATAGAATACCTACAGACGGCAGATATATTGTATAAGGTGGAGGTGAGTTGATAAGAATTAATTACTAGTAGCAAACCTCCAATTTATTGGAGGTTTTTGCATTATTAAGATTGTGAATGACAATGTTTTTTATATCTTGGTATGAACTTTAAAGTCATAACCAACATGAAAAAGTTTTTCTGCCTCTTTGCTCTAATCTTTTGTTTAGCTGCGCCAGAAATATTCGGACAAGCGGGATCTCTCATTAATGTACGGTTTCGATTGAGTGCTGATACAGCAACAATGACAGCTTACCCAATGCCGCCTGAGCGAGAGAAAGATAAGAGCATTAAGACATTAATATTAAAAATGAATTACAACGAGTCGGGCATACTAAATTCAAAAGATGCGGAGATACTCAATAGTGGCTTATGCAATGTAATAAGTGTTGATCTTGTCTATACTCATGACGGAAATGAAGAATTGCTAGAAACGCTGAACAAAAGAAGACTTTTTGAACTATATATGATATCTCCTGATTTGTTAGGTCGTACAATGGTGAAGTGGCGTTTTGTTAAACAACTGGGGGACGGCCAAAACGTTCGTAATATGTTTCACGGCTACGTAATCCGCTATAGAAAGATAAAGCCTTATAGACCGCTATCACTAGCTTCGCTAAAAGAAGATGTTATGGCGCTTGCAGCCAAACCTTTCGATAATGACCTGTTCAAAATATTCAGACGTATTAAGAATGTCGAACATCAAGCAATCGTAGTAGATTTTACAGGCAGTATGTCGCCCTATTTTACTCAACTGATGGCTTGGTTTTTTCTTCAGAAGTATACAGTTCCAACTAGCTTCGTTTTTTTTAATGATGGAAACGATAAGCCTGATAACAAAAAAGTTATTGGAAAAACGGGAGGGCTGTATTCATTTCGCACAGATAATCTTGATACCCTTCTTTTTTACTCTCTCAGAACCGTAGATAGTGGATCAGGAGGGGATTCCCCAGAAAATAATGTCGAAGCTGTTTTGCAAGCAATAAGTGAAAATCCTAAAGTGGAAAAGATAATCTTAGTAGCGGACAACTGGGCTGATATGCGGGACTATTCGCTTATCGGAACTATTAAGAAGCCTGTAAGTGTGATTCTTTGCGGCACTAGCGACGGCATCAATACGCAATACATCGACCTAGCCAGAAGTACAGGCGGGTCGTTACATACTATTGAGGAAGATATAGAAAACCTAATGAAAATACGAGAAGGCAGTGAAGTTAAAATAGGCAAAGACGTATACATCTTGAACGGAGGGCGATTCCGTAAAAAATAATAGCTAAGGTTCAACCAAGCTATATGTATTGGCAATCTGTTCCGTAAATACTTAGGGCAAAATATTTACATCGATAGCTATTACAAACTAGCCCAAGCGCTGGTAACCAAGTCCAGCAATGGCTCCAGCCTAAACAAACCAGCAAATGTAACCGTAGGATTTACGTGAAAAACAGCACCTACCGTGATGATAGCAACACCAGCAATGAAAAAACAAATGCAGGTTAGCAACAGTAAAAAAGCTTTACGCTTGCGGGAGAGAACAAACTTAGGCATAGCTGAGGCAGTTTTGAAAAGCAGGTAAAGCTACACTATAAATTTATATTATCCTAATAATATAAATCGTCATTTGTTTATTTTCAAGTCTACTTTACCCTGCCCCACCGTGTCGGCATGTGGGTACAGCATATAGCCCGTACCCGGATTTGCGGGATATTCGTAATAAGAATTGGTATAGGTTTGTTCCTCCTTGAAAGGAGAATTATCGTAGCTGTTTTTTACAAATTGCAACACCAACGCCACTAGTATGGCAATAGGGAACAAGGACAAAATGCTTTTGCGCCGTCTGGTGTACTTATGGGTATATACGGTATTGTCTTCGGGCGTAGGGTCTTCGTAATATTCATATTCAGGAAATTCCTGTAATACTATTCTACGGTACGATACATCGTAATTGCCTTTTTTGAATGGATGAGATAGGACTTCGTAGGCTTCGGTTATTTCTTTAAATTTTTCGGTATAAAAATCATTATCCTCTGGGTGCATATCTGGATGGAAAGCACGCGCCATGCGCCTATACGCCGTTTTTATATCAGCATCAGTAGCGCCGAAAGGAATTTCCAGCAATTCATAATAGTCAATAAAATCTGTGCTCACCATATACAATTGTCAATAAAAGCAAACATATAGCAAATAATAACGCCGCTTTATAATACTATTCAATTCCGCTATTGCTTTAATATTTAGTTTACCCTTACCTTTGTCTCTTCAACAAAAATTAAACGTAATAAAAATGGCAGCAGTATTCACCGATGCTAACTTCGATAACGAAGTATTGCAATCTGAAAATTTATCTGTAGTTGATTTTTGGGCTCCATGGTGTGGTCCTTGTATCGCTTTAGGCCCAACTATTGACGCGCTTTCAAAAGAATATGAAGGTAAAGTTAATGTGGGAAAAGTAAACGTGGATGAGAATCCAAATTTATCTGTTAACTACGGTGTTACCAGCATTCCATGTGTGTTGTTCATCAAAAACGGACAAGTGGTAGACAAGCAAGTAGGTGCGGCACCAAAGTCAGCATTCGAAAAGAAAATTCAACAACACTTAAGTTAATCCAACACTTTGTGTAAACATAAATAGAGGCTGCATGATGGTGCAGCCTCTATTTATTTTAGATAATTTGATGCCACTAATCCGCAAAACTATTTATCCTCAGCAATTGTAGCCAACATTTTCTCATACAGCGCCCGCCATTTTTTTGATTTACGGTCTTCGCCCAAATTGTGGTTATGCCAAATGCTGATGAATGTGCCTTGCACATTTTTTACAGCGTAATACAGGCGCTCCCATTCCAGGAACGCTTCTTGCACTGAGTTTTTTTGGTAAAACATACTGGTCGCTTCCATATACACAAATGGATGCACGCGCAATGTGCTTGTTGCTTCTCTCAATACATCATACCAAAGAAAAGAACGCGACGTGCCGGCTCTAAAACCGTTGCAGGAAGCATACCCCATCGAAAAATCATCCTTGATATTCGCCTCAATAAGGTTTCTATAAGTTTCGGGTAAAGTAAATTTGATATAATGCTGCCTACTGTTGGTAACCGGTTTATGGCTGGCTTTCGCCAATATTTCAATTTCACTTTTCAGTGTCGCTGTACTTTGGTGCGATAAATAACTGGGATGGATGCCCATTTCGTATCGCTGCGCCAATTGTTGCATCAATGTGGACATTGCCGGAGCATTTGGCTCAGCATTTTTATCGTAATCGCTCCATTGGCCTAATAACATAAAGTAAATAGGCTGCAATTGATACCGTGCATGAAGCTTGTCTAAAAAATCAAAATTGTCAAAGGGATCTGTCTTTTTACCTGCCAGCACTGCGGCGCGTTCAGCAACAGATTTCCATTTCAACTGAAGTAGGTCTTTGGCATAGCCACCTAGGTTTCGTTTGTTGCCTTTATGCAGGTATTTCCAAGCAATATCAATATCGTAACTTGGCAGGAAGGTGAAACTCGGCTGAGGCAATGTGCAGTTCAACTTCCGTTCCAATATTTTTCGGAAATGAAATAGCCATTCGTCCACAACGGGTTGCTGCAAAAACGAAAATTGCTGCGCCAGGGATTGATCGGCCTCAAACCTCCCATGTTGGTCTTTTTGATGAGGCAAATACTCTTCGTAGCGGCTCAACAAGAAAAATGTGGCAGAAAAAATATCGAAAGGAATAGCTGCGCCCGGTTGATTATAGAACAAAATAGTGCTGTGTTTCCAGCGGTTGATATTGTACACTTGCGTTTGCACCCCAGTTTGTGCCATTATGGGATGCGGCTTTATGGTCAATATTTCAGCACCCATTTTTTCGTCCGAATAATTGATTTTAAACCCCTTATCATTATTCCATTTCAATAAATCGCTGGTTATTTCAAAACTTAATTGCAACTGTTCCTCAAAAATCCAGAATAAAATGTAACGCAACCGGGCAGAATTTACTGTAGTATAAATAAGTATATGTCGGTGGTTCGTTTCCATTTATTTAGGGCAAACAATTTAGGTGCAATCAAAATTTTGATAAGACAAAGATAGTATTGTAACCATCAAAGCGCATTTTTCAGCAAGAAATTTGGCTGACTACATGTTTGTGTTAATGCGCATTTTCTACCCCGTTTTGGGGTAGACGCATTTTGCCCGCATTGATATTTTCCTATCTTTGCTCAAATTCATGCCGAAATGAAGCAAACATTTACTATCTTATCGACATGCATCGCATTGATTTTCATGGTTTCATGTGCTGCACCCAAGCCAATGGGCAAAACTGCATACAATTCTAAAAATCCTGAGTTTATTGACGGAATTACACTAGAAGGAGGCAGCAACAATGTTAAACTTACCCAAAACAAGCAGGTTTACAGACAACAAAGAATAGGCTCGATACCTGCAGAAACGGAAAGCGCTGACCAAACCAGCAGTTCGTTCGTAAAAATTAGAGAAGGTAAGAAAAACAACATTTCCTTATATTCCTTTATTGAAGAGTGGTACGGTACGCCTTATCGTTTTGGCGGTACTTCAAAAAGTGGCATAGATTGTTCGGCTTTTGTGCGTCAACTGTATGGTGATGTTTATAACTTAGGTTTACTACGCACCTCTATTGAACAATTTGCTACCGCAATGTTCATCAATAAAGAAGAATTAAAAGAAGGTGATTTAGTATTTTTCAAAATCCGCAGCAAAAGAATAAGCCATGTAGGTGTTTATCTTTCAGAAGGCAAGTTTGTACACTCTTCGGTAAGCCAAGGTGTGGTTATCAGCGACCTTTCAGATAAATATTGGGTTAAGTATTATGCAGGTGGCGGTAGAGTAGGATAAGTAACTGCTTGAGAACTTGAATAATTAGAATAAAAAAAATCTGAAAATTTTCTTTCAATTTTTTGTTTGTTTTAAAAAAGGTATTACCTTTGCAATCCCAAACGGGGACACAGTTCTTAAGAAGTATGCAGAAGTAGCTCAGCTGGTAGAGCACAACCTTGCCAAGGTTGGGGTCGCGCGTTCGAATCGCGTCTTCTGCTCAGAGAAATTCCAAGCTCTACAGGGTTTGGAATTTTTTTTGCCAAAACCATTATTAATTAATGGATGTTGCCCTGGTGGTGAAATTGGTAGACACGCAGGACTTAAAATCCTGTTTGCAGCAATGCAAGTGCCGGTTCAAGTCCGGCCTGGGGCACACAGATTAAAAAAAGGATTCACGATTGTGAATCCTTTTTTTTGTGCTTGTGATTTTTGAAAGCTTATTGCTTCACCACTTTTACAGCCTTGTTTACACCATTGCCGTTTATTTGCACGAAATACATTCCTGCACTTACACCTGCAGCATCAATTGTAGCCACATTTTCTCCGCTTTTAGCCTTAAAACTTATAGTGTTCAACACTTTACCTGAAAGGTCTGTAACGCTTATGTCAAGTGGTTCTTTACCCACACCATCGTAATTAAAAGTGAGGCTAAATAAACCCGAGGAGGGATTGGGGTATGCATGCAAGCCTTGTATTACATTCGAAATTTCCAGTAGACTTGTTGCTTGAGGTTGTGAGCAAGTGTCGGTATAATTGACTCCTGTCCAACGCGCTATTTTATTTGCCGAAATACCGTTTAAATTGCTAAAATCACCCAGTGCATACCAATCATCTCTAAAATGCCCAAAGCGTAGCAAATTGCTATTTGCAGACATACCTAACCAACACCATTTGCTGCCGTCCCACTTGGCCAGTCCTTTGTGGCCTATACCCAGGTTGATATTATCCATAATATAGAAACTGCCTATGGCATACAGCTCGTTATTGAAAACCATTAAGTCAGAAATAGCTGGTTCGCCTTGTTGATTTAAACCATTGTTTAACTTGTGCCAATTGTTGCCGTCCCATTTCACGATGGCGTTGCCTAAGCCGCTGGGCTCTGTAAACATACCGGCAGCATATAAAGTATCGTTCCATACCTGGAGCTTGTACACACCACCCATAGCCGACAAAGGAAAGTTACCCACATCTGTCCAGCGCTGTCCATCGTACATCGCTATTTCGTTTATAGTAGTATTCAGTCCGCCAAAATTGCCACCTATGTAAAAATTTCCTTTGTAAAAAGCAAATGTATGGGGCATATCATCACTTGCCAAAACGGTATCAACCCTGCCCAAATCGGTCCATACGGTATCATTCCATACCGCAATTTTGCCTATGGCTTGGTTGTTTATAGAAGTGAAAAAACCAATAGCGTAGAGCTTATCGTCGTGAACATGTAGGTATTCTACTGAGCCTTCGGAGTCTAGAGGTATGTTTACCCAAGTGGTCCCATCCCAAGATGCCAATCCTAGCCCTCCAAAATATAGCTTATTCTTGTAGCGGACTACTGTACTGTACCTTTTGTTTGAAGAATCTGACATAAAGGAAGAGATGTTTCCATCCCATTTTACAACATTGCATTTGGTGTTGTTTACAGAATCGAACCTTCCAACAATATAACTAGCGTCACTTAACGTGTCGTAATACATGCCAAGCGGATAATCAAAACCGTTGAAATGAAGTGGTAAGCTCTCCCAGTTTTGGGCATTGAGTGATGAGGCAGAAGCAAAAGAAGCAAGAAACAATAAAAATGCTTTCATAGGAGATAAATTTATTTCAACATTTCCGCAGCGTCTCTCGCAG
>Ga0256901_1001342_pt1 | contig 12455 bp, 7 predicted proteins | sample MC6MC0689MT_FD_190200 | JGI IMG/M metagenome (GOLD analysis project Ga0256901, IMG submission 190200) | Metatranscriptome of enriched soil aggregate microbial communities from Iowa State University, Ames, United States - MC6-MC0689-MT... | ecosystem: Environmental > Terrestrial > Soil >... | reverse complement strand
TTGGGCAATGGTTCTCACGGGCTTTTTAGTAGGAATTCCTTTATTTTACAATGTCGGTTTTATCGTCTTGGTACCGTTTGTTTTCATGGTATGTGCTTCCAATAAAATGCCCTTGCTTTACGTAGCTATGCCATTGTTGGCAGCGCTGTCCGTGACGCACGGTTATTTGCCACCACATCCGGGAGCTACGGCCATAGCGCTTGCCTACAATGCGGACATAGGTTTAACAATGGCCTATGGCGTTGTTGTGGCAATTCCTGCCATAATTATCGGTGGGCCACTCTTTGGCAGGATGCTTAAGCGTATTCCGACCAACCCACCGGCCGAGTTTTTTCCTGAGCAAAATCAAGCAGATAGGGAAGAGCTTCCCGGATTTGCAATTAGTATATTTACAGGGCTGTTTCCAATAATTTTAATTGCTTTTGGTTCATTTGCACATCTAATATTCCCAGAAGGCTCCTCTTGGCTGACGGCACTACGTTTCTTGGGTGACCCGGTGGTGGCTTTAATGATTGCATCTCTAGTGGCGATGTACACGATGGGTATCCGCCAAGGTAAAAGTTTACGGGAGCAGTCAGAAAGTGTGGAAGAAGCAATTCGTGGGATAATGATGATCCTTTTTATCATTGCAGCATCAGGCGCCTTCAAGCAAATTTTGGTAGATAGTGGTGTAGCGAACTACATCGCTGACCTAACCGCAGACCTTAGCTTGTCGCCTCTTGTGCTTGCATGGTTAATAGCCGGTATCATTCGCCTAGTTATCGGTTCGGCAAGTGTTGCTGGACTCACGGCAGCGGGCATTATGCTTCCCATTGTGCAAGCAGGAGATGTTACTCCTGAATTAATGGTGCTAGCGACTGGAGCGGGAAGTCTCATGTTCTCACACGTCAATGATCCGGGGTTTTGGATGTTTAAATCTTATTTTGGAGTGAGTATGAAGGATACGTTTCGCTCATGGACGGTGATGGAAACGCTCGTTTCTGTTATTGGATTGATCGGTGTCTTGATTTTACACTGGCTTGGTCATTGACAGCGAATGAGAAAGTTTCATATTGCCATACAGCTTTAGTTATAATCTCGCCTTTGTTGCTTGATAATCGCTCCCGAAAGATTTAAAGTTCTTCCGGACTTGGTTTCACCCAGTTACTTGCTTCTCCGATAATTTTTAAAGTTGCCGCAAGACCCGCTCCATTAACCATCGCTGTAAAATAAATATGGTTCATTTTGAGGGCTGCTTGGTTTTAGATTCGCCCCCGGGAAGGAATAAGTCACCCACCTTTAAATTGGCTTTTTGTATCCTGATAAAACGCCCCCCAAACAACATAAACAGGAGCACGTACTGTTGCTGTAACTCAACAAAACGATTATATGAAGTAATCGAAAGGATATATATGGATAGCTCAAACGAATATTGAATTATATAGGCCCATAATCAACCAATTATGGGCTTTTCTTTGACGGAAATGTTTGTTTGATTTTTTTTTCTTAATATCGTGACAATGAACCGAATTTTATTGTTCTAGTTGTCTAAAATATGCATAGATCACATCAACTCTATATCTTTATTTTACTTTGGCTAAGCTGCTGTTTAAATGCTGTTCCGGTGTTGGCCCAGTATACCGTTGATAATATTCCCAGTCCGAAGCAGAGGGGGCAGGACTATTTTGTGTCCAATCCCGATGGGATCTTGTCATCAGGTACTGTAGCTGAACTGGATGGTTTATCCACACAGATCGAAGCAGCTACCAAAAGTGAGTATGCCATTGTATTGGTCAATGACTATGTCGGTGACAGCGATTTTGAATTTGCACTTAAACTATTTAATACCTGGGGTATCGGTAAGAAGGGTAGTAACAATGGTCTATTATTGTTTATTGCCAAAGATCGGCGGGAATATCGTTTTATTACGGGTTATGGGATGGAAAGTACCTTGCCTGATGCCTATTTAAAGCGGATCGGTGAGAAGTATCTCGTACCAAATTTTCGAAATGGAAATTATGACCAAGGAGTTCTTGAGGCTTCGCAGTTTATCAAAACCATTCTAATGTCGCCTGATAGCAAGGCTGAATTGGAGCGCCTGATGCCTGAGGCAACTCCGATCTGGAGCTTCAACAGTCCTATCCTGCGAAATTCACTTTTGGTACTGGCTTTATTTGCCATTTGTTATATCTGGCTGGGTGAGGTAACCCGCGCGATAAAAGGGCAACTGACCAAGAAAAGTAAGTATTTCCCACCACTGGTCAGCGGCTGTGGTTGTATGGGGATGTTGATGTTTGCCAGTGTCTTTATATGTGCTTTTGCATTGAACAACTTTGAAGTCGTTTATCAATGGAAGAACCTTCCTTACTTTATTTTTATATTTGGCAGTATCACATTGGCGATGAAATATAATGCGAGCCGTACGCAGATTGTCAATTCCTATCGTGATGAGGAGAATATCCAGCAAGCTCTGCGTAAATTTCGTATTTGGGGACTTGTCCCTTTACTATTAAGTCCTTTGGCGCTGTTTGATCTTTTTGGAATAAATAAACGGATTCGAAAAAATGAACTTCGATTGACTCCACCGGATGGTTCGGGACGTTGGTTGCGTATGAACAAAGATGATGATTCTACGCGGGAAAGTGCATACCTGGATAAAGGACAGCTTTTGGAAGAAAAAATTGGCAGTCGGTCTTATGAGATCTGGGTAGATCAGAATAGCAATGAAACCAAGTTGGTTCCCTGGGATGAAAATGCAGGGTACATTGATTGTCCGCAATGTCATTACCGTACATTTGAGACAGGTCTTTCACGGACGATCCGATCCGCAACTTATAGTTCGCAAGGACTTGAGGAACGTTTTGATAAATGCAAGAACTGTGGACATCGCGTCTCCCATGGTGAGCATACCATACCTGTTAAAGTGCGGTCTTCATCGAGCAGCTCCGGTGGTGGTGGTTCTAGTAGTAGCGGTGGTGGAAGTTTTGGCGGTGGCTCTTCGGGTGGCGGCGGTGCAGGTGGACGATGGTAGTTCGCAATTTAGGGGCAAAAAAAAGGTTTTCAATCGGGGAGAATGAAAACCTTAAATAACCAATTATAAACCTAAATTATGATGACACAAATATAGTGTATTTATTACACTATCAAAAGTTTTTTTTAAAAAAAATAAAAAATTAAGCTATATAGCGCATATATGATTTCTGTTTATAAATTAAAACCAAAGTTTCAGCAGTTATTAATGCCGATTTTGACCTTTTTGAATCGAAAAAAGGTAACTGCCAATCAGATAACTATTGGCTCGATCGTTTTGTCTTTGGTGATTGCAATATTGTTTTGGTATGCTGATCGGATGCCAATTTTGTTCTTGGCATTACCGATCGGTTTATTATTGCGGATGGCCTTCAATGCATTGGATGGCATGATGGCCCGTCTTTTCAATCAGACGAGTAAAAAGGGGGAAGTCTTGAATGAGGTGGGCGATATTGTCTCCGATGTCCTGATCTTCTTTCCGTTGCTTAAATTTCATCCTGAGAGTTTATATCTAGTGGTATGCTTTATTATTTTGAGTGTCATCAATGAATTCTGTGGTCTCATTGGAAAAGTTGTTGCCAATGACCGTCGGTATGATGGACCCATGGGTAAAAGTGACCGTGCATTGTTGCTCGGCGTATATGGTATTTTGAGCTTGTTACAGATCTCGATAACGACTATTTCAGGCTATATTTTTGCTGTACTATGTTTGTTATTGATCTTGAGTTCGATAACGCGATTGAGAAAGGCATTGGTTGTACATGAGTGAAGTATCCAATCCGAAGGACAAGTTTGCTGACGTACCTGTTCGGGTCAGAAGCTGGGGGTATATTGTACTTGTACTGGCCATTGCTTTCGTTCCGCAAACAATAGCATTGTTGTTTGTTTCCTGGCTGACATTTCAGGGGATGCGCGAGTTTATGAAGATGTTTGTGCCCAATTTTAGTCTTGTGTTGCCCTTTGCTATTGTAACGGGTCTATTGCAGCTGATCCTTTTAATCTACTGCTCGTATAGCGCCTATCTATGTTGGGCGACACTATTGTGCATCGGGATTGGGCTGTTTTTCCGGTTCGGACAGAAAACAGCGATGGGTGCTGCTATCGGAATGACCTTTGGAGCCGCTGCCTGCCTGCTTGCATTCAGCCAGCTGGCCTTTATCCGGGCAGTAGAAATCAATCAGGATGAGCTGATGGGATTACGGCTTGTGGCCTATATCATTGTTTTAACCGAACTGAACGATGTATTCCAATACCTAATGGGTAAATTCTTTGGTAAACGAAAGATCGTTCCGCGTATCAGTCCAAACAAAACTGTTGTAGGATGTATCGGTGGTATCGGGCTGACTGTAATTTTGAGTAATATCCTGGGCTACCTGTTATTGCCATTTGGGGATTTTATCTGCTTTTCGTTGCTTGGTCTGCTCTTTGGTACGTTAGGATTTTGTGGTGACGTGCTTTTCTCCTTTTTGAAACGTAGGACAGGAGTCAAGGATACGGGCACATTAATCCCCGGACATGGTGGATTGCTGGATCGGATAGATAGCTTGGTGTTTAATGCACCAGTTTTCTATGGTTTGATTTGTTTGATAGAAATGACGAATTTGTAAGTAAAACCAGAATCTCATATCTAATATATCGCTAAATGAATTATCAGCGGACAGTTTTATTTTCAGGAGGCGGTACTCGTTTTGGCTTGTACTTGGGCATGTATGCCGCGTTGGAAGAACTGGGGCTAAAACCAGACCTATTAATTGCTAGCTGTGGTGGATCGTTGGCTGCTGCGATTATTCAGTCTTTTGAAACGGATGCAGAGCGGAAATCTTATCTCCAATCCGAAGAGTTTTATCGCTTCTTCTGTGGACATCGGCTTACGGAACAACGTCATCTGGACAAACTGGGGTGGTATGTGCTAAAAAAGCAGTGGGATAAACGATCTGCTCCTTATCTGGAAGATATCTTTGATCGTTATCTGGTCAATATGGAACCTGATCTTTCGCCCTTGTTACCGACTTTGAACCGCCCATTTTCGGAAGAAATACCGTCGATTATTATTGGTTCGAAATTGCTTTTTGACCGTTCTGAAGTTGGGGAGAGACGTGGAGAACGTAAGCTTTATCAAAAAGTCTTGATGGGGAATACAGCTGTACTATCGAGAGTAAATCTGGATAGCATCCAAATTCAAGGTGAAAATTATGGACAAAGTGCTGTTGCCCCAACGATAGCGATAAATTCAGCGGCTACATTATTGGAGGCTGTTCGTATTTCCATGTCCGATATGTTTTATATCGAGCCGATAGAGCGGAATGGAGAATATTATGCCGGTGGAGCCATTGATCTGGTACCTGTAGAACTGGCGCAGTCTTTGGCAGCAGAAGTAATCTGCGAGCGGAAGCAGAGTTATAAATTGCAGGAAGAGGGATTAGTCAGAGCGGTATTGGGCTTTAGCGGGAATCAACGCTTGCGGGATATTGATCAGCAATTTCAGAGCCTCCGATGGATCGATACAATGGACGCTGCGGAACAGTTAGCCGGAAACTATTGCAGAAAAGGCATAGATTGGCGTAGATTTGAAATAACATTGTCTCTTCCGGCAAGTCTGGATGAATTTGCGACCGCTATGGAAGCACAGTGGAATTATGGATATAGCAAGACGCTGGAACTGCGTATGGCATAGTACATGATGTATCGGAATAATGGTCGTTGGGAGAGATGGCGCGAGATAGGGGATCGGCTTGATACAGGGAAATTATTGAGCTTGGACGACATTGACGCTACACGATGTATCTGGGTAATGGTTGTTGGAAGTATTTATCGTGTAATACGGGATCTATTGGAGAGTTTAGGTGGCATACCGAAGGTTTATTTGTTTGACAGGATAGCCCGATCAAGCGGGTAATATAATCGTTATTTTTTTTGTATAAAATGAAGGTATTTATCGCAGGCGGAACAAGCGGAATAGGTCTAGAACTAGCACAATGCTACCTCCAGCAAGGGGCTGAAGTTGCTGTATGTGGTCGAGACCTTTCAAAGTTGACCAATCAAGCGACATACGATGCGCTCATCAAGTTTGAAGTGGATGTATGTAATCGGGATGCTTTGGCTGATGTCGTTGATCGTTTCTGTCATTATGGGACATTGGATCTTTTTATCAATTGTACCGGAAGTTATGCCGATGATGTGGCACAGGGCATCAGTTATGAAGAGGCAAGTGCGATGCTCCGCGTCAATATGCTGGGAACCGTGAACTGTTTTGAAGTCGCCCGCGAAGCCATGCGTGGACAATCAAAGGGGCAAATCGCAACAATAGCATCCGTCTCGGGGACTTTAGATTTTCCGAATTCAAGTTTGTACAGCAAAACAAAGCGGGCCGCAATTCAAGTGGCTGATGCCTACAGAAGGGCATTGCTTCCGTATGGGATTGCGGTGACAGTCATCGCACCGGGGTATGTAGATACAACCAAGCTCCGTCAACTTAATCAGCAGGATCTCTCCAAAAAGCCCTTTTTGATCAGCGTAGACGATGCCACGCAGCGTATCCTAAAAGCAATACAGCAAAAGAAAGAAATCGTGATTTTTCCGAAGCGTATGAAATGGCTGATGGGATTTTTAGGCCTGCTCCCCCATGTATTATTAAGCAAAATCATGTTTAGGAAAGCCAAATGGATGAAAAACAATTAAAGAAGGTAGGCGGGCAGCTCCTTGTTGCCATCTATTGCCTGTTATTTTTTCAACTTACCTATTCCTATACAGCGGCCTACGCCTCCAGTTTAGCTGCGGTACCTTCTTTTGTATTCGATTTTGAACAGTACATTCCGTTCGTTCCATGGATGATCCTGCCCTATATGAGTAGTGGACTGTTTTTTTTCCTCGTGCCATTTTACTGTCGACAAAAAGGGGAGCTCCTGTGCTATGCAAAGCGATTTACGTTTGTTACCCTGATTGCGGCATTGTGCTTTCTCCTTTTTCCGTTGCGGTTTTCTTTTGACAGACCGTCGGTTGAATATCCTTTGTTTACTATTTTCTTTTCCTTCTTAAAGGAATATGATTCGCCTTTTAATCAGGCACCCTCCCTGCATGTCGCTTATGCCTGTCTTTTTTGGTCAGTGCTGCGTTGGAAGTTCAACGGATGGAAGAAAATAATCTTGGGCATCTGGCTTCTGTTGATGGGCTTAGGAACATTGGCCGTATATCAGCACCATGTGATCGATCTATTGACAGCTTGCCTACTGGTTCAGGTCAGTTTTATCCTCTTTCCGAATGCTATTGAACAGAGACATAAGCTACGGCAGAAATCAGGTGTTGATTCCCAAAAACTTGATGATCGTCTTCCGGCAGTCAGAAACCAACAACTAGCGAATAGTTATTACCTTATTGGGTGGATATTCATGCTACTGGCGCTGCTCTGTGAAGGATACGTATTGCCGCTGATTGTTTTTGCCTGGGTAGCCTTCGTCTGCTTTGCGGTTGGTTACAATTACCTGCGCGGTAATACGAGGTTTTTAAAGGATCATCGGGGTCGAATACCGCTGATAAAGAAAGTATTTTATGCTCCTTACCAATTTGCGTACCGGTTGATGTGGCGTTTTTTTAGAAAGAAAAATAATCCGCCGCTGATGGAGTTATTGCCTCGTTGTTATGTGGGGTCAAGGTTGAACGCATCGGAGTTTGTAGCCTTGGGATTGGATTGCAATCTGGTTGTTTTTGACCTCGCCGCTGAGCTGGAGGAGGTAAAACTCTTAGGTGCCATGGAAAAGTATTATTCTTTCCCTTTGCTGGATATTGCGGAGACCGATGTGCATGATGCCCAGGTGATCATAGAGGCAATAGTATCCGGTTATAGCACATTGGATGAACATGAAAATATGGTCATTCATTGTACAATGGGTTATAGTAGGAGCATGATTTTTGCTGTTCTGATGACGCAGGAATTATTATCTTTAGATTTAAATAAAGCTATTGATCAGGTGAAGTCGATCAATAGGCATATGGTGTTACAGGATCATGCGATCCAGCTGATGAAAATTATCATCGCGAGCAGATCATGATCAAGAAGGGTGGCTTGGTCTTTGTTTTTAACGACCATGGCTGAATAGATACTAAAATTACATACGCCATTGTATTGATGGAATAAATTATAAAAAGATGAAATCAGGTTATTTTAAGAGTTTCGATCAAGGGGAACTGCTATATCGTGTTTGGAATTATCAACAGGGACAAAAGGCTTTAGTTGTATTGCACCGTGGACATGAACATTCAGAACGCTTGCAGGAGATGGCTACCGATCCACAGTTTGCCGATTATTCCATCTTTGCATTTGATCTGCGGGGACATGGCCATACCAAAGTGCCCGTATCACCGGTATTCATGGATAATGTGCGCGATCTAGATAGTTTTGTGTCCTATATCCGCTCCGGATATGGGGTTGACACAAAGGATGTCTTTGTCATCGCCAATAGTATTGCCGGGGTCATTGTGAGTGCTTGGGTACATGATTTTGCCCCTCCGATTGCAGGTATGGCTTTATTGGCGCCCGCATTTGAAATCAAACTGTATGTGCCCTTGGCCAATCAGATGATTGCACTAGGGACAAAATTGAAAAAGGATCTTGTTATCCAAAGTTATGTTAAAGCGAAGGTATTGACGCATGATGTTGAACAACAGCAGGCTTACGACGCTGATCCCCTAATCTCAAAATCCATTAACGGCGCTTTATTGGTCGACCTATTGAAAGCTGGTGTGCGTATCGTCGAGGATGCAGCCACCATAGATATTCCCGTGATTGTGCTATCTGCCGAAAAGGACTATGTGGTTAAAAACTCGGTGCAAAAGCAATTCTTCGTGTCCATCGCTTCCAAGCTGAAGACATTTATTACCTTACGCAATTTTTATCATGGTATCCTGTTTGAATCCAACAGACAGAAAGTCTATACCTATTTAAAAGATTTTATTACGAAAGCCTATGCAAGGCAAAGGGCTGAGCAGGGGCTGGAGCCTGATGAGTTTTCGGTAAAGGAATATGAGAAATTGTACCATAAGGTGATGCCTGCGGCTGAGAAACTAAACTATGCTTTTCAGAAATGGACTTTAGGCAAGATCGGATCATTGAGTCATGGGATGAACCTAGGGCTTCAGTTTGGTTTTGATTCGGGAATTTCATTGGATTACGTATACCGCAACGAGCCAAAGGGTAGGTTGGGGCTAGGTAAAATTATCGATAAAGGGTACTTGGAAGCGATCGGCTGGAAAGGAATCCGTATACGCAAACAGCATTTATTACGTCTATTAGAAGAGAATATTGAGCAGGTCAAGTCTACAGGCCGGCCTGTGAAAATATTGGATATCGCTGGCGGTACCGGAAATTATTTGTTTGACATCAAAGAAAAATATCCGGAAGTGGAGATCGTGATCAATGAGTTTATGTTGTCAAATATTGCAGTGGGTGAGAAAATCATCAAGAAGAAAGGGCTCCAAGGAATACGTTTCAGCAATTACGACTGTTTTGATCAGGAGACTTACAGCAAACTGGATTTTGCACCTAATATTGTGGTGATCTCCGGTATTTTCGAATTGTTTGGCGACAATGAAATGGCGAGCAGGGCGGTATATGGCGCGACTTCCATTTGTGAGGAAAACAGCCATTTGGTCTATACCGGACAGCCATGGCATCCACAATTGAAAATGATTGCTTATGTGCTGAACAGTCATCAGAAGAAAGATTGGGTCATGCGCCGACGTTCGCAGAAAGAACTGGATCGGATTATGGCTTACAATGGGGTTTACAAGGAGCGGATGCTTATTGACGATTATGGAATATTTACCGTTTCTTCGGGAGCTGTAAAATAGGGTAATCGTGATTCGGAATGACTGTGATGCGATCTTAGCTAAATCATCTGATAAATTATTTTTCTCCATTGGTTCGGATAGGCCAATGGAGAAAAATTAAGTTTATGGTTTTAGTTCTTATACTCGCGGATCGCCTGAATAATACCTTCCAGATTTTCATTGAAGTCCAGCAGCTGACCGAATACTTTATCGTCTTTGGCCAGTCCACCGTGTTTATTGTTCTTGCGGAAGATTTCCTTGATGGTTTCCCAACGTTCCAGTTCAACAGGGTTTAGCAGCTCGGCAAGCTCTTTTAGTTTTAAGAGGTTACTTTCGGTATCCGCGGTCAGTGTCTGCGATTCGCTTTCATAGTGCGCCAGAAGAACCTGATCAATTTCCTGTTCATTCATCATCGGTACGACCTGTGCAACCAGCTTGCTCATATTCCGATAGGATCCCTGCATTTTGAATGGTGGTTCGGTACGGTAATTATCCTGCATTGCTGCACTCTGAATATAATTCTGATTTACTTTGATCACGACATTTCTGATTTTTAGTACATGGCGCAGTACCGAGATAAAGTCATCGATATCCTGTTTCAGGTAGTTGCCCTCTAAATCCGGCAATTGATCCATAACAGACTGTGCATAATTGACTAGGGCGTAGAAGTCGTTAAAAGACTTGCTTGCAATTTTTTCGAGGTAACTGTTTTCAATAGCCGCATTTTCAATCAAACTGAGGTTGAATAATGCTTCGGTATCACCGATCACATCACCGAGATTGTACACATCGGCCCGGTTGGCAAGCATGTCGGGAATCTGAAACTTAGAGCCGCTCTCTGTATATGGATTTCCGGCCATCACGATGCAGAAGCGCTTGCCACGTAGGTCATAGGTCTTACTCTCGCCCTCAAAGATGCCATCAATCTTACGTTGACCATCGGCAAGGGAGATGAATTTCTGTAAAAACTCCGGATTTAAGTGTTGGATATCATCCAGATACAGCATGACATTGTCAGCCATCTCAAATGCAAGATTGATCTTTTTGAGCTCTTCCCGTTCTCCGGATGTTTTCGCTTCAATCGGGTCAATGGATGTAATCGAATGACCAATGGTCGGGCCATTGATTTTAACAAAATGTAAGCCCATTGTCTTGGCTAGATATTCCATTAAGGTGGTCTTTCCGTAACCCGGCGGCGAGATCAACAGAAGCATTCCCATACGGGCCGTACGCTTGTTGTCGCCAGCGGCTCCCAGCTGTTTGGCGAGGTTATTTCCGATCAATGGGAAGTAAACTTCGTTGATCAGCTTATTACGTACAAAGGAGGTCAGTACTTTGGGCTCAAACTCACCGATCTTTAGTTCTTTAGCATAAGACTTCGCAAGCTGTTCTTTCAATGTGGAGAAAGCCACAAAACGCGGTACATTATAATCACTGAATTGCGCCAAACGTGCTAAAAACTCATGATATTGGATATGTTCTTCTCCATTGTTCAGGATCGCATGATTGCCTTTTAATCCGCTGATATGTGCCTGGTCCTTTGCTATGATCAGGTGATACTCATGGGTCGGATAAAGCAACATGATCGCTGCTTCCTCAATATATTTGCGTAGCGTAAGATATTCCGGATGCTCATCAACGAAGGAGTTGAGCCAGTTTAAGGTCAGGTAAAAGCGATCTACCAAGCTAAATTGTTCGTTCTGAATATCCGCTTCAAAAAGCTTGTAACTTTTCTTGGATTCCAGCAATCGAATAAATGCTTTTTTCAGTTCATCGGACTGTTCGCTGACGACAAAGGTATTGTAGCTCGTAAACGTCTGAAAAAGGTACGTTGCCAGGTCACGGCCATCTATGGCAGAGCGATCCAAATGTGTCTCCCATGCATTGAATAACTTGGTCAGTTCATCAATAACAGACTGATAACGATTTGAATTTGAAAACGTTTTTAATATCGTGTGCGTGGAATGTATCAGCGCCAGCTGCTTTGTTCGCTGTTCGTCAGAAAGCGATTGCCAAAAGAGCTGAGCCATCGTACGCAATAGGGGGGCATAGCGAAGCAGATCCAATTTGGTATCCAACTGTTTGACCGTATCATAGATCAACAGTGCATCCACATTGTGAACTCCTTTGACATAACCTTCCGAATAACTTTGCTCCACAGTCTGTGTGATAAATAATGCGGCATCAAAATCTTGTTGTCCTTTCGAAACAAGAAAAGCTTTGTATGCAAGGTATTCTGCACGATAGACTTCCTTATTTTCAGAGACAAGTTCCTGATCCCAGATATCTTGAAAAGTGTTGATTTCCTCGGCCTGCACTTTTTGATAGAAACTTGTCCCCGTCAGGTGGAAATACAGTTCATCATTTCTGCGCAGCAAGGTAAGGCTAAGGGATTGACTATTGACCGCAAACTTATGCTTGCCCAATGCAATGATATTTTCGCCATCTACAAACAGATCATTCTTGTCCCGTAAAACCCGTAAGGCGTCTTCCTGTGATTTCTTTAATAGATTTTCAAGGTTTTCTGCTTTTGAGACATCCTGCAGTGTTTTTAGCTCCTGTACCAACTGTCTGATCTTGTCGATCATCAGATCCGAGGCAAAGAAGCTGAGGATCTCTTCCCG
>Ga0256901_1001338_pt1 | contig 12469 bp, 4 predicted proteins | sample MC6MC0689MT_FD_190200 | JGI IMG/M metagenome (GOLD analysis project Ga0256901, IMG submission 190200) | Metatranscriptome of enriched soil aggregate microbial communities from Iowa State University, Ames, United States - MC6-MC0689-MT... | ecosystem: Environmental > Terrestrial > Soil >... | reverse complement strand
CGTTTTCACAGTTACATAATGAAACTCAACAATTGGTCTTGATAGGATTTATTGATTGGGATAATTTATTTTTCGATCAAAACAATAATGATTTAAAAGGTGATTTAAAAAGTGATCTTTTGTGTTTAAAAAATGAAGATATTTTATTGCATTATTATCAAAAAACACTTCTTCAATGTGTAGATATGTTAATACCCCCATTAAATGAGTATTTAACCATATCTAATAATATTTCTGAACTCCCCAAGAGCAAAGGTTTGGATTCATCATTCTGTTTATGCCAATCCCTCCCTCATATAAATGCCCCTAATGATATATTATCCCCCCCACTCACTCAATCTAATCAAATCACCCCATTTTTAACCAAACTTGACCAATTTTTCCCTCTTTTTGATCAATTTTTTGCCAAATTTTCAAAAAATACCCCAACAATTACCGCCCCTACCAACCCACCATCAATAACCCCCCATCAAACCCCTCTTAGAAATGTTTTCAGTGGGAATTACACCTATCCTGGTTATAATCACCAGTTAATTAGTTATTATAATGAATCTTCCGAAAAAATCCCGGATTGTTTATCTCAATCATCTCAACCTCCTCAAGAATTGATTGTTAAATCTAGGGATATATACGATAAGATTCTTGGACAATATGGTAATGGGGATGATGGCAGTGAAGATGATGGGAGTCAACAACGTGGGGAAAACAATGATGATAGAAATAATTATAAAAAAAAAAGTTCAAAAATGACAAGGGAAGAATTAATGGAATTGGTTGATGAAAACGGTGTAAGACGTGATTATTGGGATGTACATTCTGTTTATAAAAACAAAACTGTTATTGATGGTGAGGTTGAATGTACAAAAATTTTGGAAAACAACAAATTAAACAAATCACAATTACGTCCAATTGAAACCCCTGGGAATTTTACTAGACCAGTAAAGGTGTTAAAAAATAATATAGCTTTACCGCGGAATGTTATTAATTATTGTGCTAATTTTGCCCAAAACGATGACGATTATAAAACAATTTTACAATTTCAAAAAAAACAAAACAATCTCCTTTATGGTCAAGATAGTGATCATGGTGATCATAGTGGCGGTTTTGGGTTTGACTGTGGGGTTATGGGGGATTCCGACGAGGATAGGGGTCAATGTGACGATGATCGAAATGAAAAAAATCATGATCAAAATCTGGGCTCACAAACTTCATCAAATTCTCAATTAACCACCCGTATTACCCAAAACATCATTACTAGTCAAGGATTAGATAATAGTATCGATCAAGGTGATGATTCTGATATTTTTGCCGAATTTTTTCAAACACAATTGAGTCAAAATATTGGCAAACAAAAAATTAATCAAAATGAATTAACTGATTTAAATACTAAAAATCATGTTTATACTGATTTGGAAGGTTTGGTGGCTATGGAAAGTATCGGTGAAGAAAAAAATGAGTTTCAGCAAACCCAAAAAAAACCAAAATATAATAATAATGTTTCAAATTCTATGCCAAATTCTGATCAATCCCAGCCCTCACAGGTTAATTATGGTGATAGAACCGATATTACCCCTCATGATGAATACAATAGTTTTGTTCAGAACAGTTCTGAAAATCCTCGAAAAAATTCAGAAAAAAATTCAGAAACAAACTCTGCTCAAAATTCTCAAAATTCATCCACACATTTGACTGATATGTCTATTCAGTCCCCGCCTAAGCGTACATTTTCTCAAATCGATGACGTGTATAATGGTGGTTTGATTCGAACTCCAACTCTCAAACTTTCTCAACGGGAAAAGACGAATTATAATTTGTCGCCAAACTTCAATGAATCTCATTCATTACGACATTTGAATACATCTTTATGTTTAAATGACGATGATGAATCGTTATTTGACCCAACTCCCGGCGGGGAAGGTTTAGTGGATGGTGAAAACATTTCACAAAACATTTCACGAAAAACCAACTCGCACAAAATTGATCCACAAAAAGGTGAAACAATTAATGAAATGGTAAATAGCTCCAAGATGGGTGATAATGGACCAGCTATTGAATTATTAGATACTCAAGGGTTTCTTGATACCTCAACCGAATTATTTGATAAATTGAATCATGATGAAGATGATACTGATGAAGATGATACTGATGAAGAAAATGATAGACAAAATAATGGAGGTAACGCCCCAAATAATGAAAATAACGCCCCAAATAATAATCAAAAAAATCCACCTCGCCCCACGATTCAAGATATTCAAACCTTGCATCAATTTACATGCGAATATGATGATCACTATCTTGGTACAAATATCGTCTTGAATGCCCCAATATTACCAATTGCACCGGTTATGGTATCAAAAAAAAAGCATCTTGCAAGAACTGAACAAAATTTGATTGGATTTGAAAATAATGACAAGAATAGAAGAAAAGATAATGTGCAATATAATAACACAGATAATGTGCGAAATAGTAACAATTTTCCAAAAAATTCATCACAAATTGGTTCTTCTCATTTTGTAAGCCAAAAACAGATACAATCCCGTGGAAATAAAAGGTATCAATTAGTAAACCCAATTTCTATTTATAATCCAAATTCGAAGGATAGATCTCTTCCTGGATATAATAATAATAATAATAATAATGCAAATTACAATTTTCGATCGAATAATAATAATAATCCACAAAAAGATCAAAACAATTGCAACAAAAACCATCACCACGTAATTAACAATTTTCAAGTCCAAACGCATGTAAGACAACAACATGTAACAGACCTGGTTGAAGAATCGCTTCAACCAACTACTAACAATATATGTACAATTGATTCATCATTATCACCATCAACACAAAACGTTCATAATTCTCAAAATAATACAAATAATAAAAATGATGAAAAAAATGATGAAAATAATAATTTTTCCACTCCATTTAAAAACCCTCATGTCGTCTCTCATACTGTTGAAGAGATTGATTTTAGTTCCTTACCTGCATTATCACCCCCGGATGAAATTACAAACAATTATAACCCTAATCAAGAAAATGACCAAAATAGCAAAGAAAATAATGAAAAAAACAATCCAAAAAATACAATCTCATTACCCTCATCACGTTATCAAATCTCAACAATAAAACGTCCAAAATCAATACGTAAATTATCAACACAATTTGATATTGCAAATTCTGCTTTGAAAAATAAATCATCAAAAAAAAACAATAATTTTCTGTTGAATAATAATAATAATAATAATAATAACCACACTCCATTACAAAAAAATGACAAATTGAGTAGCGATAATAATGATGATCTTATCCACTATTCTATTGATGATTATGATGCGAGTCTAATTGGGGATTAATGAGGTTGATTTTTGTTTTCAAAACTTGTCTTTTTTTATCATTCATCATTCACATAAATCTCTAAATCTAAACACACTTCTATATTAACAACATCACCTCAATAAACAACAATTTATAACAAAAAACCAAAACAAAGACTCATTAATAAAAAAAATAAAAAAAAACAACAACAACAAAACTCAATGTTTAATTCTTCTTAACGAATGATTTGCGTAACCCATTTGATTGTACCGTATTATTACTATTCGTTATCGTAGTATTAATCTTCCCTGGCGTTTTTCTTTTCAATTTGGGCAAATCTTCTAACTCATCACCATCTTTGAGTTCAAAAAATTTACGAAAAGTCGTAAACGTTTCAGCAAATGGCCATTCTTTTTTATTATAATAACGATAGATTGAATATAAATTTTCACCAACAATATTAGTACCTTGAATCGCATTTTCAATTTTGGTTTCTAATTTTGATAATTCTTTTGGGTCATTTTGTGGTGGGAATAAACTAATCTCTTCTTCATATTTTTGTATCTGATTAATTAATATAATCTCATCATCTTGTAGTTCCATACGTTGACGTGTTTGTTCACGGCCTTGTTTTGCTAATGTTAATAATGGTTCATATTTTAATGTTAAAAAATTATCTGCTTTTATTGATTTGTGTTGTAAATCGTCCAAATCGGAGACTAATTCGATTATCTTGTGTGGGCTCGGCGCATAATATAACTTTTTACCAGATAATACTTTAAAATGGATGTTTTCAGATGATATTAATTGTGTTTTAATTTGTTGAAATTTTTCAATTAATGGTTTTTTTTTGGGGGTATGTTGATATGATTGGTTATCATTTGGGTTATTATCGCTTTGAAATATTTGTGGATATAAATTCTGCACTTGAGTGAAATAATTCTGCCATTCTTCTTCTTTACTTTTTGTAAAAAATTTTATTATCTCGTCTTCACTTAATGGTCTTTGATTTTGAAACCAATGTAATATAACTTGCGATAATGGAGATATTGTGTTTACATCATTGTCATTATTTTGATCACTATCATCGTCATCATTATCATCATTATCACGGGTGTTGTTATTGGTGTTTTTTTTTGTCGTATTTTTGGATTTGGTATTATTATCACCTTGCTGGGTCTTGGTGCTCGCACGCGGTGGCATCGATGGGGAGATATATCAGAGAGGGCTTTTCAGGGCTGTGGGCACTATTGGCTTGATTTTTCGGGAGCAAAAAAAAAAAAGTAACGTAATGGGATTTAGGTTATAGAAAAGGATCAAAATATCGGGCCTGTGTGAGATAGTGCGCGGGTGTAATCAATAAAACACGGGGAATTATAACATATTGACGGGTATCAGATACTTCATTACAATTTGAGGTCGTGATAGGAGTTAAATTTATATCTTTGCAAAACGAGAGAAAAATAACAAAATGGGTGAAAGAATGGTGTTTTGGGAGTAAACACTGCGGGTTCAAAAGGAACACCATTTTTGTACCGTATGGTCAAGAATATAATGAAGGCAAATCGAGGTAATATCGTTTTTTTTTTCATTTTCATTTTGATGGGAATAACAAAACTGAAAAATAAAAAACCAAAATTTTACAGAATTTTTGTTTTGAAAAAAGTGATTGTTTACCAAAAGATGAAAAATCTCCTTTCAATATTTCCAGTTCGTAATTATACCCTAATATTACAACCTAATTCCGATCTCGTCCTCAAAAAGTCCCCATTTAACCCCAAACTCTTCCATCTATACCAAAAACTCAACTTTAATTCCAATCGAAAATGAAATTTTTCAGTTTTTTTGCCTTAAATTTTACCCACATCGTGCCGAACCTACATCACCATGCAATATTTGACAGCATATAGAGAACGGCTACAAGCCAAACTCACGGTTACAATTGATGAATCAAACCCATCAGCACCGATTATCCGTTTTTCGTATGTTTTTTGCGTTTTTTATTTTTAACCAAAATCTTTTCGTTTCGTTTTGTTTTATCATTTTTCTGCCCCGTATCCCTTACCCCTTACCCCTTGCCCCTCATTCCGTCTTCCCCCACCCCGCACAGCGATGGTTACGAAATCCCAGGCCCAACACCTCTTACGGTAATCCGTCCGTCATGTAAAGGTGTCGATATTACCAAAATCCCATCTGCAACAAGTAACACCCCAATTGATCCGACAAAATCATATACATTTACATCCCTTTATCTTCTCCTTCATGCTGCTGCCGTTGGTCTTACTATCCCACAATATGTTAACATGACACGTCGATTGCATTGTACATTTTTACCACATTCTGAAGCCCCATCAACTGCGGCATTTATGCAAGGTGATGTTGATGAATGTGAACTAATATTAACAACTGCACCGATTTCACAATCTCAATCATCAAAAAGTAATAAACGTCAAAAGGTTTCAAATTGGTTAGTTTCTGATTTAGTACAATTACAACAAGGTTCATTATTACCAAATAGTAGCATTTGTGCACAAAATACACCAATGAATAATAACGATTATATCGCAATGATGAAGGCTGTGTATAATGAAGTTAGTACGAGTTATGGTTCAGATTCTTCTAACCCGAAAAGAGGCCCACAAAAAGAACTTGACCCAAGTCAAATAACTAACCCTAGTTCATCTAATACCGGTATTATTACACACAAAAAACAAGAAAATCCAATTATTATTGTACCAGCTGGTCAAACATTAACATTTTCATTTAAAAATTTAGGTGATTTATTTTCACGTGGTGTATATCTCAAAACAACTGAACCAGAATCATCATTTGAAATACAAAAGCCAAAGCCACCGCCAGAACTTACTGGTGCAAAATTACAAGCATTTTCTGCATTTAAATCATTCACTCGTCCATCAGTATCCAATCCTGGTCAAACCGTTACATATGAGTTATGTAGCGATCCATTAATATTATCATCATCGCAATGGAATCGCGTTATTGGTGTTGTTGTTACTGGTAAAACATATCAATTTGATTCATTTAATATTTTTAAAAATAAAGATGGGAGCATTGATACGCCAAAACTATTTGATAATTGTGCTGGGATCTATTTACATTTTGATGGTGAAAAAATCCCGCCAGTTATTTCACAATGGAATGTCACTTCTCATAAATTTGCCGTATCAAAAAGACATCAAGATCAAATTGTTATGAGTGAAGTATGGGAAAAGTTAATCCAATCCGCAAAGAAAAAGGTTAGAAGTAATCCAAATTTGATCTTTTAATTATACTTGTGGTGTTGGATTTTAGTTTGGTTGGTTACATGTTTGAAATTCGAAATTACATTTATGTCTATTTATGTGTGTATTTTTTTGCTTATTCAATTTCTTTGTCTTCCGATCTTTTTGGCTCAACCATTGTCCATCTTGGTAAGCGTTGGTTTATATTTATTCGCCATGTATATATATGTATAAACTCATTTTGTAAATATCTTGTTTTTTCTCAAACTCCCCTGCTCTACTTACCACACTTGCAATAAACCCTGCCAGAGATAAACCAGTCTAAAAACGTAGTGTTCAAGAGCAAATCAATATCATTAATGCAAGGCTGAAGCGACAAAAAACACAAAGTGATTAAAAAAATTGTTGATTTATTGATTTGGTCCATTACGATACATATACCAAAGTGTATGGATGTAACGGCAATAAAACAGAATTAATAATAATGAATATATATATAGATAGATATGATTTATATAAAAGATACGTAAAAGTTCCCTCAAAAATATAAAAATCTCATCACCAACATGAACCAATCAGGGGATCTTTTGTTTTAACCCTCCTTATTTGACATGTGGTATTTGAATTTTATCAATCAAGAACAGATAAATATATAGATTTGACAAAAAAATTTAAGCTTTGTTAACTAGTGAGAAATTTCTGCAGCGAATAGATACAATTGCACACCCGCTTATGCGCGGCGGATACCAACTGGATAAGCGGAATCATATAAGATACCACAACAACCACAAGCAAGAGTACGTGGTGGGTTTGGATCTTTCTTACATGCGGAACCATCAAATGGTGCGGTATCTTGTGCGCAGGTTTCTTCAACTTCTGGTGGAGATGCATAAAGACGCATGAAACCGCCTTCACCCCAATTACCCCAAGAGTTTTGAATAGTATAATAATACATATTAGCTTGAGCATCATAATCCATCGCGGTTAATAAAATAGCATGGTTAACATTAACGCTGTTACATTTTGCACCAGAAAAGATACCACCGGCATAAAATGACCATGAGGATGCATAAGCAGAGACGGAAACTGGACCAATTTTTAATGCATCATATAATGCCTTTTTGTTATTTGGTTCAACTTCAGCATAACCTTCAATAGTAAAAGCAGCAGATTTGCCAGCTGGTGGGGTACATTTACCATCAGATGCAGTATATGCCCAGTCCTTTTCGGAATAGACACCACCCATTTCGATAACGTTTTGGAAACCGAGTTGTGCAGTTGCACCAGAACAGCCACCGGTACCACCACATTCTAATGGGTTTTTAGTACATTTGGTTAATTGTTCACGGGATGGATAAGTTTTATCACCGAGTTGAATAAGTGCTGCTGCGGATAATGCACCAGTTGCTGCGTTAGCCCAACAAGAACCACAACCGCCTTGGTTAACAACTTCTGGGGTTAACCCTTTTTTTTTCCAATCAATTGGTTGGAAATCTTTAATAGTGGTTGATGCAGAAAATGAACGTAAACCGGATGATGATGATGATGAAGTTGATTTATCAAAACCTAAATGTTTTGCTTCAAATTCTTCTTGGGTAAGATCAGCGAATTGAGTTGGTTTCATAAACCAAGTTTCCTCCCCAGCTTCATAACGTGCATTATGTTGTTGAATAGTCTTCATGTTAGTCTTGAAGATTTCACGACGGAGTTCATATTGGAATGCATTAAAAGAGAGTTTGTCTTGATTTGCATAATCACGTTGGTTGTTATTTAACCAAGATTCAAAAGTGACTTCGTTATGTGCGGTAGTGTATGATGCAAACGCACATGCAGCTAACATTGCAATAACTGCAATACAAGCGACAAATTTGTTCATTGTGCTGAGGGTTTGGTGTGGTGGGGGAGGTTGATTGGAGTGGGGAGTGAGTGAGCGAGTGAGTGATTGATTGTGTGAGTGAACGAGTGAGTGAGTGAGTGAGTGAGTGAGTGATTGCATGAGGAAATGGAACAAAAAAGCCCAAAATGGAAAATTTGGGGTATATTTATGGGCAATGCGAATAAAACCTCGACTGCCTCAAAGATGTTCAAATTGAGATGATAGAGAGAAAATGGTATGAATGTATCTCACCATGAATACAACAAAAGGAAATTTTAACAATTGAACAAGTCGCAAAGTGCGTTTTGGGGATAACAATATGATTGATTAAACGAATAATAATCATGGTGTGATGTAAATTGTATATCATAATTGATGTGATTATATTGGAGGAAATATCAACAAGTAGAGGAATTTTGTTCGCTTTTGAAGCAAAGTCGAAAAGAAAATAAAAAGTGAATTTTTATGGTCCCAATCCAACTCACATAGCTGGAATGTTAAATGTGGGAAAAGCGGTAATAATTCAAATCAGTAAGCCGTGTAGAGATGATTGTCAGAAATTGACCGAAATAAAGCCCAAAAATGAGAAATTTTTCGTCATTTCAAAAAGTGGTTAAAAAACTGGGTTATTTGAATCAATATGGGACAATGTTATCCCCAGCACGATAGAATTCGTAGGGGAGTTGATGACGGCGAACACTGTAAAGGTGGTAAGTGAATTATGAAGAAGCTCCGAAGTCTGATTTTTTTTTCCGTTTTTTGATTTTGAAATTTTGATTTTGATTTTGATTTTCTCAAAAAAACCGTTAAATTTAATATTTCAGTTAGATGGTGTTGATACTCGCTATAAATTAAATCCCATCCACCTACCTCATCTTAACCCCTCGAACTACCATTTAACACCTTATTTACGATCATAGAACCCCAAAATTCCAAAACTACACCTCCAAATTTACTTCCCAACCCCCCAACCAGGCCTCCGCAATCATCTCTACCTCCCAAACCACCACACACCTCGATAAATCCCCCACGTATATCCTACACCCTGAGCAATACCTGACTTGTATCCATCCATACCACTTTTCATTCTCCTCTTTTCCCCACTTTTTTCCAACCCATTTAATACAATCCCTTCAACATGGCTTACGTCCCACCACACCTCCGTAGACGTCTTCAAACCGCCCAAGACTCCTCAGCACCGACCCAAAGTACTCAATGGGAACAATTAACGCGTTCAATTAAACACATTTTGAACAAAATAAATCGTACTAATTTCCAAGACATTTGCGCTGAAGAACTATTTAAACCAAATCTAATTCGTGGTCGTGGTCTTTTATGTAAAGAATTAATCCATGCTGTATTAGATGATCCCCCAATTGCCGGCGCGACTGATATTATCCCATTATATTCAGCATTAATTGCAGTTATTAATTCGCAATTACCAAATATCGGTTTTATGTTTGTTGCACGTATAATTGAACGTTATGAACGCCGTTTACGTATTGATGTTGATAAAATGAATGCGAAACGAACATTAGAATTGATATGTTCATTGGCGAATTTTTACGTTATTGATTTTGTACATATTTTGGAATTTATTCGGGTGTTGTTCCCATCCTCACCATCATCATTTGTTGAATTATTATCACATGGAAGTACTAATACACTCCCGCGTACTGTTACTATGGTTCAAATGTGTGAATTAAGTGTTATTGCGTTTCAATCATGTGCTAAACTTATTCAGTCAGAAAGTGTTGATATTTATCGTGAATTATTAAATCAATTCCGAAATTTATTGCAAGAAATTAATGCAATTGAATTTATCGATGATGGGGATCATGATGGGGATCAGAATAATAATAATAATAATAATAATAATCCGAAATCTAATCCAAAAAGCGTAAACCGTTTGTTGAACAGAGTCACAATCCCATTACATGATTCTCATTATACACGTTTACGGTTTTCATTAGAAACTGTATTAAAACATGCTGCGGATAATTTTAAATCGTTTCCACAATTTGGAGAAGAAGTTATGAATTTAGAACAAGAAGAGGCATTATTTGGAAAACAAAATATAAATTTTGAACAAAATAATCAACACAATGCACAAAAAGAAGAAGAATTTCCGTTAAATTTAGTCCCGACTGAAATGCAAATTTCGCATAAATTTGATGATATTACTGATACGAAAAGTATTGCAAAAGCATGTGATAAAAATGCAGATTGGTTCAAAAATGACCCTGATTACGACCTCAATGAAGCCCGCTGGGGGTATATTCGTGATATTATTCTTGGTTCTCGTGAACCACTCGGTGATGATGGCCCATTAGAGGAAGATATCGTTACGTTTAAATTAGACCAACTTACTGATGAATCACCATATTCAGATTATTTCAGTGCGAGTAGTATTAGTGAAAATTTAAATTTTAAAAAGTTTGAACATGATAATGGTGATGATAATCATCATAATACCGGTTTTGGTGGGAATACTAATATTAATATAATCCCAATTGACCCCGAAGTTGAGGCTGTAAAAATACGTAAATCAATTTATTTAACATTACAACAATCTGCAACTGCTGAAGAAACTGTACATCGTTTTATGAAGACATTAAAAACAAAATATAACACCCCAGAAGAATCAAAAAAATATATCCGCCATGTCGTATTAACCCTACATGATTCAATGTTAGCACGTGGGGTATATGAAAAAGATGATGGTGCTATTGGTGCAATGTTATGTTCAAAGCGTCGTGAATTTTCAATGGAATTTGAAGACCTCTTTGGGTTAACTTGTGCTGATATTAAAAATAAAAAAGAAAAAGATACGCGTATTTTGGCAACATTTTTTGCAGATTTACTCTCACAAGAATCAATCACTTTTTTGGTTTTTCAATATATTAATTTACAAGTCTCAAATGAATCCATTAGTGACCCAGCTGCATTTTCTACACGTGTATTTTTAAGGGCATTATTACAACAACTACGAAAGAATCTATCTGAGACAAAATTGGTCAAAGTTTTGACCCATTTTGAAAATATCCCTTATACAACACAATTATTCAATTTTAAATCCCCAAAAGAATTTATCAATGCGATTAAAATGTATAATGCTGCTGGTTTACCATTATTTAGTGAGCAAGTCCAAAAAAGTCAATTTCAATTTGATCAAAATTATAAAAATTCAGCCCATAATAATCAATTTGATTCAAATTCAGATTCATCAGATTCTGATTCATCTGATACAAATTCTGATACAAATTCTGATTCATCTGATTCAGATTCATCGCACTCAAATCCTTCTTATTCAGATTCTGATTCATCATCAGATAGTGATACCATTCGTCGTCATCGTTATCGTCGTTATAGTAGCTCAGATAGTGATAGCGATAGTGACCATTATCGCCGCAGTAATCGTCATGATTCATCATCATCACCACCACCCCCATCATCATTGTATCGTCGTCGTGATAGATCTCCACCTTATAACCATCCTCGAGGTCGTTCAAATTCACCGCCATATCGTCGTAATGATAATCGTAGTGATTCTGATGATCATCAAGATCATTCCCATCCTAGAAGACAAAATAGAAGACGCGTTTCTCCTCAATATTCCCCGCGTAGAGATTATTCCCCCCGTGACAATGACTCCCCACCACGTCAGAGGGATACTAGAAGGTCAAATGATAGTGATATGGATGATAGATATGATAACTATGATGATAGTAGAAAAGGTCGAAAAGAAGATAACCCCAAACAAGTCAAACTTAACACTTCAAGTTTTTCCAATGATGATTCACACGTATTACCACAGTTGGAACGCATTGAACCGGTTTCTACTGCGAATAGTAAACGTTTAAGGCCGGATTCTGCCAATGAGGAGTGTGGGGATGCTTTTCAAGCCAGACCACGTCATGAATAGTCAAGTTATTGCTCAATTTGTCCAACTATTTCCATTTTTTTCAATTCTTGTATAATATAACATTGTAAATACTCATGTATAAAACCATTAACTTGTAATATTAAATCTTTT
>Ga0256901_1001336_pt1 | contig 12471 bp, 12 predicted proteins | sample MC6MC0689MT_FD_190200 | JGI IMG/M metagenome (GOLD analysis project Ga0256901, IMG submission 190200) | Metatranscriptome of enriched soil aggregate microbial communities from Iowa State University, Ames, United States - MC6-MC0689-MT... | ecosystem: Environmental > Terrestrial > Soil >... | reverse complement strand
TTTTAATACTTTTTAATTCTCAGAATAATTTCTAGAAACGTTCGTCAGCAGAGAAGAAGAAATCGCCTTCAATTTGAGCGTTTTCATCAGAATCAGAACCGTGAACAGCGTTAGCATCAATTGATTTAGCATATTTCTGACGGATAGTTCCTTCAGCAGCTTCAGCTGGGTTAGTAGCGCCAATTAAGTTTCTGAATTCTTCGATTGCGTTGTCTTTCTCTAAAATTGCAGCTACAATTGGACCAGAAGACATAAAGCTTACTAGGTCGTTATAGAAAGGGCGTTCTTTGTGAACAGCATAAAATTCGCCAGCTTTTTCAGCTGATAATTTAGTGTATTTTAAAGCGATGATTTTGAAACCAGCTTTTGTGATATCGTTTACAATTGAACCGATGTGGCCATTGGCAACAGCATCAGGTTTAATCATGGTAAAAGTTCTATTTGTGCTCATTTGTATAAATTTTTTGCAAAAGTACGATTATTGACTTAAATAATTGATACTGACTTGAGAAATTTGTCAGCTGATTAGAAAAAACAAACGCAAATACTCTTTTGTTCTGCAAGTCAGGCTTTTTCGTTTGTTCTATTTGTTTCCTTTTAACAATAAAACAATGTAGCAATTAAACAATTCACCAAATCTACAGTTAAACAATAAATCGCTAACTTCGCCATCAATAAATTATGATATCAGTACCAGAACTCAAAAAATTACTAGCAACGCCTCAACAAATTGTGATAACCACGCATCATAAGCCAGACGGCGATGCGATGGGTTCTTCATTGGGTTTGTACGCTTACCTTATCCAAAAAGGCCATCACGTTAGTTTAATAACGCCAACAGATTACCCAGAGTTCTTGCACTGGCTACCTAACAATTCGGATGTAATTATTTATACCGAACAGGTAGAGAAATCAATCACCTTAGTAAATGAAGCTTCGATAATTTTCTGTTTAGACTTTAATACACTCAGCAGAATTAACGAGTTGGGAGAGCACATTAGAAATACTACGGCCATCAAGGTGATGATTGACCATCACTTAGAGCCAGAAGATTTTGATGATTACCGCCATTGGGATATTAACGCCTGTGCAGCTGCACAGTTGGTTTATGATTTCATTGCCAACGTAATGGAAGAGCCAGAGAAAGTAAATAAAGATGTAGCTACTTGTCTTTACACAGGTATTATGACCGATTCGGGTTCGTTCCGTTTTCCATCGGCAACATCTACAGTTTACCGTATTGCTGCAGATTTGATAGATTTAGGTGCCGAACATTGGCGTATCCACCAGTTGGTGTATGATAATGTTTCCGAAAACAGATTGAAATTCTTAGGCTATTGCCTATCGAACAAACTGGAAATTTTGAGAGAATACAACACCGCAATTATCAGTGCCACAAAAGAAGAACTACAGCAATATAATATCGTAACTGGAGATACAGAAGGCATTGTGAATTATGCCCTTTCTATCAACGGTATTAAGTTGGCTGCTTTCATTATAGAAAGAACTGATCGAGTTAAATTGTCCTTACGCTCTACTGGAGATTTTCCTGCTAATGAGATTTGTAAGAAGTATTTTCAAGGAGGAGGGCATAGAAATGCCGCAGGTGGCGCATCTGATAAAGGCTTAGCAGATACAATTGCCGATTTTAAAGCGGTATTGCCAGAGTATAAAACCCAGTTGTTGCAGTAATTCTGGCTATTTTTGTAAATAGATTAAAATAAACAAATAAAATATAGAAATATTTAGAAAGCTCGTTAACTTAGCGGGCTTTAAACAAAGACAAAAAATAATTTAACCAATAGATGAAACCGTGACGATGTATCGGAATAGCTTCATCACAAATAAAGAAAATTAGAAAAATCGATGAAAAAAAGTTTAGTAATTCTGTTTGCTGCTACTTTAGGCTTAGCTGCTTGTAACACAGAGAAAAAAGGTCCAGGTGGCTTATTGTATAAAATCCACAAGTCTGGCGACAGTAAAGAGAAAATTGCAGAAGGTGATATCGTAAAATTGAATTTCATCCAAAAAAATGAAAAAGACTCTGTTTTAGGTAGCACTTACGATAACGAACAAGCACAAATTTTCCCGGTAGGTAAAAAACAGTATGCTGGTGATATGCAAGATGTATTAACGCTTTTCGGAGAAGGCGATAGTGCAACTTTCAAAATCAATTTAGATACCATGGCTGCACAAACTAAACAGCCTAAACCAGAGCAGTTCAAAAACGATAAGTACATCGTATTTACTGTAAAAGTTGAGAAAGTATTCAAAAAAGGTCCAAACGAAGCTGATTCTACTTTCCAAAAAAGAGCTGGCGATTTCTTCCAAGCAGATTTCAAAGCTGATATGGATAAAAAGAAAAATGCTGAGCCTGCAAAAATCAAATCTTATATCGACGATAATAACTTAAAAGTACAAACTTCTGCAAGCGGTTTACAGTATGTAATTAATGCTCCAGGTACTGGTGTTAAAGCTGTAGATGGCGATACTGTTGAAGTAAATTATACAGGTAAATTCACTAAAAAAGGTGATGATAAGAAATACAAAATCTTTGATACTAGCGATGAGAAATTAGCTAAAGAAGCTAAAGTTCATCAGCCAGGAAGACCTTATGGACCAACTAAAATGGTAATTGGTGGTACTGTACCAGGTTTCACAGAAGCACTTAAGTTAGTAGGTAAAGGCGGTAAAGTTACTGCTATTATCCCTTCTAAATTAGGCTATGGCGAACAAGGTGGTGGTCCAATTGCACCTTATAGCCCATTGGTTTTTGATATCGAAATTGTTAACGTGATTAAGCCAAAAGCAGGTGCTACACCTCCGCCGGCTCCAGTTGATCCAGCTGCAGGTCACTCAGCAAACGATGGTCACAACCATTAATCAAGATAATTATAAGATAGAAAAGCTGTCCTTCGGGATGGCTTTTTTTATACTCGTTTCTACCAATAAACTAAACAACAAACCAACCAAACAACTAACTTTGCCGCATGTTACTTACCGATACCCATACCCATCAGTACTACGAAAAGGATTTAGTTAAAAGAGAAGAGCAGATGCAAAGATGCTTTGCAAATGGTGTAAAACGTTTGTTTCTGCCCAATGTAGATGTAGCGTCAATCGCGATGATTGATGAAATGGTGAAAAGTTATCCTGAGAACTGCTTTGCGATGGCTGGTTTGCATCCTTGTGATGTGAAGGAAGATTATCAGCAAGTATTAGAGCATATTTTTCATGGCATAGCCGATAGGAAAATTTATGCCATTGGCGAAATAGGCATCGATTTATATTGGGACAAAACTACTTTAGCTATTCAACAAGATGCATTTAAGCAGCAAATAGAATGGGCTAAGCAATTAGATTTACCTTTTGTAATTCATTGCCGCGAAGCATTTGATGAAGTATTTGAAGTGTTGGAAGCTACACATCATGAAAAAATGCGAGGGATATTCCATTGCTTTACTGGTAATTTAGAACAGGCCAATCGAGCAATTAAACTGGGCTTCTATTTAGGTATTGGCGGTGTAGTTACCTATAAAAAGGCAGGTTTAGATTTGGTATTGGCCGATGTTCCTTTGAAGCACATTGTATTGGAAACTGATTCTCCTTTTCTGGCTCCAGTACCGTTTAGAGGTAAACCAAATGAAAGTAGTTACCTAATTCATGTGGCACAAAAAGTAGCTGATATTTATGGCAAAGGTTTGCATGAAATTGCTGAAATTACTACAGAGAATTCAAAAAATATTTTTGGCGTTTAGGTTTTTTATTAAAGGTTAAATTCTACCGCAAAGGTTTTGAAGTTTTCGCAAAGTATCGCAAAGGTTTCTGGTGGGTTAATTGGTTTATAGTACTGATTTAAGCTTTGCGTCCTTTGCGTTTCTTTTTTTCTTCGCGTTTAAATCTATAAATTTACTTACCTAACTATGAAATATTATGGAAGTAAATGAATCATCAAACGCGGTAATCGGAATGGCTATCGATGTCCATTCTGCTCTCGGACCTGGTTTGCTAGAAAGCGCTTACAAAGAATGCCTATTCTATAAAATTCAAAAAGAAGGTTTTTATGTTGAGAAAGAAAAAGCAATGCCTTTAGTCTTCGAAGGTGTGCAACTCGATTGCGGGTATAGAATCGATATCCTAATAGAAAACAAGTTGGTTTTAGAACTCAAAACTCTGGAGAAGTTGACCGATCTACATTTAGCTCAAACACTTACTTATCTAAAGCTTGGAAACTTTAAACTTGGCCTATTAATGAATTTTAACTCTTTTTTATTAAAGGATGGTCTGAGAAGAGCGGTAAATAGGCTTTAAGCTTTGCGTTCTTCGCGTGCCCTTTATTTGTCTTTGCGGTAATCAAACATAAACAGCGTTTCACTTACACTTTTCCTAAACTAATACCCAAATAGTTAAATATTTCATAAAACTTTTTTGAGTTGTAAAAAGCTGTGCGAATGTTGCTTAATTTGTAACCGCAACCCAAAGCTGTACTTTTTAATGACTAAAATATTCATCATCTATACCGGAGGTACCATAGGCATGGTTAACGATGCCAATACTGGTGCCTTAGTTCCTTTTAATTTCGAACAGATTAAAGAAAATGTGCCAGAACTTGCCCGTTTAGATTACGAAATGGCTGTGCATTCTTTCAGCCCTATCATCGATTCGTCGAACATGCATCCCAACCAATGGAAAATTTTAGGCGAATTAATCGAAAAAAATTATGAGGAATTTGATGGTTTCGTGATTTTGCACGGTTCAGATACCATGTCATTTACTGCCTCGGCATTAAGCTTTATGTTGAAAAATTTGGCTAAACCAGTGGTTTTAACAGGTTCTCAGTTGCCAATTGGCGAGATTAGGACAGACGCTAAAGAGAATTTAATCACAGCGTTAGAAATTGCAGCGACTAAGAGAAAAGGTAAAGCAGTTGTGCCAGAAGTTTGCATTTATTTCGATAATCAGCTATTTAGAGGTAACAGGTCTATAAAGTACAATACAGAAAAATTTGAAGCTTTCCGCTCGCCGAACTACCCAATTTTAGCAGAAGCTGGTGTGCAATTATCTTTTTTTCATAATGATATTCTGCCAGTTCCAACGGAACCTTTTTACATCCAAACTAAATTTGATGCGAATATTGGCGTGCTAAAAGTATATCCGGGAATGACGAAAGAAGTGGTATTCGCCGTAACTAAATCAAAAGTAAAAGCCATTGTTTTGGAAACTTTCGGCTCTGGAAATACAACCACTGCAAAATGGTTTACCGATGCTTTGTCAGGTGCTATTAAAGATGGAAAAATCATTGTCGATATTTCTCAATGCCAACGTGGCTCGGTACAGTTAGGTATGTATGAAACCAGTAGCGAACTTAAAAAAATGGGGGTGGTGAGTGGCTATGATATGACTTTCGAAACCGCAGTAACCAAATTAATGTATTTACTTGGTGCAGGAATTTCAAACGAAGAAATTAGAACGCAGATGGAGGTTTCTCTGGCTGGGGAGTTAACGAAGTAATATAAATAATAGCTTTATGATTTTTCTTATTAAATTTTTAGTGGGATTTGCATTTATAGCGGGCATAATGGCTTTATTCGTTTATGCTTTTTTCGATAAAGGTAATAAATCGCTTAAAAAGATTGGGATTCGCTTATCGATAGCTGGATTTTTAGTTTTGTTGCTGATTTCCGCGATAGAAATGTTTTTCGCTTTTAATTAAACTTCTCAAATTGCAATTGAGAACAATTTTAGAAACTACATCTCCTTAATCGCTCTAAAATATTTCAGACTAACAAAAAGTAAAACTTCTGCAATTATGACGGGCATCATTCCATAAACAAGCCTTTAATCTTAACTTTGTTGGCAATGAGGGTAAATCTCACATCTCAAATCTGATTACTCATATCTAAAACATGAAGATAGAACAAATATACACCGGATGTTTAGCCGAAGCTGCCTATTACATAGAAAGCAATGGCGAAGCTGCAATTATCGACCCGCTTCGTGAAGTTGGGCCATATTTGAAAAAAGCAGCGCAAAACAACGCTAAAATTAAATATATCTTCGAAACGCATTTTCATGCAGATTTTGTGTCTGGACACATAGATTTAGCAGAGAAATCTGGAGCAACTATCGTTTACGGGCCAACAGCAAACACTGCTTTCGAAGCACATATTGCTAGCGATGGTGAGCAATTTAAAATTGGCGATTTAACAATCACCGTTCTGCATACACCAGGCCATACCTTGGAATCTACAACTTATTTGCTAACTGACGCTAATGGCAAAAACCAATGCGTTTTCACTGGAGATACTTTGTTTATTGGTGATGTTGGACGCCCAGATTTAGCGCAAAAAGGCAGCCTAACTATGGATGATTTGGCGGGAATGCTTTACGACTCGCTAAATGAAAAAATCAAGCCATTAGCCGATGACGTAATTGTTTATCCGGGGCATGGCGCAGGTTCTGCTTGCGGTAAAAACATGAGCAAAGAGACTTTCGATACTTTAGGACACCAAAAGCAAGTTAATTATGCTTTGAAAGCAGAGACTAAAGAGCAATTCATTAAAGAAGTGACGGATGGTATTTTGCCACCGCCACAATATTTTGCTAAAAATGCTGCCATGAACAAAGGTGGCTATGAAAGTATCGATGATGTTTTTGAAAAAGGCTTAAATCCGCTACAGCCACAAGCCTTTGAAGATTTGGCTAACCATGCTGATGCTTTAGTGTTAGATACGCGTGATCCCCAAGTTTTTGCAAAAGCATTCATTCCCAACTCAATTAACATTGGTTTAAACGGACAATTTGCACCTTGGGTTGGCGCATTGATACCAGATTTAAAACAAAATATTCTTCTCGTTACTGACGAGGGCAAAGCCAAAGAAACGATTACGCGTTTGGCTCGCGTAGGTTACGACAATACCATTGGTTATTTAGAAGGCGGTGTCGAGGCTTGGCAAAATGCTGGAAAAGAAACAGACCAAATCAGCTCAATTTCTGCGGAAGAATTTGAAAAGGTTTATCAAGAAAATCCGGAAGTTTTAGCTTTAGATGTACGTAAGCATGGCGAATACGAAGCCGAGCATTTGGAGTTTACGCATCCTCGTCCTTTAGATTATATTAACGATTGGACACACGAGATAGATAGCAATAAAATCTATTATGTGCACTGTGCAGGTGGTTATCGTTCTATGATTGCAGCTTCAATATTAAAAGCAAGAGGCATTGATAACGTAATTGATGTAGCTGGCGGTTACGGTGCCATCAAAAATACCAACTTAAAGCGTACTGATTTTGTGTGCCCAAGTAAAGTAGCAAAAGCCTAATTTTCTAGTCCTTTTAGGGGAAAAGGATTTTAGAAAAACAAAGACAATACAAATCGGCAATTTCAATCCTGCTTTACGCTATATCTTCTTGTAATTGCTACTTCCGCACACTCCTGTCATGCTGAGCCTGTCGAAGGATTATTTCGGCGAGAACGCTTCGACGGGCTCAGCGTGACAACCACAAAAAGACTGCGCTCCAATCGGGTTTATATTTTAAAGCAACTAAAACGTGGCAACAGAAAACCAACATTACGACGTACTCATTATCGGCGCTGGCCCCATCGGTTTAGCTTGTGGTATAGAAGCGCAAAAAGCAGGCAAAAGTTATGTTATTATAGAAAAAGGGCCGTTGGTAAATAGCTTGTACCACTACCCAGTTTTTATGACTTTCTTCTCTACCTCCCAAAAATTGGAAATAGGAGGGGTGCCATTTGTGAGTATCAGCAATAAGCCAAATCGTAATGAAGCTTTAGAATATTATCGTCGTGTAGCTGAGAAATTCGAATTAAATATCCATCTTTTCGAAACTGTTAATTGTAATAGAAAACTAGATGATGGTAGTTTTGAAGTGAGCACCAGCAAGGCGCAGTATCTTGCTAAAAATGTAATTATCGCTACTGGTTTTTATGATGTGCCAGTATTAATGAACATCCCAGGTGAAGAACTGCCGAAAGTAAAACACTACTATCAAGATCCACACTTATATGCTTTTAGTAAGGTTTTGGTGGTTGGAGCCAATAATTCAGCGATAGATGTAGCTTTAGAAACCTACAGAAAGGGTGCCGATGTTACGTTAGTTATTAGAGGTAATGAAATAGGTTCTTACGTAAAATATTGGGTGAGGCCAGACATCGAAAACCGAATTAAAGAAGGTGATATTAAGGTTTACTACCAAAGTGAACTCATTTCAATTTCAGATAAAACAGCAACCCTAAAAACTCCAGAAGGCGAAGTTGAACTAGCCAATGATTTTGTATTAGCCATGACCGGATACACCCCAAATTTCGCTTTGCTGAAAAAATTGGGCGTTGAGCTAGACGAAACTAATTACCCAAAGCACGATACTGAAACGATGGAGACAAACTTGGCAGGGTTGTACTTAGCAGGCGTAGTTTGCGGTGGTATGGATACGCATAAATGGTTCATCGAGAACTCTCGTGTGCACGCAGAGCAGATTATGAGGAATATTGCGAATAAATTATAGACCCTCGCTGCCTTCGGCATCTCTACCTAAAAGGGAGAGAAAAATCTATTAAAGTTATTTGCTAAGCTTTTGCGTCTCGTTTACCTTTTTTTAAGGAGAGGGTTAGTTAGAGGTTTCTTTGTTTTACTTACCGTTCCATTCTAAACGGGGTTGCAGCGAAAATACTTTTTGTGTGTCACGCTGAGCTCGTCGAAGCGTTTTTCCCATGTTAATCCTTCGACAAGCTCAGGATGACAAAGTAAAGAGTAGTCGCGTAAACAAAAAGATTATAGCGTAAAGCCCGGCTGTCGGAAGTGCTGTGCACAAGCTTTGCTTTTCTAAAAAATATCGACGTTTTTGCCTAACTTTGCAGTCTAAATTTTGAATGATAGAATTTTGAATGACTGAATTTGGCGAGTACGCATTCAATCATTTCTTCATTCACTCATTCAATCATTTTCAAAAGATATGAGCAAAGTAAAAGTAGGAATGGTGCAGATGAGCTGTACCGCTGATAAGCAGGAAAATTTAGAAAAAGCCATTGTAAAGGTGAGGGAAGCGGCTGCAAAAGGCGCTCAAGTTGTATGTTTACAGGAGCTTTTTACATCGCTTTATTTTTGTGATGTAGAAGATTACGATAATTTTGATTTGGCGGAGAAAATTCCTGGCCCATCTACAGATGCTTTACAAACGGTGGCTAAAGAATTAGGTGTGGTCATTATTGCTTCGTTATTCGAAAAAAGAGCAGAAGGTTTGTACCACAATACTACTGCAGTTTTAGATGCTGATGGTTCTTATTTGGGTAAATATCGTAAAATGCACATTCCTGACGACCCCGCTTATTATGAGAAATTTTACTTCACGCCAGGCGATTTAGGTTACAAAGTTTTCAAAACTAAGTTTGCTACCATCGGGGTGCTAATTTGTTGGGACCAATGGTATCCAGAAGCATCTCGTATTACGGCGTTAATGGGGGCAGATATCATGTTTTACCCAACAGCAATTGGTTGGGACACTACGCAAGACGAAGAAACCAACAAAGACCAATACAATGCTTGGCAAACCATCCAACGTTCGCATTCGGTAGCTAACGGCTTACCAGTAATTAGTGTAAATCGTGTGGGTTTCGAGCAAGAAGGTAGGATGAAATTCTGGGGTGGTAGTTTTGCTACGAATGCTCAAGGCAAATTATTATACTTGGCATCTCACGATAAAGAAGAAACAGAAGTTGTGGATATTGACTTGAAACAAAGTGATTACATCCGCAAGCACTGGCCTTTCTTAAGAGATAGAAGAATTGATTCATATCAGCCGATTACAAAGAGGTATATAGACGAGGATTAAGCTTAAAGCGAAAAGCTGAAAGTAGTACCATTCAAAGTGTCATCCTAAGCTTCCCGATTTTTCGGGACAAGTAGCCGAAGGATTTATTAAAAATACAATGTCAATTAGAGTGATAAAAACGGCTGAACAACCGGAATTTGCAAATTCTCCAAAAAAACAAGGCTATGCTTTCCCAGCAGAATGGGCAAAACACGATGCAACTTGGCTAAGCTGGCCCCATAAAGAAGCATCTTGGCCTGGGAAAATTGAAACAATTTACCAACCTTATTGCGAATTCATTAAGTTAGTTGCTACTGGCGAAAAAGTACGTATTAACGTTAAAGATGAGGCAATGAAAGCTTTTGCTGTTGCCGAGTTAGAGAAAGTAGACGCAGATTTAAGTCAGGTAGAGTTTTACTTTAACCAAACTAACGATGCCTGGTGCCGCGACCATGGGCCTGCGTTTGTGGTAAAAGGCAACGAAAAAGCAGTAGTAGATTGGGGTTACAATGCTTGGGGCGATAAATATCCGCCCTACGATTTAGACGATGTTGTGCCGACTAAAATTGCACAGCATTTCAAACTACCGTTGTTCACTCCTGATATTGTGATGGAAGGTGGTTCTGTAGAATTTAATGGCGCTGGAACCATTTTAACCAGCGAAGCTTGTTTGCTAAACGAGAATAGAAATCCGCATTTAAATAGAGAGCAGATAGAAACCTATTTGAAAGAGTTTTACGGTGCCGAGCAAATTTTATGGGTTGGCGATGGCATTGTAGGCGACGATACGGACGGTCACATCGATGATATCACTCGTTTTGTAAATGAAGATACCGTTCTAACGGTGGTAGAAAGTAATCCCTTGGATGAAAATTACCTGTTGTTGAAAGAGAATTTGGAACGTTTGAAGGAAATGACTCTGCTAGATGGTAGAAAATTGAACATTATCGAATTGCCGATGCCTTCTCCGGTAATTCACGAAGACACTCGTTTGCCAGCATCTTACGCTAATTTTTACATTGCAAATGCTGCGGTAATTGTTCCAACTTTTAGAGATGTGAATGATAAAATTGCACTAGAGATTATTCAAAAAGCATTTCCAGATCGGCCAGTGGTGGGTATTGATTCTGTAGATATCATTTGGGGATTGGGCAGTTTCCATTGTTTAAGTCAGCAGGAACCAGCGGTGTAATTAACAGTTTTCAGTCAGTGCTAACAACAATTAAGCAATAGAACAATTGAACAATTTGTTAACTTTACAACATTAAAACATTTCAACTTTACAACATTTCTAAATGAAATTACTAGAAGGAAAAACAGCACTGGTAACGGGTGCATCAAAAGGAATAGGAAGAAAAATTGCAGAAGAATTTGCTAAGCAAGGCGCAAATGTTGCCTTTACCTACTTGTCATCAGTAGAAAAAGGACAAGCTTTAGAGCAAGAATTACAAGCTTTCGGTACGCAAGTAAAAGGTTACCGTTCTGATGCTTCTAAATTCGATGAAGCAGAAAAACTAATCAACGATATCGTTGCTGATTTCGGTGCACTAGATATCGTGGTGAACAATGCAGGTATCACTAAAGATGGTTTATTGATGCGTATGAGCGAAGAAAACTGGGATGACGTGATTAACGTAAACTTGAAATCTATTTTTAATGTAACTAAAGCTGCTTCTAAAGTGATGATGAAGGCTCGTAAAGGTGTTTTCATTAACATGAGTTCTGTAGTTGGCGTACAAGGAAATGCTGGTCAGGCTAATTATGCTGCTTCAAAAGCAGGAATTATTGGTTTTACCAAATCGGTAGCTAAAGAGTTAGGTTCTCGTAACATCCGAGCTAACGTGGTGGCTCCAGGTTTCATCAAAACTGAAATGACGGAAGTATTAGACCCTGCAGTAGTAGCTGGTTGGGAAAAAGATATTCCATTGAAACGTGCTGGCGAAACTGAGGATATTGCAAATGTTTGCGTGTTTTTAGCTTCAGATATGAGCGCTTACGTAACGGGACAAACTATTTCGGTTTGCGGAGGTATGCTGTAAGATTAAGCGATAAAGATGGTTCGCCGACTCGTCATTGCGAGGAACGAAGCAATCTCACCTTAAAATAATATAAATGCATAGTTATAAATTGGCTATGCATTTTTTATGCGTTTAAATTTGAAAGCAAGTAGTTCTTGGCATCATTAGCCCCGCTTTCCATTACAACAATTCTTTAATCCCGAAATCGGGAAGAATTTGTTTTCATTTCAATCGGGCTTATTTAACAACAGTTTGGCACATAGCGCAACACACTATTTAAATTACTTCACAACATATTTCCCGCCAGTTTGGCTAACCTTCTGTAAAGCTTTATGTTGCTCAAAATATAAATATCCAGGCTGCAATGTCTTCCAAAATTCAATGTGCTGAGGATATTTCTTTCCATAGCTTTCCAAGTTAGCTTTCGTCATCCTAAAGGGAAAGATATTCACCGGAATAAGAGATTGGCCACTATTTTTGGCTTCCACAGCTAATACATAAACTTCCTTAATTTTATCATCCGTTAGTGGAATACAACCTACGGTTACGCAGTTTCCATGGATATAAATTTCTCCGCCAGTTTTCCTATTTTTTCCAGTTCTGGCTTTGTCTACAGCATTTGGAT
>Ga0256901_1001329_pt1 | contig 12515 bp, 5 predicted proteins | sample MC6MC0689MT_FD_190200 | JGI IMG/M metagenome (GOLD analysis project Ga0256901, IMG submission 190200) | Metatranscriptome of enriched soil aggregate microbial communities from Iowa State University, Ames, United States - MC6-MC0689-MT... | ecosystem: Environmental > Terrestrial > Soil >... | reverse complement strand
ACCATTAAAAGATGGGATAATACTAGACATTTCCTCTTGAGTAACATAACGAATATTCGGTTGTTTATCAACACTCACGGGCTCTATTGTCGCATCTTCAACTTTTTTATCAATTTTGAGTGTCGAGATTTGCTCATTTTGAACATTTTTGTTTAAATTTTCCAAACCTGGGGCAACATTGACAGTTTTTGGAGCTAAATCACCCAATCCAAGAGATTTCCCCTTTGATAATGATGCTAAACCACTTAGTCCACTTAACCCACCTAGACTGCCTAAACTACCGAGACTACCAATTTGTGGCTGTGTGGAGTTATTTTGAGTGTTAACGTTGGTACCAGTGGTACCAGTGGTACCGATAGTTTGTGTTTGAGTGGGTTGCAATGGTGTAGTCGTCGATTGGGGACCAGTTGGTGGCTTTGGGGGGTTTGTTGGGTTTAGATTCCAACGCGATTGTCGCTTTGACATTGTTGAGGTAAGGAATGTGGGTATCTCTTTGGAGAGTGGATTTATTTCGGGCTGTTGGTGTTTTTTTTTTGGCGGTTTTTTTTTGTCAGTTGGGAAATGAAAAAAATTAAAAAATGGGGGTAAGCTCGCGTTAGGTCAATGTAATTATCTGGTGTGGAGTTTGAAATAATGTAAGGTGCCAATTACGCATTCTAGTATAACGGTTAGGATCGGTTTAGCTCTTTTTTTTCAATTCTCCATTTTGATCTGAAAAAAAGCAAAATGCTTTTTTTGGATTTCCAAAAGCCACAATTCAGAAACCCGACGGATTCCCTTCTTCCTTTATGTAAATCAACTCTCTGCGCTCTATTGATGAAATTGATGTTTAGCATGGAATTTGCATCGTTTAGTTCAATATAATCTCCGCTGTCAGCCCGCAAACCCCTCATCAAGAGGAAATTGGTGCCAGATGCAACGCCAAGCTTACACCCACCACTTTTCAGAACGCAAATCACATTATTGGCCTCATTTCTTGAGCATTTAGTCTATACTGTTGATTCTAGGGAAACAACTGATGCGCAGTTTTGACTCGTTTTCAAAAACTATTTTTTCCAGAAACACAATTCTGAGAACCATCAGAAACACACAATCCCCTTGTTTTGATATCCTCGTATCAACCCACTGAATGTTGCCACTTGAAACAAGATGACTCCTACTTGCTTATTACCCCTACTCCATCTGCAGTGCCACGAAAATTCATTGAATTTGTCCTGCATCTTTTTCTCGATTTAGATCCAGCATGGCCCGTGTTGTTCCATTCTAATCAACACTAATTATCCCCTTGACCACCAATAACGGTGGAATTTTGAAAAGACCACCATCATGGCGCCCAAAACTTCATTTTGGCTTCTTTTAAAAATACACTAAAACCCATTTTCTCCTCTTTAAGCTTATTATTTGGTACTCCTATTGACATAACTAATCAGCAATATTAATCCAAACCGATTCCCCATCGCCTAACTCCTCTCCTCCAATTCTATCCTTCACCATCACAAAAAACTCAATTCTTTTTTGACAATCCAAACAAAGATATTTATGGCAAAATCAACCATTTATATTTGTATAATTGCAGTTTTATTCTGCATTTTAATTTCCACTTATGCTACTTTATCCTATGAAGAGCAGTCTATTATTTTAAAGCAAAAAATCATCAAACTTTCTCAACGTGGGCACATTTTTGAAGAATCTGAACCAATTTACAAGCAACCACGTGTTGTTGATCTTTATGAAGATGATCAATCCGATCAACAATATGAACTTTATGAAAATGATGAAGAAGAATATTACTACGCTCAAGCGACTGTATATGTTGTCAAATCTGGTGATACATTAGGCGCTATTGCTAGCCGTAATGGTTGTACTGTTGCTCAACTCCAATCCCTCAATGGTATTGCAAACGCAAACGCTATTTATGTCGGACAAAAAATTACCCTTTGTGGTGGTGGTATGTTTATCCCCCCTTGACTTGATTCCATTCTTATCGTATCCTTTCATTTATAATGATATTTTTATTAATTGAGTCCTTCCCCATATCTTTCAAAGCTGCCTTTTTTTTTTTCGTGATTATTTACATACTTTTTTTGGTCTCTTCTCTCATCATTACTCTCTCCTCCTCCACCCCCCTAACCCTAACCCTAACATTTCCATCATTCACTTAACCAGGCTCATCACCAGCTCCTACACCTACCCCTACACCATCCCCATCTGGTGGTTCTGGTTGTACCCAAGCCCAAAAGAATGGTCTAAAATCCTTATGGGGTTTAAATGCACAACAAATGACCAACGTTGATGCAATTTGTAACGCAATGGCCGCAAATGGTGTTTCTAATAAATATTATAAGGCCTATATTTTCGCAACTGCAAAGTGGGAATCGAATATTTTACCAGTTGAAGAAGCTTTTTGGGTTTCTAATCCAACTGCATATCGTAAAACTCTTAGTTATTATGGTGATCACCCAGACGGTTATTATGGCCGTGGTTATGTCCAACTTACTTGGAAATCAAACTATCAAGACTGGACTAATAGATTGGGCGTTAACTTGGTTAATAATCCAAAATTAGCTTTGGAACCACAATATGCAAGCCAAATCCTTGTTAAAGGGATGCTTCTTGGTACTTTCACCGGAAAGAAATTGGCTAATTATGAAACCTCTTCTGGGTACAATTATACTGAAGCACGTAGAATTATTAACGGTACTGATAAAGCAGCTAACATTGCAGCACTTGCAACTGCTGCCCAAGGCATCTTTTAATATCATGTCGATGATAACTTTTGATTTTCATTTATATCCAATCTTGTTGCAAATTCCTTGTAAGATTCTTTATTATATAGTATTAACATCATGTGAGTTATTATTACTTTCCCTAAGCCCAATCGAGTTGACTTAGTAATAATATCTTTTGGCATTAGCCAATTCTTAATAAATCACTCAGGTTCTTACATCTGAAAACAAAAAGAAAAAAGTATTGTTTATGAATATTGAGGGATGTATTAAACAAAAAGGAAGATATATATGCTTATCGCAATAAATGGTATTGTAAAATTAATAAATAATAATCAAAATAAGTTATCATTGGGAAAGTTAAGAAGAATGTAAGAATAAAGACAAGTATTGATATACACAATGGGTGGTTATGTTGATGAGTTTGTTTTAGGCGATGAGGGGGAAATCAAAGTGTTAATAAATAAATAAATAAATAAACAAACAGTGCACTTTTCAAAATAATAACAACACAATCAACGAAATAATAAACAGCGAGTTTAAATCGCATCAGGTCCTTTTCCTTCCGGATGAACAACCTTCATACCCTCAGTAGATTTCACATGTTGACCTTGACCTTTTGGGCGCCTCTCTAACAACATAACAGCTTCACAATGATTAGTATGCGGGAATAAATCATAACCAACAGCAGCAATTGGGACAAACGGTGCACCAACATAATTCTTTGATGGTGGACCACAAAGACGTTGGACATCTTCCGCTAAAGTTTTTTGATTACAGGAGATATATACAATACGTTGCAAAGATGAATCACGTAATGCAGCTAAGACTTTAGTATGTAAACCATTACGTGGTGGATCAAGAATTGCAACAGAAGTTTCAATTTCTTTCGGTGTATAACGTTTTAAAACTGTTTCCATAACATCTTCAGCTTTTCCGCATAAAAATTCCGCTTTATCAGCCATATTATTTAATTCAGCATTTGCTTTTGCATCATCAATTGCAGATTGAACAATATCGATCCCAACAACTGATTGCGCTGAGGAACTATTAATAAGACCAATAGTACCAGTCCCACAACACACATCAAAAAGAATATTTGGTTTGAGTGATTCATCTTTAATAACTGGTGGGTCAATAATAAGATCTTCTGGTTTATACCCACTATTACGGATTGGTATAATTGCAGGTTTATAAATATCTTTATCCCAGATAGCTTGTGCATAACGTTGTTCCATTTGAATAAAATCCATAACATATTTTTGTTCAGCATCATCAACAGACATATTAAAGTCATGTTTAGGTGACATTGCCCAATGACGAGCGACATTATATAAAGATGTTGCTGCTTTAATATTAACTTGTAAAAATGAATTAATTGAAACACGGAAAAATAAATCACATAATTGTGCATAAATATAATGGGAGCCAAAAAGGCAATTTTGTAATGTATTCAATTCAGCACTATTTGCAACACCGCTATGGGATTGAATAATAAGTGATGCGAGGGAATAATTATACTTTCCAGTAAATTGCGTACCCAAAGTTGAAACAGTTGAATCATCTGATGGGATTGGTTTATAAGTGGTTTTATTAGCATATTGACAATTATCGCTATATGATGGGACTGCTAACATTTTTAAATCAGGTGAGGATTCATTTTCAAAATCATAACTATCATGTGGTGGAATAAAAGTTTTTTTACTGCCATCATTTTGAACCATTTCAACACCTTGACGCCAAATTGCACCACCATAAAAATTTTCAACACAAAAATCACGGAATGCAAGTGAAAACTCTTCCATTTGTTTATTTTGTAAATTTTCAAGCTCTTTTAATTCGCGTTGAACCACATGTTCCTTACGCAATGCAGTAATTTCCTCCGGTGGTAATTGAAGAAAACCGTCAACTTGTGGGTTTGCCTTGGTTAAATAGTCATATTCTGGGGTAAAAGAGATGGGGTTAATTTGTAAACAAATCATTAATTGTCGAGTAACTGGGCAATCACGAACAGTAAATAAACGTAAAAGACCTTTATTATCTGGTTTAATCCATGGGGTATATTTTTTTGCAATTTCATTCGTATTTAGCCACGTCTTGACCTTTCTAGTAATTTCAACAACTGCAAGTGGGGCACTTAAACTACCTTCTGGTGACCCAATACGGCTTTCACCATCAATAAAACGACCACATAAAAAGCCAATTTCGACCTCTTGGGAATTCTTTGGGGTGGTTAATGGAGTTGGGGTTTGTTCAGTGGATTCGATAACAGCATCAGTTACTTGGTTCGTAATTGAATCTAACCCGTACCCAATAGTAAATTCATTCTTATTACGATAACCTTGATCAACTGGTGACGGTAAAACTGGACCAGTAACACAACAAATACCATGTTTGGTCTTTAACGGGTTATCAAATTTGTATTGAACAAATTCCTTCATTTGGCCAGATTCATACGCTTTTTGGAGGTTAAAATTAGTAATTTTATAACCCTTTTCAATATCACGAGTCATTGCGGTGAAAGTCTTCCATAATTCCTTTTTTTTTGTCGAAAGTTGTTTAGTGTATGAAATTGTCCTTAACGGTGTAGTTGCATCAAGACCAGCTTCTGGAGTTAATTGTGCGGTATTTTGATCAACAATTGTTTGGTTTTGATCATTAAGAAGACGAACTTGTGGTTGATCACCGTTTTCGTCATCGTTTTTATCGTTTTTATCGTTTTTATTATTATATTTTTGTTTTTTCCATGCATAACTAGTACGGGAGTGTGCAGTAGTATTGATATCAATCATATCTTGATCAATAGCAGCATCTTGTGATGCTGAACGCTTAGACATTGTGATTTTTTTAGTTTTTGAAGATTTGGTTTGAATTGAACGAGAGGAGATGATATTATTATTCAAAAGTGGAGCTTTTTTGGGAGATTTTTTATTCGAGTTTGGTGTTTTTTTTTGGGAAAATTGCATAACCAATCTTAATTTGAGTTATAAAAGCTTGGTATATTGTGCTATTATGCGGTCGTGAAGTTGATTTATAATTTTTCATGGTAATGTATACGGGAGATTGTTGAACCAGTCAACCGCAGCAGAATTGAGATTTTTTTGATGAGCTGTTGGAAATCTAAAAAAAAAAAAATGTTAAATAATTGGAAATGTCGACAAAATAGTGTTGATTCGTTTACAAATAAAGATATTATTATGAACTATAGTTTTGATACGTGTTGGTTTGATATTATAGGGTGATGAAGCCATCTAATGTTGTTTATTCGCTTTGGTGGAAAAAAAAAAATCGAAAAAAAAAAAAAAAAAAAAAAAGAAAAGAAAAAAACGGATAGAAATTAACCCAGAGTGAATTATTCGTAATATTCATCTCCAAACGAGAACTGTTGTCGATTTTGGTGGTGTTGTTGTTGCTGCTGGTGTTGCTGCTGTTGTGGAGTTTGTTGCGGGTGTTGTCGGTATCTCGCCAGTAATCCACCCTTTTCACCAGTCCCCCCCCTTGCTGGTGTCGCAATTCTCCCTTGCAGAGAACTCCTCCTGGGCGTTTGTTGATATTGGTAAGGTGAGGGCGTGGGTAGGGGCAAAAAAGGACCACTATTGTGTTGAATTGGGGTATGAACTGGAGTTTGATTGTCTACGGTATGCAATTGTCGTGGAGATCCATTCGTCTGAACGTATAATGAGGCCATATCAGCGTTGGTGGTTAAATTTCGGGCCGAATTATGGGATTTTTTTTGTGGATCATGGTGATGATGATCGTGATGGCTTAAACTGCCATGAAAATAATCACTATTATTATCATCATTATTATTAAAATTATCGGGATACCCATATTGTTCAAAATGTTCGTCATTTTCATCTCCACTTGACCCAATGAGTCTATTACCATGATATTGCCCACTTTCAGCACTCCCATTCCCGCCGACATACCCGCCGCTAGATCCCCGAACTGCCAACCCATTAGACTGCGCTATACCTAACTGCTGGTGTGGATTATGTTTACTTCCCCCACCATGTTGATGTTGACCGACATCCCCATTGCCATCTTGCCCAGTCATATGAAACTGCGAAGAAATAAACCCGTTATTTTGACCAGTAGAATTCGGATATATTGTACTAGTATTTAAATTCATTTCTGTCGGCAGCTTTGGGGCGTTATTCAATTTCATCGTGTTTGGATGTGAATATTTCTTTTGGAACTCAATAGGGTCAATAACATAATGAATAACATCATTACCTTGCTGTTGTTTAGCTTGTCTATCCAATTCAACCCGTAACATTAAGTTCAATTCGGATTGATAAGTCGCATTCTGCGCCCTTTTATCTAATGAGAATTCAGTTTCACGAAAAGGTGGTATCGGTTTGATCTCATTCGGCCCACCATCTCTCCACTCCTTCTTAACCCCAGCTTTAGCAGAAAATAAATTCGATTGTGAATTTGGTGTCGCCGTTATGCGTTTAGACGGAGTTTGATTTGTATTAATAACATCCCATTCATATTGCCTACCATTAGGATTGCTTTTAGATGGAGTTTGAAGTGCAGTTTTTGGTATTAATCGGCTAGAAATTAACGATTGTGAACTAGGATCACGTTTGGGGACCTGGTGAAGGGGGTTCTGGGTGTATTTATTTACTGAAGTTTCAGTGGATGATGAATTTAACGTCGTATCGAGTGAAAATTTCCCTGGATTTGTCAATGTTGGTAATAATTGCTCATTTGAACGTCTATTAATCATGGTGGTATGATTTGAATGTTTGTTGGGGGTGAAGAGAGAGCGGTTGGGTTGATATTCGTTGTTGTTATTATTATTGGGGTTAGATGATACATCCGAAGCATTAGATGATGTAGATGTGGAAGATAGTTTAATATGATTGGATTGAGTTGAGGGGATTGGAGAGGGGGTAGATTGAGAGCTTGATGATGGAGTTGAAGTGATTTGGGTTAGATTGAATTTGTTCACAATTTGTTGTTTTGAAATAGGATTGAAGTTAAATGTAGTACTTTTAACGGATTGAGTATGTTGATGGGGTGTAATTGATATTTGTCGTGGTGAAAGTGTAGATGATTGTTTTAGAAGAGATATATGCAATTGTAGTTTTGTAATTTTATCGTGAATTTTGTTAAAAATTGATTGAATAGTATTATTATTATTATTATTATTATTACTGTCATTTATAACTAAAAAATTTAAATCAAAATTTTGCATCAAGTCATCATTTAAATTGTCTTCGATAAAAATTAAACTTTGTCGAATTGCCCTATCGTTTTCTAAATCGTCCCCTTGAGCGCTTCTAACATCGCGTATTTGGTCTAATTTATCACCAATAACGTCACCAATTGCATCATTTACTGCCCTTACACGAGTAATTTGGTAATCTAAGCTATTATTTTCAGAAAGATTATTTGTTAAATTTTTTTGTGAATTTGGGGTATTTTTTGTTAAAAAAAAATGATGTTGGGACAGCATTCCGAATTGATTTTTATTACCAAAATTTTTAATCTCATTTTTAACATCCCTTTCAGTTAGACTATGTGGTATAACGGAAATATTAATTCTATCCCCAAAGTAAGTACGCAATTCAACATATATTTGTTCAATCCATTGTAATATAGAAAAGATATCGCCGCCCCATAATTTTAAATGATCAGATTGAGCCCCAATAAACACCTCTAACAATTTAATATAGTGTTTATATTGTTGTAATAGTTCTAATTGTTTAGAATATCGGTCTAATATTGGGATATGAGTAGTTTCACAGGAATTATATTGAGTTTTGTAGAATTCAAAATCCGGCTCTACTTTTTCAATGTAATTGATATATTCTTGGATATCAACATCTTTATCTTCAAGTTGTTGACGTAATTCATCTATTATATTTTGATATTTGATAGAAGTATCATCTTTGGGGGACATATTTTGTTGATCATTTTGTTGATCATTTTGATCATTTTGCAGAATTGTAAATTGTTTTAATAATTTTTGATTTGCTTCAAATAAGTGTGAAAAGATTGCTTTATTATCATCAAGTTGGATAGTAAGATTATTATTTTGGAGTAATAAATATTCATTTTGTTCTAATAATTCATCTTGATCATGAATACTATTAATTATAGATTCTTTTAAGGCAGTGTTTTCATTTTTTAAAAATAACGCTTCTTCTTCCAACTTTTTATTTTTTTCATCATTTTTTTCATTTTTTTCACCATTTTTTTCATTTTTTTCACCATTTTTTTGTTTTGGCAAAAAAGGAGACAATCCTGGATTTTCAACCAAACAATTACCCCTAGGTAATTCCATATCATTAACAGTACCCTTTTGGAGATTATATTCCAATTGTTGTACTTTTTCTTGTTCTCTTTCCAATTCATCAGCGACTTCATAATACATTTGTTTCAGCCCTTCATACTTTTTTTGTAAATTTTCAAATTCCTGTTTCATTTCAATTAATTCCCCCTTCAACCCATCATTTTCATCTTCCAACCTCCGAATATATCCCGTATGTTCCTTAACCTGCTCAATTAGCACCTCTTTTTCCCCACTAATCCCCCGAACCCTTCTTTCAACAGTCTCCCGAAGACCCTTTTCCCCCTCTAACACCCCCCTACATAAACCATGTTCGGCATACAGCCCATCATAACATTCCTGTAATTTAATAGCTTGTTTTGTCACCTCGAGGAGATCATTATCATTATCTTGGATGATACTTTGTAGGGTCTCAAGCGTTTTTTCATGATTTTTTTCCCTCTCGTTCCAACTCTCCACCAGTTCACGTTTTTGCGTTAAAAGTTTGGTATTATAATCATGTTCTAATTTACTACGTGCGGTATCGAATTCAACCTGTTGTTGTAAGAGCATTGTACCGATCTTTTGAGATTCTTGGAGAAGTAAAATGAGCTCTTCTTGTTGTTCACTTTTCTCCCTCTCAAGGCTATTAATATAGGTAATTGCATCTTCAATAGTTTTAATTTCTATACTAGATCGCGTGGGTGGGGTTGTCGGTGAGGGCGAGTGTGTTGTCGTGTGAGAGGATGGTGACGTGTATGGTGGAGTTATAAAATGAGGACTGGGTGTGTCAGGCAGTTGTGGTAATGAGTGCAATGGGGAGAGGTGAGTAGATGAGTTCGGAGTATGGCTAGTGAGTGGGAGGATTTGTTGAGTGGGGTGATATTTTTCACGTTTGTTATTACTTTTTTCATCATTTTTTTCGTCAATTTTAAGGCCATTCTTGGTCTCACTTTTGCCAATAATATAATGATTTTGAGAGTGTTGATAGAAATTGTCATGTTCAGTATGATTGGGATCGTCGTGTGGATATTGGTCGTGGTTTTTTGAAACTGTTGTTTGGGTAGAGCCAAAATGCGGTGAAGATGAAGTCTGTGAATGTTGCGAGTGATGTGTTGAGAAGTTTGTCTGAGATGATAAGTGTTTTGTGGAGGAGAGTGAGGGGGGAGGTTGTTGGAGCTGTGAATGGTGCCGTGACTCGTCGTCGGGTTCACCAATGTGGCTTGAATGGGACATATATAATTAAAAATGGTATCTGGATATATTGAGGTCAAGTGGGGCGGGGATAAACAGGTGAGAGAAGTGAATGAGGTTGGTAAACAGCTCGAAATTTTTTGTTTGTTGGGGAAAAAATTATTTTTTAGATGGATGAAAGATAATCGTCAAAGAATTTGAGGGGTAAAAATAATTGACTTGGATGTAAATAAAGAGGATGGGGTGCGGGATGAGGTTATTGGTGGTTCAAAATGAAAAGAAAAGGCAAAAAAATAGAAAAATAAAAAAAGAATAATAAACACAAAATAATGTGACCAATAGAAAGGGAAAAATTCCGTGGTAAAAACAAACACGAAGTATTAAATACACGACAATTGAGTGGCACTGATATAGTTATACCCAATTCCACCCAAACAATGAATGCGGAGAAGGATATTATAAAGGTTTGTTTAGCAAAAGCGAAGTTAAAAAAATTCAAAATTTGGAAAAAAAGTTTAAAAAGTTAAAAAAATCCAATAAACGATGTAATCATATATAATACAGCGCTAACACACAGAACTTGACGTGAGTACTCTGTTTAACGCGGTTGGATTCCTTAACAATCTATTCTTACGGGTCAATTTTAAATCTAACGGTTTGTCAAAAAAAACAAAATTCGTAATTAATTAAAAAAAATAAAAAAAAATTTCCCAAAAATTCCCGAAGTGATTTTTGTCAAGATTTTTCCCATGGTTACCTGCGTTACACGGTGTTAATGCGTCATCATTCATGTTAAATTCGGCGCAATACTGGGTGTTCTGTTCGCCGTTCCCTTCGTTATCTATCATGCTTGAAGATATACCCTCAAATTCAATCTTGTCCATTTTTTTAAAAATCACAACATTTAAAAAAGCCATCTTGATGAATATACTACGCTGTCAATGCCCTCCACTCGGTGAAATCTTATATGGTTGATATAACCCCGTATAGAATACTCTATACCTACCCAGTAACACCCCAAAATTTAACAAAATCTACTTTTTTATCCCATTCCCAACACAAAACTCAGCCTCATTTTCATTATATTCTTTCCTAATCCCGACCTCACCGCATTAAAACTCATAAACAATCTTATACCACCTATAACTATCGACTTTATCCTTTATTACTCTCATTTAGCTTCACAACACATACTAAGCTTCTCTCTTTACCCAAAAAATCCTTTCACTACCCTCTAAACAATCATCATAGTCCATCGTTAGTCTCCTATACAACCCCCATTATAATGACCACTCCTGAAACATTACCCAAATTACGGGAAATTAACGACAAAATAAAACTCCTTTCAGAAGACCCATTAAAAAATGAAGAAGAAATAATTAAATTAATATCAAGTTTAGAAAAAATCCCATGTACACCAGCTGAATTAAAAACATCTCAACTTAACGTTGTTATTTCCAGTATGAGAAAGTGTCCAAATGAAAAAATTGTCAACTCTGTCAAATCTATCATTTCACATTGGAAATCATCTTCAGTCCCATCTACCGCGATTGCCCCATCTCCAATTGGTAATCAATCTAATAGTAATGTATCTACTGATATTACTCCAACTCATGGCGATGATAATACCTTAGTACAAATCCCACCACCACAACCGGTTAACATTGATGCAATCCGTCAAAGTGGTGAAAATAACAGCAATATTAATGATGATGATGGTGATAATGGCGTTAATAAAAAGAGACCTTTGCAGCAAGCATTTATTTTGGGTCAAACTGGTAATAAAACCCGTGATTCAATTCAAAAATTATTCTATTCAGTTTTTGATTTAGAAACGTTAGATTTGCAACTTCGTTGTGAATTAGCAATTACAATTGAAGAGGCATTATTTAATCATTATCTTTCTGATAATCAAGATTATAAAGATAGATCTAGATTACTTTTGGCAAATTTGAGAGACGTCAAAAATACCGACTTTCGTGAAAGTTTAATTGATGGTTATATTGAACCAAAATCCCTCCCAACCCTTACTCAAGCTGAAATGTCCTCAAAACAAGTCCAAAAAGCGCTTGCTGAGACTGCTGATTATCAATTACAATCTCGAAAAACTGATTTGGGTGGTGGACAAGGGGTTGATATGTTTCCATGTCCAAAATGTAAAGGGAGAAATACATCTTTTTTTCAAAAACAAACGCGTTCTGCGGATGAACCTATGACTATTTTTTGTACTTGTTTATTATGTCGCCAAAAGTGGCGTATTTATTAAAAAAAATTGTGTTTTTTTTTTTTTGGATTTCCTTTTTTTTGTTTTT
>Ga0256901_1001323_pt1 | contig 12542 bp, 9 predicted proteins | sample MC6MC0689MT_FD_190200 | JGI IMG/M metagenome (GOLD analysis project Ga0256901, IMG submission 190200) | Metatranscriptome of enriched soil aggregate microbial communities from Iowa State University, Ames, United States - MC6-MC0689-MT... | ecosystem: Environmental > Terrestrial > Soil >... | reverse complement strand
CAAATATGGAAGCGTTTTTGTTATAATACTACAACTCTGTTTTATGATATTTAATTAATCCTTCTGTAGGACTTTTTAGAATATTGCCCGTCTCTAGGCCGTACTGTTCATGCAAGGAATGAATGATGTCGCGAAACTCATAAGCTACCGTGCCTATAAAATGAATGGGGTGCTTCCAGCTTTCCCTGTACTTCAATACATGCCTTTGGTAAAAATCGATAAAGGCATCTTCGATAATATTTTCTACCATAAAATGACCGCGCTGCTCTATCAAAAATTGAGTGAAGGAAGCTAAGTAACGATTGGCCAATGGGTCTTTATAAATTTTATGAAGAATGTCAGATAAGTCATCGCCGTACTTATGCGTGAAGGCGGCTTTCAAGTCTTCATCAAAAGTATTGTAGAAGAAATACTGCAATACTTTTTTACCTAAATAGGTGCCACTACCTTCATCGCCAATGATGAAACCTAATGAAGGATTTTGGGTCATTATTTTTTTACCATTGTAAAAACAAGAATTGCTACCCGTACCCAGTATACAGCACACACCCTTCTCGTTGCCCGATGTAGCCCTTGCTGCACCTAGCATATCAGAGTTTGCTTCGGTATTTTTTACCCCGAAATGTTTGCGCAATATTTTATTAATAAAATCACTCTGCTTTTTGTTTTTCACACCAGCGCCGTAAAAGACAATCTTAGCTATCTCTTCCTTTGCCGGATTTAGTTGTAGCTCATCGGTTAGTAAACGATGGCAATCCTCTTCGGTTCTAAAAAAAGGATTAAGTCCCGAAGTTTGAAAATGACGAGGTTTCTTTTTCGCTCCTATTAGGCACCAATCGGTTTTAGTGGAGCCGCTATCTACTATTAGTATGGAAGACATTGTATTGTGTGCGATTTTTGAGTTAGGAAAGATAGAGCATGTTTTTGTATGATGCAAGAAATTGATTTAAATTTAGGCAATTATTAATCTCCTATACTTCGCAAGCTGTCATAATGAAATTTTATAGCCCTTTTATGTACTGTTTATGTTTTTGTATGCTGTGTTTTGGCGCAACACTAAGTGCACAACTACAAGATAAGGATATGATTACCTTCTCACCTACAGCGCGCCAAAAGGTGCAGTTGTTTTGGAAAGATGACCAGGGTAAAATTATTGGCAGCTTAGGCAGGTTAAACAATTGGCTGACTGGAAAGCAGCAAAAACTTGTATTTGCCATGAATGGCGGAATGCATATGGAGGATCGGGCTGCGCTAGGCCTATTTATCCAAAATGGGAAAGTAATTCGTAAGCTTAATAAGGCCAAGGGCTATGGCAATTTTTACCTGATGCCCAATGGTGTATTTTACGTAGACAATAAAGGCAAAGGGCATGTATGCAAAACCAATTCCTTTCCGGGTAGTAAAAATATACAGCATGCCACCCAATCGGGACCAATGTTGGTAATTGACGGTCACATTCATCCTGGCTTTAAGAAGGGCAGCAGCAATGTGCATGTGCGCAATGGCGTAGGCATTTTGCCCGATGGAAGGATGCTATTTGCAATGTCACGCAACACGGTAAATCTGTATGATTTTGCTGAGTATTTTAAAAATAAAGGTTGCAAAAATGCTTTGTTTCTTGATGGCTTTGTATCGCGCACCTGGTACCCGGCAGGCAATTGGAAGCAGGATGATGGCCACTTTGGCGTAATTATTGGCGTAGTGGAATAAGAATCCCAATTCCTGATTTCCAATTTCTAATTTCCAATTTCCTAAGCTTTACCTTTGCATCCATGATTTCAAGCGAACAAACTATTACTGCTATTGCAACGGCTTCAGGTATAGGAGCCATAGGTGTTATAAGACTTAGTGGACCAGAAGCTATTACTATTGCCGATAAAATTTTTAAAGGGAAAAACTTAAGTGCACAGCCTTCGCACACCATGCACTTCGGTAAAATTATTTCGCCCATCGACCAAAGTGAGATAGACGAAGTGGTGGTATCTATTTACCGCGCACCTAAGAGTTATACCGGCGAAGAAGTTATAGAAATAAGTGGTCATGGCTCGCCTTATATTTTACAGCGTATACTAGAAGCCAGCGTGCAAGCTGGTTGCAGGATGGCTTTACCTGGCGAGTTTACACAACGTGCTTTTCTTAATGGCAAATTAGATTTGGCACAAGCCGAAGCTGTGGCCGATTTAATAGCAGCCGACTCATTTGCTGCACAACAAACAGCCTTGCGCCAATTGCGCGGTGGCTTTAGCAATGACCTTAAATCGTTGCGTGAACAGCTCATTAATTTTGCCGCCCTTATAGAATTAGAATTGGATTTTGGTGAAGAGGATGTGGAGTTTGCAGACAGAGCAAAGTTCCAAACGCTAATTACGCAATTGAGTACCGCTACTGGTCAACTTGTCGATTCGTTTGGTTTGGGTAATGTAATAAAAAACGGCGTGAGCGTAGCCATAATAGGCAAGCCCAATGCGGGTAAGAGTACCTTACTCAATGCGCTACTAAACGAGGAACGCGCCATTGTTAGTGATATAGCCGGCACTACCCGCGACACTATTGAAGAAGTGTTAAATATCAATGGACTTCTGTTTCGATTGATAGATACAGCGGGAATCAGGGAACATACGAGCGATGAGATAGAGCAAATAGGTGTAGGTCGTAGCCTTGAAAAAATGCGTAATGCGGATGTAGTGATTTATCTTTTTGATGCGAAAGATACCACTGTTGATGAACTATCAACACAGGTTAAATTATTTAAGGATGAAGGCTTGAAATACTTACTGGTGGCCAATAAGACGGATGAAGTAAGTATAGAATTTGCCCAGCATAAATTTGAGGTTTATAGTGAAGCAATGCTCTACATTTCCGCCAAGACGAAAGAACAGGTAAGCGCACTAAAGCAACAACTGCACGATATAGTTATAGCAGGACAAATAAACACGGAGAACACCATTGTGACCAATGCCCGCCACCACGCTGCATTGCAGAAGGTAAGTGAATGCCTTCACGACATACAATCAGGAATGGATAATCAAATAAGTGGCGACCTTCTAGCACTCGACATACGTCGCTGTCTACACTATCTTGGCGAGATTACTGGTCAAGTGGAAATTGATAGAGATATATTGGGTACTATTTTTGGGAAGTTTTGTATTGGAAAGTAGCATATATCAATTCAAATAAAATTGACTGCAGAAAACAAGTAGCAAACAGGAAAATTGCTACTCCGCGTCGGTGTAAATGAAGATATAATTGCCTTGTTCTGCAATATCTACATGGTTTACTTGTGGGCGAAACAAATACACCTGCCTGTAAATTGCAACCGCAAGTAATAATATTGATAGCGCCCAACTAGCCATTATTTCCTCTTCGTATTGTGTACCCAAAAAAGTAGCTATATACACAAGCATTGTTGAACATACAAAAACAAACTTAACTATATCTGCAAACCATTGCTTCTTCTTTTTCGCAATAAAGTGTGCCAAATATAGCAAACAAGTGACCATAGGTAAGACTGTGAAAAACAAACTGAGGTCAACTATGCGACGGATTTTTATTACTGGCAATGCGATTAAAGCCAGACACAATACGAAGCTTATTACGAGAGCCCATTTAGTCTTAATTGTCTTTCCATATATAAACGTGGTGACTACAATCCACAACAATGAAACTGTCCATAATACACCTGACAAAGAAAAAGAACCAGCACGACGTGCAGTTGCGTTATCTCCAATCAATATCGTGCAAAGTGCTGACGCCAGTATTATTGGGAATAATAGCAGGAATATTTTTCGGTACATAAGTAAACTGTAATAAATTGGCAAGGGAAGAAATTATCAGATATTGAAGATACAAAACCCTATAAATTTTTAGAAAGTATCTTGTATAAAAAGGCCGTAGGAGTAAGTCCTACGGCCTCATTTTTGCCAAATGATTATTAAGCTATTTCTTCTTATAATCATTTGGCCCAATAACAATTTGGGTAACTGAGGTGCCAATTTTATGAGTAAGTGATTACGGTATAAATTTAGCTAGCCGTTGGAAATATGACCCAATGTTGATGTAGACTTTCGGTTAATTTCAAGAAAGACAGCTTGCTAATATAACTAATGCCACAAATTTATGCTATTACAATTTTCCAATTATTGCACTACCAATTTCTTAAATGCGGCATTCCCTTTCGCATCTTTCAAGCTTACCAAATATAAGCCAACAGGCAATTGTGGTAAATTGACAGTTTGTTTTGCAGCGGTTGTAGATAGTGCAGTTTTGTAAATAGTATTTCCCAGAAGGTTGTAGACAGTTAAATTTACAGCTTGAAAGCTATTACTAATAGTAAGTTCACTGCCAAGCAACGGATTAGGATAAATATCAAAAACCATTTTCTGACTTAGATTCATTATAGCAGTAGGTGTACTCTTCCGAAAAGCAATACTATTAAGCGCTGTAGGATTTACACCAACACCACCATACATAAACTTGCCACCAACAAAAAGGTTTCCTTTAAAAATAGTCATGTCGTAAATAGCACTATCTACTAAAAACCATTTGCCTTCCGTATTATCACCATACAAGTCTAAACAGTTATTGGCATAAGTACCTACACCTCCAGAATACATAAACGAACCACCTACCATAAATGAACTGCCATCGGTACGCAATGCATTAAACGCCAGAACATCATGCTGCTCTACGAAGCCAAACGCAGTGCCAGCAATGTTTTCCCAAGTATTATTTACCAACTTTACCAATAATGAAGTTGTATCCATAGCACCAGTTATTTTGCAAGCAGCATGCACCGTACCGTTAAATGCTTCAAAGTCCATCACTTCATTGGTTACAGCATTCAAGAACGGCTGAAATTGTGTGCCATCATACATTATAGCATTGCGCGATTGATTATTGTACGAAAAGTTGCCACCTAAATAAAGGTTTTCACCCACAACTTCCATAGTGTTTACAGCTCCATCTAAGCCAGGAATTTGCTGCCACATGGTACCAGTCCATTTTGCAAAGTTCACTTCTGAAAGCGCAGCACATACGTCAAAGTCACCACTGGCGTACAATTCGCCTTTATAAACTATCAAATCATAAATAGTGCCATAAGTACAACCTGCATCATGCCAAGCTGTTCCGTCCCAATAGGCCACATTGTTAGCCGCTTGGTCTCCAGCTTCTGTAAAGTGTCCGGCAACAAAAAGTTTTCCGTCAAATTTTTTTATGGCGTTCACTGCTCCATTTACACCAGCACCTAAAGCATGCCAAGTAAATGCTGTTTCATCTTCAGTAACATAAGCAATATTGTTTGCCGGCAACTGCCCGTCCACCATATTGAAACTACCACCTACATAAAGACGTTCATTATCATTCGCCGCGTATAAAGAGTAGACCTTCCCTTGCACGCCACCACCAACGCTTTGCGCCACTTGGCTGGGCGGATAGGCCGGTTGAATCCAAGCTAATTCATCTTTGGTAAAACCATATTCATTTGCCCATGCCGTAAGTGCATCAAACTGCATATCCTGCACATAAGCCAGGTTGTTTGCCGCAGAAATTTCCCGAGCAACTATTTCATGTCCTGATGTTTTTATAAGATAGCCAACAGCGCAAAAAACATTTGCGTCATCTATAAAAATAGGTGTGCGGTAGCTGTACCGAATATTTTGTGGGAAGCTCCCAGCTTTGGCATATTCAGCCAAATGATGAAGTGCCGTCTTGCGATTTGTAATTTGAGTAGACGTCAAATGTGCCATATTGCGTTCACTTAGTATATGCGTTACTAAGGACAAATGTAATGCAATCCATTCTTGCTCTGTACGGTTTTGATAAGTGGGCAAAGAAGCTACATCTAGCGCTGGCTGCGATTCCCAATATTTATTAACGGTTTTTAAAGCTAACCATGTGCCGTTGTTGTTGGCCCTCATGGACAATGATGAACCTACTAACAGCAATAACAATATTATATTTCTCATAAGAATGTGTTTATTCAATAGACGTAAGCCTTTGAAGAATTCTTAGGGAAATAAAATATTTTTTAAGCTTGTGAAATTTTGTTGTTACTGCCTTTATGCCAATGCTAGTTGCTCTCTATGCAATACTTTAATAAGCCCATCTGCCAAGCCAATTTTAGGGACATAAATTTCATCGGCATTGGCCCAGCGCATAACTGAAGTATAGATTTGTAAAGCTGGTACAATTACGTCTGCTCTGTCTTGACGCAAATTGTAAATATGCATTCGCTCTTCCAGTGTAGAACTGCTTAACTCTTTATAATAGTCCTTCAGTAATTCTATATTTAGCGGTCGCCCTTCTTTTCTTTTGGAGATAGAAAAAACTTTATTGATATTACCACCCGAGCCTATGGCAATAACTTTTGGTATATCCTTCGTATGCGCCTTTACAAACAGCTTCAAGTTCTCCCACTGCGCCTCAGACACTTTATTACTGAGCATCCTGACAGTACCAATATTGAAGGACTCTTTAAACACAATATGATTGTCGGCAAACATGGTGAGCTCTGTGCTGCCACCGCCTACGTCAATGTACAGGTAATGTTCGTCGCTTTTCATATTCTCAGCTATATGCGTTTCATATATCACATTAGCTTCTTCCCCACCCGTAATAATTCTTATGTCTATACCTGTCTGTTGCTTTATGCTCTTTACAATTTCCGGACCATTACTAGCATCGCGCATGGCCGATGTGGCACAGGCTTTCACGGCTTGCACTTTGTAAATTTTCATCAACAATTGATACGTCTTCATAGTATCAATCATCATAGTTACTTTCTCCGCAGAAATAAAGCCATTTTCAAACACGTCGAAACCCAAGCGCAGCGGTATTCTTAGCAGATTTAGTTTTGTGTAATCTACCGTACCATCTCTATAAGTGGTAACTTCTGTTATCAATAACCTTACGGCATTGGAGCCAATATCTATAGCAGCTAATATCAATAGTCAATAATTAAAATAAGATTTCAGAATCAATCTCTATTATAGAAAACAAAGTTTGGGCAAAATTAACCATTTGCCCAAACCTATCAAAACTTGCTTGTTTAAATGGCTATCGTCTTCTTCAAAAGATAGTCATACGTTTCAATCTGTGACCTTATTTCAGGTTCTCCCTCTTTAGGTTCTACATACTCATTTTTTTGCTGGTTATCCAATACCCTACCCTTCACATTTTCCGCCAGCTGTATGTGGAGTATATCTATCAATTCTTGCGCTATTTCCGGGTCGAATATTGGTGTTGCAGCCTCTATCCTATGGTCGAGATTACGCACCATCCAATCGGCAGACGATATGAACACGGCAGGCTTGCCTTCATTATGAAATACAAAAACCCTGGCATGTTCTAAATATTCATCAATGATACTAAGCGCTGTAATGGGCTGTATAAAAGACTTTTGCCTGGTAAGCACACAACATATTCCACGCACTATCAAATTGACCTTTACACCTGCAGTTGCTGCTTCATACAGTTTGTTGATTAGTTCATTATCTACGAGACTGTTCATCTTCAAAATAATAGACGCTTCTTTGCCACTCTTGGCTATCTTAATTTCTTTGTCTATCAAAGGCAAGAAGAATTTGCGCATATTGATAGGAGCCACTGCAAGGGTTTTGCAAGCTTTAAGTTGCGCTGCCTTATGCACAGGATCTTCTAAATAATTGAAAATTCGATTTACATCAGCCAGCACTTTTCTGTTGGAAGTAAGTAAGCAATGGTCGCCGTAGAAGCGGGCCGAGTCTTCATTTAAATTACCCGTGCTTACAAATCCATACTCTTTGGTATGTTCAAATTCACGTTTCTTGATGACGCAAATTTTGGCATGAACTTTTAAATCAGGCAAGCCCAGCACCACTTTCACGCCTTCATCTTCTAGGCGTGTCTTCCATTTCATATTCGCTTCTTCATCAAAGCGTGCACGTAGCTCCAGCACGGCTGTTACCGATTTTCCATTACGCACCGCATTAATCAAAGCGTTTACAATCTTAGAATCTTTCGCCAAGCGATAGCAAGTTAGCTTTATGCTTTGCACAAAAGGGTCGATAGCTGCCTCACGCAACAAATCGATAATAGAATCGAAAGAGTGGTATGGAAAATTAAGCATCACATCTCTGGTGTTTAACACATCCATAATGCGGCAAGGCTGTATCAACAAGGGGTGCACCAAAGGCTTTTGACGCGGGTCAAAATCTTTGAAAACTGAAACAGGGAAGCTCATAAAATCTTTGAAGTTATGAATACGCCCACCTGGAATGAGGTTATCTTTCTTGCTAAGGTTAAGTCTTTTGGTGAGGTAACTTAATAAACCCGGGTCAATATTTCTATCATATACAAAACGGGTAGCTTTACCTTTCTTTCTGTTCTTTACCCCTTTCTCCAATTCTTGTATCAAGTTTTTATTTACATCGTAATCCAATTCAAATTCTGCATCCCTGGTAACTTTGATAATGTAACCTAAAAATCTATTGAAACCGAATGCAGCAAAGAGATTCGGAAGATTCCAACGTATGATGTCTTCCAGCAAAATAATATCTTTCGTGTCTTTTTCTGAAGGTAAGAGTACAAAGCGTGAAAGATTTTTCATTGGTATTTCTATCAAGGCATACCGCTGCATCATTGGATTATCATTGCTGCCTAAAACGCAAGCAAGATATATGGCTTTGTCTTGCAGAAAAGGAATCTCTGGAATACTTTCTATCATCAAGGGCACTATCTGCGTCCTGATTTTCTCCTCAAAATATCCTTTAATATAATGCTGTTGTTTACTGCTTAACTGCTTTTCATTTTTGATAAAAATATTACTCTTGGCCAACTCACGTATTATGCCTGCATAGGAGCGGTCAAAATCAAACTGTTGCTCCAAAACCTTGTCTTGTATGGCCTGTAGAATTTTATCCGGATTTTGTTCCAGGTGCATTTTAGCGGTCTTGCCCATTTTTACCATACGGCTCAATGCGGCTACACGCACCCTAAAAAACTCATCTTGGTTATTAGAAAAAATACCTAAGAATCTTAGTCTATCATATATATGAACAGATGGGTCTTTAGCCTCCTGCATTACCCTATCGTTAAAAGCCAACCAACTTAAATCGCGTATTATTGGGCTATCCTTTTTTTTCTTCATGAAAATGAAACAATTATAAGTGCTGCAAAGTTATTTGATGTTGCGCTTCCTTGCATGTTAAGTTTTCGTAACCAAATTTGATTTCCAATGATAAACCAATGTAAATACGTATAATGAATTAAGCTTAGCAAATGTTCATGTACTTAGTTTTTTACGATAAAAAAATCCTTATAGGGCTTGAAGCCCTATAAGGATTGAACAAAATTTATTATGAATATTAACGCCCCAAAGCCACGCCCAGACCTGCAGCTACGCCTTTGCCTAAAGTTTCATCAGCACGGAACCAATGGCATAATTGTCTTTGGATAATTTCATCCTTTTTAGGCCCGTCAATTCCACTCATGGCACCCACAATATTATTAATGGTATTTTGCTTGGCGCCTTCGTCCATTAAACGGAACAAATTACCTGGTTGCGTATAATGGTCATCATCATTTTCATTTCTATCAAAATAGGCTACTACATTGCTTTCTAGCTCATAAGGAATACCTTTTGCTTTTTCATCTTCCACAATGTTATCAAAACTATTAGGGAAATAATTTGGTGAACTGCCGCCATTGCCATCAAAACGCATAGCGCCATCACGGTGATAATTATTAACAGCATAAGGACAACGGTTAACTGGCAATGACTCAAAATTAACACCTATACGATAACGGTGTGCATCAGGATAAGAAAGGATTCTGCCTTGCAACATTTTATCAGGAGAAAAACCAATACCACGCACAAGATTGGCTGGTGCAAATGCCGCCTGCTCTACATCTTGAAAATAATTTTCCGGAATTTTATTTAACTCTATTTCACCTACTTCTATTAAAGGATAATCGCCATGAGGCCACACTTTGCTCAAGTCAAACGGATTCCAACGGAAGGTTTTGGCTTGCTCCAAAGTCATTACCTGAATGGAGAATTTGTATTTTGGAAAATCGCCACGTTCTACAGCTTCTACCATATCGCGTTGCGCAAAATCAGGATCTTTACCCTTCATGGCTTCAGCTTCGGCATCGGTAAAATTCTTGATGCCCTGCATGGTTTCGTAATGAAATTTACAATACACATGTTCATTTTTATCGTTAACCAGCATAAAGGTATGACTACCGAAACCATGCATGTGACGATATCCATGTGGCGTACCACGGTCCGACATCAAGATTAAAACCTGATGTAAACTTTCTGGATTCAACGACCAAAAATCCCACATCATAGTTGGGCTTTTGCAATTGGTCTTAGGATCACGTTTTTGGGTATGAATAAAATCAGGAAATTTCTTGGGGTCTTTGATGAAGAATACAGGCGTATTGTTACCTACCAAGTCCCAATTACCTTCTTCTGTGTAAAATTTAAGTGCAAATCCGCGCGGGTCGCGCTCTGTATCTGCTGAACCTTTCTCTCCACCCACGGTAGAGAAACGTGCAAACATTTTTGTTTGCTTGCCAACTTCGCTAAAGATGTTGGCGCATGTGTATTGGGTTATATCTTTAGTAACCGTGAATGTGCCATATACGCCAGTACCTTTTGCATGCACAATTCGTTCAGGTATTCTTTCACGGTTAAATGTAGCCATCTTTTCATGTAGGAAAAAATCCTGCAATAGTATCGGACCTCTAGGACCTACAGTTTGAGAATCTTCGGTATGATTTACTGGACAACCACTATTAGTTGTAAATTTCTTTTGTTCGCTCATAAAAAGATTTTAAATAGGAATAAAAATTTTCACTAAGGTTAGAAAACAATACTTGCAGCTAAAGGTTACATACCATTCCGCTAAGATTGATATCAAAAGTGCAAAATATAAAAGAGGAATAAAAATAAAATGTCACAATAGTGTCATTGTGTTAGGCTATTTGCGCTTGGCTGTTGGCAGGTTTTATGTTCTTGCCCAATATTATCTAAACCAATATCTTTGCAGCCTTATTATGGCAAACGAAAATAAATTACAGGCCATCATTGGCCATGCGAAAGAATATGGTTTTGTATTTCCATCCAGCGAAATATATGATGGTTTGGGTGCGGTATATGATTACGGTCAATGGGGCGTGGAGCTGAAGCGCAATGTGCGCGACTATTGGTGGCGCTGGATGACGCAGATGAACGAACAGAACATTGTGGGTATTGATGCGTCTATTTTCATGCACCCTACAGTGTGGAAAGCCAGTGGCCACGTTGATAATTTCAGCGATCCGATGATTGACAATAAGGATAGCAAAAAACGCTATCGTGTGGATCATTTGATTGAGGGTTTTGCAGAAACTTTGGATAAAGAACAAGGCGATGAGATACTTGCAGAAATGGATAAACTCATTGCTGCTGATGACTTCGCCGGATTAAAATCATTAATAGACAATAACAAAATTAAATGTGCGGTAAGCGGCACGGTTAACTGGACGGATGTGCGTCAGTTCAACCTTATGTTCTCTACCGAAGTAGGTTCTGTAGCCGAAGAAAGCAATACAATATACCTGCGTCCGGAAACGGCTCAGGGTATTTTTGTAAACTTTCTAAATGTGCAGAAGACTGGCCGTATGAAAATACCTTTTGGTATAGCGCAGGTTGGTAAAGCATTTCGTAACGAGATTGTAGCGCGTGGTTTCATCTTCCGTATGCGTGAATTTGAGCAAATGGAAATGCAGTTTTTCGTTCGCCCTGGTTCGCAAAAAGAGTGGTATGAGTATTGGAAGACCGAGCGTATGAAATGGCACGCTACACTTGGTATTCCTGCTGAAAGCTATCGTTTTCACGATCACGTTAAGTTGGCGCACTATGCTGATGCCGCTTGCGATATCGAGTACAATTTCCCTATGGGTTTTAAAGAGTTGGAAGGCATTCATAGCCGTACAGACTTTGACCTTACGCAACACCAGCAATACAGCAAAAAGAAGCAACAATATTTTGATGCCGATATAGACCCGGAAACAGGAAAGGCGTATGGCAACTATATTCCATACGTTATCGAGACTTCCATTGGTCTAGACAGAACGGTATTGATGCTGATGAGTGAGGCTTATGTAGAAGAAGATTTAAGCACGGAAGAAAAGCAAGACAGCCGTGTGGTGATGAAATTCATTCCTAAGCTGGCACCTATCAAATTGGCTATTTTGCCTTTGATGAAAAAAGATGGTTTGCCCGAAGTTGCGCGTGAGTTGATGGATGAATGCAGACAACATTTCAAATGTTTCTACGAAGAAAAAGATGCGATTGGTAAACGCTATCGCCGCATGGATGCTGTCGGTACACCGTTCTGCGTAACCATCGACCACCAAAGCAAAGAAGACCAAACCGTAACCATTCGCTACCGCGATACCATGGTTCAGGAAAGGGTACACATTTCCGAAGTAAAAAATATAGTACTGAAAGCGATTAATGAATAATCGAATAAGCATTTGACAAATGGGCTGCTTCAATAGAAGTGGTCCAT
>Ga0256901_1001320_pt1 | contig 12568 bp, 8 predicted proteins | sample MC6MC0689MT_FD_190200 | JGI IMG/M metagenome (GOLD analysis project Ga0256901, IMG submission 190200) | Metatranscriptome of enriched soil aggregate microbial communities from Iowa State University, Ames, United States - MC6-MC0689-MT... | ecosystem: Environmental > Terrestrial > Soil >... | reverse complement strand
GAGTCGATGGAGAAGTCGGGTTCAAAATGACACCATGACTCCGTAGATCGGTACTCGGGTGGAGAGTTTGGATGAGATGCTTGTGAGTTAGCTACCTCGGACCTGCGGACATCGATTCCGTATCGAAAGACGAGAGCGGCACACGGACGGGAACGCCCAGACGCGACGACTCGTAGACGGCGAAGGCAACCTCCAAAGATCGGCGGGCTTCCGCGGCCGATACGGCCGATTGTCTATCTTCAGCCGCTCCCTGAAGCGCAGCGATAAACTGTCCATACATTTCTGCATGCTCGTTGACCGCTGTGAGAGGAAAGGAAGGGACGGGAAATTCGTCGGAGTGCCAGCGTTGGACCTCCGTCAGATTGACTCCGCCAATGCGAATCGTTCCCCGATCGCCGACGAGCGTCAGCGACTGCTCCAGGTTGTTCGGCTTGCAGAGCGTCGTCGCCTCAATGCTGCCGACCGCGCCACTGGCAAACCGGATCGTTGCTGCAGCCGTTTCTTCCGTCTCTTTGGCGGAGGCTCCCCTTCCGATCAAGCCGTATACCGAATCCGGACGTTCGTTCATCAGCCAAAGAAGCAGGTCGATGAGATGAACGCCTTGATTCAGCAGCATGCCCCCATCCATCTTCCATGTTCCTCTCCATTCGGATGCCGCGTAATAGTCCAGAGAACGATTCAGAAGGATCGAAACGGAACCCATTCGCAGTTTTCCCAGCGCTCCTTGGCCAATCCAACTCTTGGCAAGTCGCAAAAGCGGGCGATAGCGAAGCTGATGACAGACTTGCACGCGCAGCCCGCATGCCGAGGCCAGCTCGGCAATGGCGTCGGCGTCCTTCAGGGACAGGGCGATCGGCTTTTCCAGAAGCACGTGTTTTCCGGCTCGCAGCGATTCCGTTGCCCACCTGGCGTGCATAAAGGAGGGGGCGGCAATGACGACGGCATCTATTCGGGAATCTTGCACAAGGCGACTCGGATCCGTATAGACGGCGACGGACGATTCCGATATGGAGCGGGCTAGGGCATATTTCCGGGCGAGAGCAGCCATTCTTTCCGGAACGGGATCGGCCAGCGCGACTAGTTCGGCATCCCCGCTGGCAATGATGGATTCCGCGTGTTTGGTTGCGATGCTTCCGCAGCCGATCAGACCGAAACGAATCATTTCGCTCCCCCTTTCTCCGCGAAGTCTTGAAGAACGGCAATGACAAGCTCCTGCTCCCGATCCGTCAGCAAAGGACCCATCGGCAATGCCAGAACTTCCTCGGATAGCTTCTCCGCCAACGGGAAATCTCCGACGGAATAGCCAAGGGAAGCATAGACGCGCTGGAGATGCAGAGGGCGGGGATAGTAGACGCCGGTCTGAATGTTTCTTGCCAGCAGGGCTTCGCGAATGTCGTCTCGTCGCGGGCTCGTAATGCAATAAAGGTTGTAGGCATGGAAACGTCCGTCCTCCGTTGCCGGAACCTCCAACAACGATGTAAGCGAACGAAGCCCCTCGTCGTACGATTGAGCTAAAGCGCGTCTCCTCTTAATCCACGCTTCAACATGACCCGTTGTCACAAGCAGAATGGCGGCATGAATTTCATCCAGTCGGCTGTTGTAACCGAGCGTATCATGGTAATACCGTTTGGAGCTCCCGTGCTGCCGCAGCATTCTGAGTCGTTTCGCAAGTTCGGCGTCCGACGTGACGACAATTCCTCCGTCCCCCATCGTTCCTAGATTTTTACTAGGAAAAAAAGAGAAGCAACCCGCTTTCCCGATCGTGCCGACGGATTTCCCACGATAATTTGCGCCAAAAGCTTGACAGGCATCTTCGATGACTAGCAGTCCTCGTCGTTCCGCGATGGACTGAATTTTGCCCAGATCGGCAGGCTGTCCAAACAGATGCACAGGGAGTATCGCTTTCGTCCTAGGCGTGATGGCCGCTTCGACCCGTTCCGGATCGAGGCTCCAGAACGAATCGATATCGACGAATACCGGAACGGCTCCCACTCTGGAGATCGCCTCTGCGGTGGCGAAGAAAGAGTAGGGAGTCGTGATTACCTCGTCCCCCGTTCCGACTCCAAGCGCATCGAGCGTAAGCACGAGCGCGTCCGTGCCGTTGGCCACCGCGACGGAGTGGTTAGCGCCGGTCATTTGAGAAATCCGTTTTTCCAGTTTCTCTACTTTCGGGCCTAAAATATAACTTCCTTGTTCGATCGTATCGGTGATTTCGCGGAGAATTTCGTCTTTAAGCAAGCGGAATTGCCGGGCTACCGGCATTAATTCGATCAATTGCCCACACTCCTTGCTCCTAGTTGATTGTACAAGGTATGCATCACGGATTCCGCCCGCTTCCGCTCCCACACTAGCAACCGGTTTTGGACTTGCATAAATCATGTAAGTGACGCTCCCACAGAAAACAGATCGCTGAACGCCAACGGAGAAGGAGGAACGACATGATGATAGATCCTTCCGCGTCTTTGGGAAGCAATGTTTTCGTCGGTCGCCATGCGGTAATCGAATCCGGCGTGACGATCGGCGACAACGTTACAATCGGTTACGGCGCGATCGTTCGAGCCGGCACGACGATAGAAAACGGAGTGAGCGTCGGAGATCTGACGGTACTCGGCAAGAAACCGACAGGCAACAAGAAAAAGGCGGTAAAACCGCCGTCAAACCTCCCGCCTCTAGTTATCGGAGAAGGCGCGTCGATCGGGTGCAATTGCGTCATTTATCTCGGAGTATCGCTTGGCGCGGATGTACTTGTCGGGGATTTGGCCAGCATTCGCGAATTTGTGTCGATCGGCGAAAGCACCATTGTCGGCAGGAGTGCGGTCGTTGAGCCGCATACGGCGATCGGCAGGTTCGTCACGATCCAAACGTCTTGCTACATTACAAGCAATATGCTGATCGAAGACGATGTCTTCATCGGTCCGTGCTGTTCGACTTCCAACGACAAGTATATGGGAAGCGGAGGAGAAGCTCATCAGGGACCGATCATTCGGCGAGGAGCCAAAATCGGCAACAACGCAACGCTTCTTCCCGGAATCCGCATTGGAGAGAGAGCCGTCGTCGGAGCCGGGGCGGTAATTACGCGGGATGTCCCTCCGGATTCCACGTATGTCGGCAATCCGGGCAGACCCTTGACGAGATAGGAAGGTGAAAGAATGACCCAAGCGCAGAGCGGTCCCGGCGTGATTCCTGACCCGGGACGCATTCAAATCGTCGGACTTGGCTATGTGGGCTTGCCGCTAGCCGTATTATTCGCGGAACAAGGCTTTTTCGTAACGGGGGTGGATGTGGATAAGAAGAAGATCGAACTTCTGGAGAAAGGAAGAAGTTATGTAAAAGATTTGGCGGATGAAGAACTGGGAGCCGCGTTGGCGTCGGGAAGATTTCGTCCGACCGCCCGATACGACGATTCCGCTCAAGCGGAAACGATTATTCTATGCGTTCCGACGCCGTTGTCGGATCGGTTGACTCCGGATATGAGCTATCTTCATGCCGCCGTATATGAAATCGGCACACGGCTTCGTCCGGGACAGCTCGTCGTTTTGGAAAGCTCGACTTATCCCGGTACGACCTCGGAAGAAATGGTGCCTATTCTGGAGCGGGAAAGCGGTCTTAAAGCAGGGCTCGATTTCAACGTCGGATACTCACCCGAGCGGATCGATCCGGGAAACACAAAGTATAAGGTGAGGGATATCCCGAAGGTTGTCAGCGGTCTGACGCCGACTTGTCTACGAAGAACGGAAGCGTTGTACGCTCGAACTTTCGGGCAAACCGTGAAGGTATCTTCTCCCGAGGTTGCGGAGATGACGAAGCTGCTGGAGAACACTTACCGGCTTATTAATATCTCGTTCATGAACGAGATGGCGATGCTGTGCGATACGATGGGAATCGACCTCTGGGAAGCGATTGAAGCCGCGAAGACGAAATCGTTCGGCTATGCGGCGTTCTATCCCGGTCCGGGCGTCGGAGGGCACTGTATTCCGGTCGATCCCCTCTATCTCCAATGGAAGGCCTGCGAATTCGGAACGAAGAGCGCTTTTATCGAGTTGGCAGAAAAGTTGAACCGCAATATGGCGGATTATTTGCTGAAAAGAGTTCAAGACAGACTTGGAAACGGTTTTCGTACGGCGGTTATTTATGGCGTCGCCTATAAGAAGGACATCGGCGACGTTCGCGAATCGGCCGCGATCCAGCTAATCGAACGGTTGCTGGACGAAGGGATACATGTCGCTTATCACGATCCGAATGTGCCTGTCATCCGCATCCGCAATCGCGAGATCGAGAGCTCCGAGTTGTCGGACGAACTGCTGAACAAGGCAGATTGCGTATTTATTATGGCGGATCATACGGGGATACCGGTTCAAAGGATTGTTTCCGAAGCTCGTTTTATCGTGGATACGAGAAATGCGACATTCGGCAGGAACGGGGAGCATATTTACCGTTTCGGAAGCGGAAATGTCGGGCTTGAACGCAAAAATCCGCACGCATGAAGGCGGATAAATGAACGGGCAAACCCTAGTTTCAATAAGCTGTACTAGATTTCGTGACAAGTCGTCTTGTTCGAAATCCAATTGGCGTAAAGGTGGTGAGAATCCATTGTCTATTCAAAATCGAATTGTCAACGGCGACTTCGAGACAGGAACTTTGGCGCCGTGGAGCGGGACTGGAGCGACTGTCACAAACGCCAGAAGCCATCTGGACTTCTTCTCGGCGAAATTAAATGGCGGAGCGTCGTTGTCACAAATCTTTCAATTCGTTCCTGTTGCGGAAGGAGAGAGCTTCGAGTTTTTCGTTTCCTTCTCCAGAACGACTGGCGCCGTAGGCGTAATCGCGGTCATCGGGGTAAACTATTACGATGATTCATTAAATTTCATAGGAACGGGTCTGTTTTCCTACGTACCGTTTAGTATTACAAGTTTGAGCGGAAGCGATTGGGTTGAAATCTATCAGACTACCGATCCAGTGCCATCCGGTGGCACGCAGGCGCTTGTTGTCATACAGACATTTCCGATAGCAGGTACGGCGGATTTGTTCGTGGATGACGTAGCGCTGTTAGCAATCTCTGGAGGGGGAGCAACTGGCCCTACTGGTCCGACCGGCCCAACAGGTCCTGCCGGTGCGACAGGCCCGACGGGAGTGGGAGTGACGGGGCCGACAGGAGCTGCAGGAGCAACCGGCCCGACAGGTCCTGCGGGTGCGACAGGTCCAACGGGAGCTGGAGTGACGGGACCGACAGGAGCTACGGGAGCAACCGGCCCGACAGGCCCGGCGGGTGCGACAGGTCCGACGGGAGTAGGAGTGACGGGACCGACAGGAGCAACAGGAGCAATCGGCCCGACTGGTCCTGCGGGTGCGACAGGTCCGACGGGAGTAGGAGTGACGGGACCGACAGGAGCCACCGGAGCAACAGGTCCGACTGGTCCTGCGGGTGCGACAGGTCCAACTGGAGTAGGAGTAACGGGACCAGCAGGAGCCACCGGAGTAACAGGTCCGACTGGTCCTGCGGGTGCGACAGGTCCGACGGGAGTAGGAGTGACGGGCCCGACAGGAGCTGCAGGAGCAACAGGTCCGACTGGTCCTGCGGGTGTGACAGGCCCGACGGGAGTAGGAGTGACTGGCCCGACAGGAGCTGCAGGAGCAACCGGCCCGACAGGCGTGGCAGGTGTGACAGGCCCAACAGGAGTAGGAGTGACTGGCCCGACGGGAGCTACGGGAGCAACCGGTCCGACAGGCCCGGCGGGTGCGACAGGTCCAACGGGAGTAGGAGTGACGGGTCCCGCGGGAGCTACGGGAGCAACAGGAGCAACCGGTCCGACAGGCCCGGCGGGTGCGACAGGCCCAACGGGAGTAGGAGTGACGGGACCCACGGGAGCTACGGGAGCAACAGGAGCAACCGGTCCGACAGGCCCGGCGGGTGCGACAGGCCCAACGGGAGCAACAGGCCCAACGGGAGCAACAGGCCCGACAGGAGCCACCGGTCCAACAGGTATAACTGGCCCGACAGGGGTAAGCGGTCCGACTGGAGCGACAGGACCAACGGGAGCAACTGGCCCAACAGGATCAACTGGCCCAACAGGATCAACTGGCCCAACAGGATCAACTGGCCCAACGGGAGCAACCGGTCCAACTGGAGCAACAGGCTTAACAGGTCCAACCGGTTCGACGGGAGCCACTGGTCCGACAGGAGCAACCGGTCCAACAGGTGCAACAGGTCTGACGGGAGTTACAGGTCCGACAGGAGCAATAGGCCCGACGGGAGCGATAGGTCCAACAGGATCAACTGGCCAAACAGGAGCAACTGGCCCAACGGGAGCAACAGGTTCGATGGGAGCTACAGGTCCGACAGGAGCAACCGGTCCAACGGGAGCAACCGGGCCAACAGGAGTAGGAGTGACTGGCCCGACGGGAGCGGCAGGCTCGACCGGAGTAACCGGCCCGACAGGAGCGACAGGTCCTACGGGTGCAACAGGAGCAACAGGTCCGACTGGTCCTGCGGGTGCGACAGGCCCGACGGGTGTAGGAATAACGGGTCCGACGGGAGCTACAGGTCCAACAGGAGCCATCGGTCCAACGGGTGCAACAGGCTCGACTGGAGCGACAGGACCAACGGGGGCAACCGGGCCCACAGGTCCGACGGGAGCAACGGGTCCGACAGGCCCCGCGGGTGCGACAGGCCCAACGGGAGTAGGAGTAACGGGAGCAACTGGAGCAACCGGCCCGACAGGAGCAACGGGTCCAGCAGGGGTAACTGGTGAGGCAGGTGTAACAGGCCCAACGGGAGCCACCGGCGCAACAGGAGCTACAGGCCCGGCAGGTGTGACAGGCCCAACGGGAGCAACTGGTGAGGCAGGTGTAACAGGCCCAACAGGAGCAACTGGCCCAACAGGGGCCATCGGATCAACGGGTGCAACAGGCTCGACTGGAGCAACAGGCCCAACGGGATCAACGGGCCCGACAGGAGCGACAGGTCCAGCAGGAGCCACCGGCGCAACAGGAGCTACAGGTCCGACAGGAGCAACCGGTCCAACAGGTGCAACAGGTCTGACGGGAGTTACAGGTCCGACAGGAGCAATAGGCCCGACGGGAGCGACAGGTCCAGCAGGAGCCACCGGCGCAACAGGAGCTACAGGTCCGACAGGAGCAACCGGTCCAACGGGTGCAACAGGCCCGACGGGAGCGACAGGTCCAACAGGATCAACTGGCCCAACGGGAGCAACAGGTTCGATGGGAGCTACAGGTCCGACAGGAGCAACCGGTCCAACGGGAGCAACAGGCTCGACAGGAGCGACAGGACCAACGGGAGCAACCGGTTCGACGGGAGCCACCGGTCCAACAGGTACAACTGGCCCGACTGGAGTAACCGGTCCGACAGGAGCAACCGGTCCAACGGGAGCAACAGGCTCGACCGGAGTAACAGGCCCAACAGGCCCGACAGGAGCAACGGGAGCAACAGGCTCAACAGGTCCAACCGGTCCGACTGGAGCGACAGGACCAATGGGAACCACTGGTCCGACAGGAGCAGCAGGCCCAACGGGAGCAACAGGCCCAACAGGAGCGACCGGTCCAACTGGAGCAACAGGCTCAACAGGTCCAACCGGTTCGACGGGGGCGACAGGTCCAACAGGAGCAACTGGCCCAACGGGAGCGATAGGACCTACGGGTGTAACAGGCCCGACAGGAGCCACCGGTCCAACAGGTATAACTGGCCCGACAGGGGTAACCGGTCCGACTGGAGCGACAGGACCAACGGGAGCAACAGGAGCTACTGGTGAGGCAGGTGTAACAGGCCCAACAGGAGCAACTGGCCCAACAGGGGCCATCGGATCAACGGGTGCAACTGGCCCAACGGGAGCAACAGGTTCGATGGGAGCGACCGGTCCAACTGGAGCAACAGGCTCAACAGGTCCAACCGGTTCGACGGGAGCCACTGGTCCGACAGGAGCAACCGGTCCAACAGGTACAACTGGCCCGACTGGAGTAACCGGTCCGACAGGAGCAACGGGAGCAACAGGTCCGACAGGTCCGACAGGTCCGGCGGGGGTGACAGGCCCAACAGGAGTAGGAGTAACGGGTCCAACAGGAGCTGCAGGCTCGACCGGAGTAACCGGCCCGACAGGAGCCACCGGTCCAACAGGTACAACTGGCCCGACTGGAGCAACCGGTCCAACGGGTGCAACAGGCCCGACGGGAGCAACTGGTGAGGCAGGTGTAACAGGCCCAACAGGAGCAACTGGTCCAACGGGAGCGACCGGTCCAGCGGGAGCCACTGGTCCGACAGGAGCGACAGGCCCGACGGGAGCGACAGGTACTACGGGTGTAACAGGCCCAACGGGAGCAACCGGTCCAACGGGAGCAACAGGCCCGACGGGTGTAGGAATAACGGGTCCGACGGGAGCTACAGGTCCAACAGGAGCCATCGGTCCAACGGGTGCAACCGGGCCAACAGGTCCGACGGGAGCAACGGGTCCGACAGGCCCCGCGGGTGCGACAGGCCCAACGGGAGTAGGAGTAACGGGAGCAACCGGTCCGACAGGAGCAACGGGTCCAGCAGGGGTAACTGGTGAGGCAGGTGTAACAGGCCCAACGGGAGCTACAGGTCCAACAGGATCAACTGGCCCGACAGGAGCGACAGGTCCAACGGGAGCCACCGGTCCAACAGGAGCAACAGGTCCTACGGGTGTAACAGGTCCAACAGGAGCGACAGGCCCAACGGGAGCAACCGGCCCGACAGGAGCCACCGGTCCAACAGGTACAACTGGCCCGACCGGAGTAACCGGTCCGACAGGAGCAACAGGCTCAACAGGTCCAACCGGTCCGACAGGAGCGACAGGACCAACAGGAGCAACTGGCCCAACGGGAGCAACAGGCCCGACAGGAGTAACCGGTCCGACAGGAGCAACAGGCCCGACAGGAGCGACAGGTCCGACAGGAGTCACCGGTTCGACGGGAGCGACAGGTCCAACAGGAGCCACTGGTCCGACAGGAGCAACCGGTCCAACAGGAGCGACAGGCCCAACGGGAGCCACCGGTCCAACAGGAGTCATCGGTCCAACGGGTGTAACAGGCCCGACAGGCCCAACAGGTCCAACCGGCCCAACCGGTCCAACTGGCCCGCTGCCTGAACTGTTTGCAACCGGAGCCGCCGGAACGTTGTCATTGTCCAATAATACTCCGCTATCGACCATGACAGTGAACAACGTGCCTGTAACCGCTGCGGATAATGTGAAAATCGATTATGCGATTCAGGTAAACTCGGTCATCACTCTAGGGCTTGTGAACCTGACGGTCACGCTTGAATTGCAAAGGGACGGCACGCCTATTCAAACGATTCAGTACGCAAGCGCAGGTCTCGCCATAGGCAGCCAGATCCAACCGATCAGTTACACCTTTGTCGATAATCCGCCGAGCACCGCTACGGTTGATTACTCCGTTCAAGTCACATACTCGGCAACAGGACTCGGAGCGGCAGCCGTTACGGTAAGCAACAGATATATGAACGTCGCAAATTTCCAGTAATCCGATAGCCCTCAACCGACAAGCAGGATATGCCTTTCTCTTTCCCGGAAGCATATCCTGTCTTTGCCGTTTGGCCTGACCGCCAGACTGAAAAAATTTTTCTCGATACGAAAGGGGAAATTATACGGTGGTTTCAATCAGCCTCTGCATGATCGTCAAGAACGAGGAAGCCGTGCTGGCCCGCTGTCTGGAATCCGTATGCGATCTGGTCGACGAGGTCAATATCGTCGATACCGGATCGACCGATCAGACGGTTGCCATTGCCCGCCGATACACGGATCGGGTATTTTTCTACGAGTGGACCGGTAACTTCGCCGCAGCCCGCAGCGCCTCCTTTTCCTATGCGACCAAAGAATACATCCTTTACATGGATGCCGATGACGTCATTCTTGAGGAAGACCGCCATAAATTCAAGAAACTTAAAGAGATGCTGGATCCGGCGGTCGATTCGGTGTCGATGTTCTATAATGCGGGGGAGGACAGCTTCGGCAACGTCACTCTGAGATATCGTCGAAACAGGCTAATTAAACGATCCCGAGATTTTCAATGGAAGGGAGATTGCCATAACTATTTGGAAGTCACGGGGCTGATCGTTAATTCCGATATCGCGATTACCCATCGCAAGATCAAGCATTCCGTCAGCAGAAATTTGAATATTTATAAAATGAAGCTTGAACGGGGAGATCCCTTTACCGCGCGCGATTATTTTTACTACGGGAACGAGCTGAAGGATAACCGACACTATGCGGAAGCGATCGAGAGCTACAAGAGGAATATCGAGCTTGATACGGGGTGGGTCGAGGATAAAATTAACGCCTGCATTAACATGGCAGACTGTTACCGGTACTTAAACGATCAAGATAATGAATTAACGGCGCTGTTTCAATCGTTTCGGTTCGACAGTCCCCGGCCTGAAGCGCTAAGCCGGATAGGCGATCAATTCAAACGCCGGCAAGTGTACAGGACGGCGGCCTACTGGTATGAACAGGCGATTCGGATTCCTGAAAACAATACCCAGTGGAGCTTCAGCTACCCAGCGTACCGGACGTGGTATCCGAACTTGCAGCTATGCGTTTGTTATTATTATCTCGGGGATTTGGATGCCGCTTATCGTCACAACGAGGAAGCGCGCAAATATCGGCCTCAAGATCCGCACGTGCTTCACAATAAGCAATTGCTGGAAGCGAAGCGAGCCTGAACGGCCGCTCTTTAAACAACGAATAACCGCGCGGAAAGCGTACGTTCAGCTTTCTGCGCGGCTTCCTGTTCTTTGTCAGTGTCGCCGATTACTTCAGCAGATCGAACAGGTCCCTTCGGGACAGCAGCATGAGATCGTTGCAGCCTTTGTCCAGCGCGAAGTACTTGGGCACCTCGTTGACGGGATCGGTAAATTCGACGAGCTGATCGCGCCTGTTTACCGTACAGACGACGAAACTCTGTTTCAGATAGAAGAGAAACTCCGCTGTATCGATATTTTTGCTGTGCAGGTAAGCGAAATTGAATTCGATACATCCGACGACCGTTCCGCATTGCGTCAGCAGTCTTTTCATGCCGCGCAGAGCATGCCACTCGTAGCCTTCGATATCCATTTTGAATAGCAGCGTGTCCCGATTAACGTCTCTGTCCTTGAAAATGCTGTCAATTGTCGTCGTGGAAAGTTCCACTTGCCGCGAAGATTTGGAGTATTCGGGATGAGCCGACGATAATCCGGAATGAAGCTTGTTGACGAAGAAGGAAGCTTTCGCCTTATCCTCGTCGGATACGAGCGCGTGCACAATCTGAATTTGCGAGGCATTCGGATGCTCCTCGATAGAGCGGCCCAAATAGGGCAGCAGCATTACGTTAGCCTCGATTGCCGCGATAACGGTATCGACCGGATATTCCGAGGACAGGAGGACTTCACCGTAGTTAACGCCCGCATCCACGACAAGCGAGGGTTTAAGCGCGTTAACGGAATGCCTCCAGAAATTCGTCACTCGCGGCTGAGACAAGCCGCTGAATCTGATCATCCGGCCGCCTCGTCGATCTTTCGGATTGACGTACATGACGCGGTCGGTGCCGCGTATAGTAACTTGGTACAAGACGAGATCGCACCTCCCTGAAGTTTCTAGAATTTATTTAGCGCTTTGGACTAGCATATTCAGGAATGTAGCGATGGGAATGGACAAGTTGAAGGGAAGGAATGACTATTTACGAAAAGCGGGTTATGGCCGAGCGGTTATCCAACAGTAGGAAATGTTATAATCTTCATATCGGCAATTGAAGGCTCGAGCCGGGGCGAAGGAGGGAAAAGATGAGTTTTCGCAGACATTCCACTTTTTTGAAGTATTCGCTTCTCTTTATCGGGTATGGGATCGCAGTTGCTCTATACGTGTGGTACACGATGCCGAATCAGGTTCCGGAGGCGTACCGGGGTACGGCTGCCGATCCTGCGACGTTTTTTACCTCACACCAGCTTAGGAACAGCGAATGGTTAAATGCGGCCCGCAATTGGATTTTCTTCATGAGCGGTCCGTGGGAATGGCTGGTCTATTTCATGATGCTGGCAAGCGGACTTGCGCGCCGCTGGAGAGTGATGCTCGAAGAACGCGGGCTTCCGATTTACATACGTTTTCCTCTCTATGTGCTGATGATCCAGGGGTCCGCTTACTTGCTCTATTTTCCCCTGCGGGTTATCGGCTACAACTTATCGAAGGCCTACGGCATCTCGACTCAGTCGGTGGAAGGATGGCTGAGAGACAAACTGATCGCGTTCGGGATCGGTTATGCGACGATGTTGGCCATATCCGTAGTCGCGTTCTGGATCGTCTCCCGGGGCGGACGATGGTGGCTGAAGCTGTGGCTGCTGTCCGTTCCGTTCACCTTGTTCATGATGTACGTACAGCCGGTCGTGATCGATCCGCTATACAGCAATTTTACTCGTCTGTCCGATCCGAAGCTGGAAGCGGCCATTCTAGAGCTTGCGGATAAAGCGGACATTTCCGCGCATCGGGTATACGAGGTGGACATGTCCGAGAAAACGAACGCTTTGAACGCGTACGTCAACGGCATCGGTTCT
>Ga0256901_1001316_pt1 | contig 12591 bp, 7 predicted proteins | sample MC6MC0689MT_FD_190200 | JGI IMG/M metagenome (GOLD analysis project Ga0256901, IMG submission 190200) | Metatranscriptome of enriched soil aggregate microbial communities from Iowa State University, Ames, United States - MC6-MC0689-MT... | ecosystem: Environmental > Terrestrial > Soil >... | reverse complement strand
GTTTTAGTATAATTGTAGGATTACAGGGTTCATTTACCACACTTATCCATATGGTAAACATAATCCCAAGAAAGAAAACGAGTGAAAATATGATCTGACTGAACACGTTTACCAAAAGGGGATTAAAATGCGGTTTTTATTTATCCCAACAGAGGAAACCAAAGACCTTATTGAGCTAACGTTTATAAAGGCTGGTTGGTAATGCGGAGGGGTTATTGATAAGGTGGTTGGTTGTTGAGTATGGGCTCTAAACGAGTGTAGACTGGAGGTCCCATGACTGGTGACGTCCACAGTTAATAATGTCGGAGATTGATCGTGAGGGGTATTGCTAACGAGAGCGAAGTCAGTTTTGAGCGCAGTTGATTTATTGCGGCTTGCATCAGCTGGGCTGGCCTGTTGAAAAGGGCTAGTTTCATGGGATGATGATGCAACTTGACTAGCAGAATGAACAAGGTTTGTTCCCGATTTGGTGGTTGATGGAGTATTTGTCCCAATTGTGTGCGTGGTACGAAGTGTAGAACCAGTGCGCTGGAACTGAGCCCGTTGCGGAATATTGAAGGATGCGTTTCCATGCACTTGCCCAGAAGTAGAATAATGGATTGGTTGTCCAGCAATGACTCCAGTGAATGCAGAGTTGGGTCTTGGGACACCAGTTGCAACGGTTGTCAAGACTGGGTCAACTTTTGGAGCTCCTGCTATAATAGCAGGATTATTGGTGTGTTGGTGGAGTGATTGGTGATAGCTATTGGTGTGTTGGAAAGCAAGGGGAAGAGGAGCGCGCTGTGCTGGCAAGTTTCCATGCTGTGATTGGGAGGGCTGAGTAGTCGCTACCCCAGTGGCTTGACGTTGAAGAACAGGAAAACTGGAAATGGCAGTTAAAGTTGAGGCTGGGGGGTTAAAAGTGGAGGTAGCGGTAGGCTGATGGGAAGGAAGCGAACCGGAAATAACAAAACCGTTATTGTTGGAAGCAAGCGAATTGAAGTTGTCGCGGTTGTTATAGGAGAATGTCTGGTGTAACTGCAACCCAGACCATTGTTGAATGTTGCTTTGCCCGTTGGTGTTTCCGTTTTGAACGGATTTTGCAGGAGTGTGGGGATTGGCGGAAGGGGCGAGAGTTGGTGGCGGGGATGTATTGGCAGCAGAACTTGTACCAATAGAAGCGGAAGTAGTCGTTGTTGGGGCTGAACTGGTAGGCGGCGGTCCAATAGTGGCAAGACGAGACAGCTGAGTCACAGCGGATTGAAGTTGAATCGAGGGCATTGATGAAGGGTTAGATAATAATATTGTCGGAAGAGGGATATTGGAGGAGTTTCCGGTTGGGAGAGGGTTTGAGGGCTGTTGAGTAGATGTTGGTTGCTGGGAGGGGTTTGGATTTTGAGTGTTGTGGCTATTGTTATTAACAGAGTGTTGGGTGCTAACCACATTGGAAGGAGGGTTATTACCATTGTGATTATTAGTGAGTGTTAGTTGGAGTTGAGGGTTTGTACTCAAGCCAGAAGTGTTCGTAGTGGGATGGTTAGTAGTGATTGGGGCGCTTCCGGAGAAATTATTGAGGACATTGGCGTTTGGGGAGGGGTTTTTATTATTAGGAGTCGCCAATAAATGGAGTGAGGAGGGCTGCCCAGCAATGACGGTGCCCGAGCCTTGAATAGCCAACGGTTGTCTCATGGCAGCTTCGTCAACAGTAATTCGCAAATTGGAAGTTGTATTTGGTAATTGTGATCCAGTTGAAGGGTTTGTGAGAGAAGAGTCAACTGCGCCATAAAGGGAATTGATTTGCGCGGATGTGGATAAAAAGTGAGGATTAATGGTCAAAGTACCACCAGAACCAAGCAAACCGGCACCAGAACTCGGAACACGACCTAGATGGGTCTGGCCCTGTTGGGGGGATTGTGGGACAGTGTTGGAATGCGAAGGAATAGAGCCATTGGTTGGAGCACCAGCAATTGAATGTGGTTGGTTTGAAGCTCCGACAGGAATAGGATAAGGGGCAATTGGTGAATGAGCAGCGTGAAACGAGTTGAAATTATTGGAAGGTGGGAGATGGGTAGAAGCTGTGGTAGACATTGTCGTATGTTGAGAGTGTGAACCAGGTTGGAATTGATTCATATTAATGTTGAGTGAAGGCGGTAAATTACTATTTATATTACTATGATGTATAGATGAAGTAGAGTGAAGCTGATTCGACATATCGGGACTATAGTTATTTAAGGGTGTTGAGTGGGTGTTGTAATGGTCGGTGGGAGTTGTTGGTGTGCCTGGTTGAGGTGAGATCGGGTAAGCGGCAATAACCGTAGCGGCTGCTGCAGCAGCTGCTGTTGAACTCCGAGTTGAGCGGTGTCTTTTGGATGTTTGGACTGGAGTTAGGTCTTCTTCATAGTAAACAGGTGTGGGAGGGTATTTTGCCTTGGTTGAGCCTGCGGGCGGAGCAGTAGTAACACCACTGCGACGTGATGAGGTTGTCCCAGAATTACTTGGGGTGTAACTTAACGTAGTGGGAGGGGGAAGAGAGGCAGGGGTTGTCGAAGCAACTGAAACTCGTTTGGTAACAACAATTTTGTTGCGCGTAGTCGTGACAACTTCCGAGTGATCATCAGCTTTTTTCTTTTTCGGGTTGTCGGAAGGGGAACGGCCAGTTAAAGTACCGCTATGCCCTTCTTGAATGGTAGCATCACCAATTGCAATAAGTTCGTTTTGGATAAGATTTGAGAATGTTCGGCGCCCAAAGGTCGCCAAAACACGGACAAGATCTGAACCAATTATGAGCGAAGCACATGGGGCTCTGCAACCAATAGCATTAGCTCTTTTCAGCTCAACAATTTCTTCATGGGTTGCCGGATACAATGGAATTGATAAACAAGAACAAGCATGTCGAAGTGAAACCGATTCTTCGACTTTCTGACCACCTGCTTCATAATCAGCTTCGCGATCTTCAGCAGTGCGTTGTAATCTCATCACAGTTTCATCAATTTGTCTTAACGCGAAGCAATGCTCATTACTGTTTGCTATACGTAGCCAGGTAATGTTGACACAATCAATCGGAAAAGTACCCGTTGTGGGGCTGTTTGCCATGGGAAGATTGTGTATATGGGAAAAGTGGTATGTTTTTTGTTCGATTAAACTAAACTTGGGGAGCGATGTGAGCAGTATAGACGCAACAGTGAAAAGATATCGACCGGTAGAAGACGGGAAGAAGTGATTTTCTTGGGGGTAAGAATCAAAAGGAAGTACTTTTTTGAGGGAATATCTGTGTTAAGGTTGTCTAATTAATTCTGATACGATCATTAAAGAAATTAAGAAGGGAGAAAACCGGCAAGGGAAGGAAAGATGAGGGGGGGAATGGTCAGATGTGGTCAAATGCGGTCAAAGAGGGTTCAAACAAAAGCAGTAAATGACAAGGAAATATGGATCACGGAGGAAAAAAAGGATGGTGTCCAAGATTGAGGACCAATTCGTGAGCATGGGGAAATTGGATAAAGGAACAAAAAGAGGTTTCAAAATAAGGGGAGAATGAAAGTAGACGAGACAAAAACGGATAAGATGATGAACGCAGAAGCTGGGTTGAGAACACAAAATTAATTGATGATAAATATTATTTCCCGAGGTTATTAGAGTTTTGGGGCTGCGCCAGGGTCAACATGATTCAACATTGATTGTAAGATCAGATATAAGGTATTTTGGATTTGATAAATAATATTGGGGTGAGAACAACACCATACATCGAAGAACTGATTCAACTTGATTTGGGGAAAAAGGAAGAAGTGGGCAGATTTTGATAAAAAATGTATTATTTAGTTTGAAATTCAGAGAACTGAATCCATATGAGTTATGATATCACTCTAATTTAGTAATATCGTGAGTTACATCAACTGTTGGGAAAATTGAACTTAGTTGAAAAAAAAAGGGCACCATTGAGGCAATATGGCGGAAAAAAGAGGGTTTGTATCACAATAAAGATGATAACTGAGACATAAGGATGGCATGAATTATTACGAATGTTGTAGTACATAATTATACACAATGTGGCGATAAATTTTAATTCATAAATAACATATTCTAATTCAGAGCAGATTTTTCTGGCCCCAAGTTCCAAAAGCTTTTGGTGAAAAGGGACAAATGGTTTATTTATATTAAACAATCGAATAATTAAGTATAATTCGGGGGGTTTATTTGGATTGAGACTGTAATCGGACGGAGGAGAGCATTTATAATCATGACAACAATATTCTGATTTTCTTTTTTTTTTCGTTTTGGATCCTCTTATCGACTCCAAACTCACGGTGTCGGAAATTTAAATTGGTTCCAGGAAATTCAAACAAGAAAAGATATTTTTATGAGGGCAACATGGGGAGTTTTTTTCTGAGAGCATGGAGAAAAGTATGGATGGGAAGATAGATACACATGGTTAGAGTAAAGACATTAATACAGGATAATAAATAGTGGAGTATTCAGTGGTACTCATGAGCCAATATTTCTCAACAAAGCCCATGATGCAATATAAAATTATTGCGAGACAAGTTCAACTTGATTTATTGTCGTTGGGGATGAAGGTGGCTCGTTATTCAACGACGCTGCTTCATTTTGTCCATGTTTGAACAATGTTTGATCACATTCCCAGGTTGGTTCAAATGCATTGGTAAACACTAACGAAAGTAACCCAGAGGCAATTCCCAGGATGGAGCCAAATGTGATGTCGCCAAAATGGTGACGATTATCCCAACTTCTTGATGTTGCTATTAATAACCCACCAGCCATCACAACCATAATTAAAAATGGGATAATAATAAATCCCATCAAGCGTTGACCACGATTTAAGCAACGTTTATAAAGTAAAATTGAAACAAATGTCGATGCAGTGAGAGATGAGCTACTATGGCCGCTTGGAAACGATTCAAGACCAGCATTAATGAAACTTTTGTCTTGGTTTTGACAAATAAATGTAAAATTGCTGTCAATCCAGCCGTTAGTTCCGATAATTAGATCAGGATGGCTGTAATCAGGTTGGCAACGAGCTAAAAAGTCTGGACGATGGCGTGAAACGATCCACTTTAGTGATGTTGTCACTAGAACTGTGAAAATGGCGATGGTTAAAAAGATGAAAAGCTGCCAAATTGCAAAACGTATCTTACGGGAAAGAATTGAAGTTTTTTCATCATGGTAATGGGCCCAATTCTTTGGGTCAGAGGTAATAAGTTCAATACGCCTTAAATTGAGCGCATATTGTTGTTTAGTAAGTTCTGGAGATGGGGGTAGTTGAGTCAATTGACAATCAGTGGGGTTGACAACATCCACCAATGATGCTAGAGATTGGGAGTCAATCCCATCAGTTGAAGTTGATGTTTGTTCACGGTGAGAATTAGATTGTTTAATGTATGGGATACCAGAAAATAATTCAATGTCGTTGGATTTCTCAATGTCATTATAATTCCAATTAGGGCAACAAAGTTTGTCAATAAAGATCCAGGTGAGGATTAATGCAACAATTGGCATAGCAAAAGCAAATAAAACTAAAGGTATTGTTGGAATTGTACCATGGCCAGTATATGGGAGGGAAATTGAAATATCAGACATGAACCAGCCTCGAGGACGGACGGGTGAGTCTTCTAGGAAAAAGTTGAAATTGAAACAAGCCCAGACAACACCCAAAATAATCATTAAAATAGTATCACGGAAGACATATTGCTTGATAGTCATTAGAATTGCAACAGGGTGCGGAAATGTTGAGATTGGAGGTCTTATGAAAACGAGGTTTAGGGACTGAGTTTGGTGAAGTCAATCACATTTTGGAAAGGGGCGTAAGTGCAAGGGACGAATGAGGAAAAGAGGAGTGTAGAGCAAGAAATGCACAAATCTGAAAAAGAGGGGAGTTATAAAAGATGAAAAATAACATTAATGATGGGTGTATGCAAGCATTACGCGGCTAGAGAATATATTCAAGAGTATGAAACTCGTTGAAAGCTATACAAACCCACAAATGTCCGCTTTATGCCATCAATCGAAAACACAATGCCGTTTTTCGTTTTCTGGATTTATGTGAAGAAAAAAAAATTCAGAAAAACAATGCCCCATTGAGTTTCTCAGAATTGACCTGGTAATTAACTTCGCTCTCACTCAACGGTCTTTTTCGAGTTTACATCCCCAAATCAAATGTTCTACTTCCAATTCATCCAAACGCACTTACAGCTATGCTTAAAAATGCAACATTAATTTTCTTCTTCAATCCTCATTATTTCCAATTTAATGCAATTCTTCATTTGGTCTCCCGATTTAATCCATTGTTCCTTGGTAATAATTTATCTTTCTCCCATTTTATTTCCACCGAACTCCCAATTGGCTCCATCTTATGATCGAAATCTGCCTTGATTTCTTTGGAGACTTTTTATTTTTTGTTGTTCATTTTTTATTTTATCAGATCCATGTCTTTTCTCTCTATAGTGTTAGCCAATTCCACAATATTGTAGTATATTTCTAATCTATATCCATATTACCCGAAAATGCTCCCAACTTTCCCTCGAACTTTGTCAGTCTCTGTCCATTTCACTTTCTGAACCCTCATCCGTTTGTTTCCGTTTTCCCCTCTGTCAAATTTCCCCCCCACCCGCTCCAAACTCCAATCGATCTACCACTTTGTATGCTCATCTCACAATACTATAGAACTTCTTTTTGATGCATCACAATCGTGCCAAAGCACGTGGTGCTGCAACAAATGGAGTTACCAAGTCCAATAAACAACGCAAATTCCACACAAAGGCAAAGCGTACTCTTGGTAAATTCAATCTACATGGCACTACTACAAATTCTTCTCCACAACAGCAGCAACAAAGAAACATGTCAATGAATGTGTGGGATGATAAATCTGTCAACGAAATTAACACTTATTCTGCATTAGAAGGTGATGTTGTTATTGCGCAAACCCACCACTCTCAATCATTTTTGCATTTAAATCGTCCAAAACAATTAAATGCATTGAATACCAAAATGATCAAAGATATTCGAGCTCATTTGCGCAAATGGGAAACCAATCCACAAACTTTAGGTGTCATCATGGACGGTGTCGGTGGCAAAGCCTTTTGTGCTGGTGGTGATATTTTAAGTTTATACAATGCTGGTAAATTGTGGAATGAACGCGGTGATGAAAGTGGTTGGCACGCAATGGCCGGTTTTTTCGAACAAGAATATCAATTAAACTGGAATATTTCTCGTATGGTTACCCCATTTGCTGCATTTATGAACGGGATTACTATGGGTGGCGGTGTTGGTTTGGCAATGCACGCTCAACATCGTATTGCTACCGAAAAGACATTATTTGCGATGCCTGAAACTGGGATTGGTTTTTTCCCAGATGTTGGTGCTTCACATATTTTATCTAAACTCCCACATAACATTGGTATATATTTAGGCCTTACCGGTGCACGTTTAAAAGCAGCGGATTTAGTTCATCTTGGTTTGGCTACTTCTTTTATGTTTAGTGAATCTTACGGTAATTTATACAACCAACTTACTGATGATCATCATTCCCACGTTAATACTAATCGTGTTATTAATGCCAACGCTTATGACACTGATCAATTACCAAAATTATCTTTAAATCCCCACATTGATTGTATTCGTCGCTGTTTTGGCCAACCAAGTGTTGAACAAATTATAGAAGCCCTCGAACAAGAAGTCGTTGACAAAGAATTTGCTCAAAAAACTATCGCTACTTTGAAGAAGATGTCCCCATTATCTCTCAAAGTGACTATGGAACAATTAAAACGTGGCCGCACAATGGATCTTGATGAATGTTTAGTTATGGAATTTGATATTGCACGTAACATGATTGAAAATCCTGATTTCTATACTGGTGTTAAGTCTGTTCTGATTGATAAAGCTACTCGCGGTCAACGCCCTAACTGGCAACACAGTGCTATCACTGAAGTTGATGATGCTGATATTTATCGCTTTTTTGAGTCCCCACATGGTTTACCAAAGCTTATTGTTAATGATGCTGAACCAGCTAAGGGTTCTGGTTGGGAATCAATCCGTCGTATCACATTTGATGAAGAAAATTCCCGTACTGCTGGCCCTTCTGCTTATCAATATCCCATGTTTAAGCCTCTCCCCCAACAATTGCACCCAGTTGAAGCAACTACTACACACGAATGGGGTGCTGCTCGTGATGCTTTCCACTTAATGTATTGGAATTATTTATTCAAGCACACTTCAACACGCTTCCCATTAACTCATGATCCTGCTTCTGTTCAAGAAAAGGTTCTGTCTGCTCATGCTCTTCAATTAACTGCCAACGATTATGATCATATTGCTGAGCAAATTCAATCATTTGATCAATTACTTAAGGTTGATGAGCTTAATTATCACGAAAATAATAACCATCGTTCAGAAATGGGTTCAGAGCTCAGTTCCCTCCCAACTGCACTTTATAAACAACGTAATGCTGTTATCCATGCAAAGAAATATATTAATATTACCCCACACCCACAAGAAAAGGCTGAATTACAAAAGATTATTGATCAATTTACCCCAACTGACCCTGAACAAAAAGCAATGTATGGCCTTTTGAATGACAAGATGGATGCATTATCTGTTACTTACCCAATGGCTGCGTTTGTTTTAAATAAGTTGCGCCAAGTTTCTGCCCCAGTCCCTTTGTTACTTGAAAATTTCGACTTGAAAAATCCAAATGAAGGCCGTGAAACGTTCTTTGCTGAAGAAATTATGTTCAAATATCCTGTTGAACATGTGATTGCGATTAAGCAACAAATTAAAAAGTATTACCTCGATTTGTGTGATATCTTGAAAGTTCCACATGGATCTGCTCCTGCAATGATGGCAGCCGAATTTGGTACTAAAAATGTTGATATTCTAGGGGTTTTTGGCGAAGATTGGAAGGCTAGCTTAGAAGAAACCAACCCCAAAACTGGTACCCGTTATGGTGACTTGTTTACCACATTTTTAGAATCTGTTGAAAATCTTTCTTTTGATGATGCTAAAGCTCATTCTATTCAATTAGGTATCAACATTGATCCTAAGGCTTTATTTCCTAAAGATACCCACCGTCAAAGAATCTATGGCATGTTAATGGATACTATCGAAACTCGTCACCGCGCATTCGATGAGGCGGGAGATGCATTTACTCCTGAAGCTGTCACCAAACGTATGAAGCGATTAGAATCTGGTTTAACTGCTACTGATGCTGATCCCAATGCTAGTATTCCTGCGATAGAACAACAATCTCCACACATTCCAAAACCCCAATATTCAGCTCCAAATGAAGATGATATCAATATTAAGGGTATTTTCTCCGATGATGAAATTGATTTAGCTGAAGATGCACGTTTTGTCAGAGGTTCTCGTCGTTCCAAAATTGAAAAGATTTTCCAAATTGAAATGGCAAAATTGGAAGAACTTGGTGCAAATGTTACTCCAATCGAAGGTGGTGTATTAGTAGAAAACTTCCCATATGATGACGCTACTTTTGGTAAATTAAAGATTGGTAAGAATTTCATCAAAGTTAACGTTGCTGTTGACCACTCCCAACTTCCAGCTGACATTCGCCCAACACATGGTGCATATATTGTCTCTATTGTTGATGATGGTAAGAACGACCTTGATCCATTGGAAGCTGCTTCTATGGAAAGAGAATCCGCTCTGGCTCTTGGTGAAGCTTTTGATCCAGTTGTTGAAGAGTTAAAAAGCTCTACTGATGCCTTCTCCCCAATTGCTTCCGGTGGCCACTATCATGGTCCTACCGAATTATTACGTAAATTATCATTATCCAGACAAAAGTTGCATCTTAGTGATGAACAAGTTGCAAATCTCAAGACCAAACATGCAATCTTTATCCCATCCACAGCGGCAAATCTCGAATCCAACGCATCTATTTTGCAACGCTTATTAGAATCTCGTATCCCATTACCATTTGATCGCCAAGTGAATGAAAATAAGGTTTTTGCATTTGCTGAAACTCTCCAAGATCACTTCGATCCATCAAACAGAAAAAAAGGTTCTACTCCAATCCTTAAACAACGTATTGAAGTAAAAGAGATTGCAGAAGCTATTCAGACATTGAATACTCAATTACACACTCATGGCGTTCGTATTTTAGACTCTGGTGAGCTTTTGCCTGGCGAAGTCATCCCACCATCCATCCAACGTCACTTGAAGCCTTATGAAGCAGCTGTTGCTAATATCCCATCCCCAACTATGTTCCATACTTCTGCATCATTGACTGCCATGACTAATGCGTTCCATCATGTTTTATCCCCTCGTGATCAAGGCCAAGCAATTGCAAAAATCAAGTCTTATGACCATCTTCCAGAGCACCCAGTTTATGGTAAAAAGGCTGTTGAGTACACCACTGCCAAGCAAATGTATATTGAAGAATTGGCATCCGCTTCCCATGATATTACCCGTCCACCTGAAGCGCAAAATGATCCAGATTGGACCCCTCTTGCATCCTCCCCCCACCCAGTTTTCCACGATTTTAGCACTAATGGCGGTGACCCAACCTCTCCATTTATGCCAGTTTCTAAAGAAGAACGCCTTGCTCGCAGCTTCTTGCAATTTATCAAAGTTCCAAACTATGCCGTTGATGCAGTTTATCCAAACTTTAATTATTTCTTAGATGATCCTTCCCGCCATCCAGGTAAAAATTTACAATTAAACTTTGAAGGTCAAAACCCATTAGGAGATCACCCTGATGCGATCAAGATCAATTACGGCGATATTTCACGCCCAATGTTACCTCCAAAACTTGCCAAAGTTCTCAATGCCCACTTTGCTCAAATTAAGGCTCATGAAGATCACAAAGGCAACCAAAAGGTTTAAAGACCTTTTCGATCAATACTACCCAACTTGTCCGTGTTTGGATTCGTGGCGCCCATATGCATATGCATTTATTTATTTTGACTTTTTTTTCGTCAACATGTTGTTTTAAATTATTTATCTCCTCCCCTCAAAATATTTATCTTGAGCACAATACACATTAATTTTCTTAAGAGGGTGTAGTTTATTATTAGGAGAATTGAGAAGGGTTTAGCGGATAAAAAGAGAGAAAAGGAGATGTGAGGGAAATATAAAAAGATGAACAAAGCTAATTGTTTGTTTAAACAGCATTAATACGAGATGCGACGTCAACTGGGCCAATAACCCCGAGGACGTCATCATCGCGATAGACATGGAATGCCTCATTGTTGAATTTGAGTTCGGCGCCGCCAAATTCTGGGAGGATGACTTTGTCGCCGATTTGGGTAAATGTTGGGACGTATTTGCCTTCGTTGTTGCGTAAACCAGGGCCAACCGCGACAACGGTGGCTAGCGGGTTGGTGTTTTTAGCTTGGGATTGGGGGAGTAGAATGCCGCCGGCAGTTTTTGGTTTTTCAATGACATCCTTTTTGACCAAGATGCGGTTTGAGGTTGGTTGGAATGGGATTGGAAGGGCGTCGGTAGAAAGTGAACGCTTGGATTGGCGTTGTTGTTGTTGTTGCTGTTGTTGTTGAGCTTTTTTAACGATTTGTTTCTTGGAAGTGGAAAAAGAACGTTTGTGTTGTTTTTGTTGTGGGCGGTTTAAAGCCTTGGTGTTTTTTTGAGCGCGTTGCATTTGGTTGAATTGGATTAGATATGGTGTGGTTATTGTTACTCCAGTCGGTACAGTCTGTGTGTTTGTTGTTTCTTTGGAGGTGTGGAAGAATGTGGAATAATGTGGGGGTATGATAGTGGTGGTATGATGCTAACGGTGTGCGCGGGTATGTTGAAGTTAGGTGAAATCAAGAATGAGATAAGGGCGGCAAACCCAAAAGGAGTATATGGAGTTGGTATGCATACAATAACTCAACAAAATCAAGCTCACCACGTCCAAGTGTATGACCAAAACCGACTCACACGAGGGAATACAAATCACAACACCCACATCGCGCGGTATTCCAAATCCTAACGCAGCAGCCCCTCCCCCACTTTTGATCAAACTTCAGGGGCGATAAATCGTTCGACGATATTAACGACATTTATGGCGCTGGCGGGATTGACGTGAAGAGTAGCAGCACCATAAACCCGAATAGTTGCGTGGGGAGCGATGGGGGGGACAAAAGTGAGATTTGCCCGGAAGGAAAAAGGAAAACAAAAGCGTGGAATGTGGCGGAGTTTTTGTCAAGATGGTGGAGATGCATTGCGTGGGGAAGAGGATGTGGGGGTTATCGAGAACGAATGCGATTCCTGGGAGTACACCCATGGTGGAGGGTATATAGGCAAGATGAGCGACATGGGGTTGTTTTTTGTTTTTTTGTTTTTTTGTTTTTGTTCTTTTTTTGTTCTTTTTTTTTTATTCTCGTTTTTTCTTTTGTTTTATTTTCCCCAATTTCCACCAATCAAGAAAAGCTACACACTGACGCCCTTTATTCTTCATTCCGGACCAAACGATAGTATTTGATATTCCAAATCCGACACAGTGCCACCCATTCCGTTACATCTCATTTGCCCCTGTTGCTGATATATTTCCATTTTCGCTCTTTTTCTTTTCCACCCCAAAGACGTGTTTTGAGCGTCACCGAATATGTCTGGTCGATGGTTAGATCTGGTTTTACGCACACCCACACT
>Ga0256901_1001315_pt1 | contig 12600 bp, 12 predicted proteins | sample MC6MC0689MT_FD_190200 | JGI IMG/M metagenome (GOLD analysis project Ga0256901, IMG submission 190200) | Metatranscriptome of enriched soil aggregate microbial communities from Iowa State University, Ames, United States - MC6-MC0689-MT... | ecosystem: Environmental > Terrestrial > Soil >... | reverse complement strand
GGTAACGCCAATGATGATCCCGCCGAAAATATTGACGGCGGTAATGATCAAACCGGCAATCGCGTCACCGCGCACGAACTTGGACGCGCCGTCCATCGAACCGAAGAACGAGCTTTCTTCTTCCAGTTCACGACGGCGATGCTGTGCCTGCTTTTCGTCGATCAGACCCGACGAAAGATCAGCGTCAATCGCCATCTGCTTGCCGGGAATAGCATCGAGCGTGAAGCGGGCGCCCACTTCTGCGATACGCGTCGCACCCTTAGTGATGACGAGGAAGTTGACGATGATGAGGATCGTGAAAACCACAAGACCGATGACAAAATCACCGCCCATCACAAACTGCGAAAACCCATGAATAACATGGCCTGCAGCCAGATAGCCCTCGTTACCATGGGTCAGGATCACGCGTGTCGTCGCAATATTTAGCGACAGACGCATCATGGTCGCAATTAGCAGCACCGTCGGGAAGGCCGAGAAATCAAGCGGACGCTGAATCCACAGCGAAACCATGAGGATAAGGACGGAGAACGCAATCGAGAAAGCGAGGCCGATATCCAGAAAAACCGCTGGAACAGGCAGGAAAAGCACTGTCAGAATAATGACGATACCGGCAGCAAGACCCATGTCGCTACCGGTCAGAATTCCACGTTTTGTCAATGGCTTAGCTGCTGCCTGCTGCACGTCCGTCTCCTGTTGTCAGACGGAACATAAACGACGAAGCTTGCGCGAGGGCTGCGTTAGAGCAAAAGTCTTATCGGAGTGAAACGAAGATCGATAAGATTATGCTTCAAATAAAAAGGCTTACGGCGCCGATCTGATCCAATCAGATCGAAACGCGCTCTAGAAACCCTTTTCGATGCGCGAATAGGCAAGCAGCGTGAAAGAGTTAATCTGCGCGCCAACAAATGGCGCAGTAAAGGCAAGCACCACAAAAATAACGATGATCTTCGGCACGAAAGTCAGCGTCATTTCCTGAATCTGGGTCAAAGCCTGAAAAAGCGCGATGCCTATACCTGCAAGCATCGCCGCAAGTACGGCTGGTCCGCTCGCCATAAGCACGGTCCAGATCGCCGAATTGACGATATCGAGCGCATCAGCTTCGTTCACAGGTAAGGTCCTCAGCGCACAGCGCTTTTGCACAGTTTCGGTTCAGTTAAACTATCGAAACTGCGTCTCAATCCAGATTTTAGCACATGCCATTGTCTCCAAACCCGCACCCGGCTTTGGAGACATCGTTTAACTGATCTTGACGCCCTGACCGATCAGCATCGTCTTGCCGTCTTCGAGTTCAGCAAGCATCCCCGACGACTGGATCGTGACAGACTTCACCACACCCGTAACCGTGCCGTCAGCACTGGTCAGCGTGCGGCCAATCCAGCCTTCAGCCTGCGAAAGCGACGAATTGGCGATCAGCGTTTCGAGCTTGCTGTTCATCTGCACTGCCTGTTCGACATTGGAGAATGTCGCAAGCTGCGAGACATATTGCGTCGCATCCATCGGCTGCGTGGGGTCCTGGTTCTGCATCTGAGTGACGAGAAGCTTCAGAAAGGAATTGTAATCCACACTCGCCTTTGCGGCAGCAGAACTGCTGCTTGATGACGAATTTGCCGTGTTGTTGGTCGTATTGTTGGCGCCGACTGTCGATGTTGTCGTCATAGACTTGCCCCTTAGAGCGCTGTTTGTCCCAAAGGACGCTCTAGAGCATTTCCTGTTGAAACTGAATCATCGGAAATACTCTATCTGTTTGTTCTTACGCGGATCTGGTTCCAAAAACCGACTTCGATTCTTGGGCCGTTGCCATAGGCTTTTCTGTTTGTATGGCAGGCACCGACAGGTCTTTTTCACCCATCAGCTCTGCTTCACGCTTATATTGTGTGCGAATTGTTTTCAGTGCATCGAAGACGCGCCCATTATGCACCAGCTCATCAACGAGCTTGAGCGCATTGAGGATTTCCGCATCGTTGAACGTCGCAAACATGCCCTTCAGCATCTGTGCAAACGTGTTGCGCGCCTGTTCCCTCAGAGCCGGCTCAATCAGGATCATCTGCGCCGCAAAATAGAGCTGACGCAGCGGGGATGTCGTCTCTTCAGGCTGCAAAACATGGTTTTCCAGAAGGAATGTCGCGTCGTTCAAAAGCTCCAGCGAAACCTTGCGATCAGCTTTCAAAACCGCGCCGTTGATATAAATCTTTTCGCCTGCACGCAGCGAAAGACGGATCGCTGATTTGCCGTTCGTCGTCATGTCACAAACCGTCACGGATAGATTGAGTAATCTCGATCAGCGTGTCGTAATCGGTGCTTTCACCCTGTCGAATTTGCTCGATTTCTTTGAGAATGAAGATTCCAACCGAAATGATTGCGGCTTTCAGTTCTTTTGGAAGCACATTCTCTTCTGAACCAAGATCTTCAATGATTGTGGTCCACAGCTTGGTTGTGAAGTAGGAAGCATCGATGCCTTCGCGCGATCCGGCACCATGGGCTTTCGCGGCGGCGAGCATTTCAATCGAGCGATCAAAAAGCATCCGCTCGCGTTCCTTGGCGCTCGCCATATCATCATTCATGACGTCTTCGTAGCGCAGCTGATACATGTAGTCTCCGTTTTCCGGCACCACCCATACGAACCGCATCATGCTGCCCGATTTGTGATGTTCTTCTTCGGGGCGGGCGAGCGCCCCACAGTATTTGAGCATTTCCAGCAAAAGTGCGAAGCGGCTTTGCGTCGGATAATGCGTAGAACAAACAGTTGCTGCGGTTCCAACGATTCATTCTTAACTGGAACCGCTTTAGAGGCACAACGCGTCGATCCAATAGTTGAAAGCGACCTTTATGCATCCAAGAGAGCGCATGGCGCTCAAATGGTTTTATTTCAAATAGTTGAGCAAGCTCAGATTTTGCAGCTGAACAGTCAGCGCATAAGAAGTCTCGATCTGCGACATCAGCGCATTGACGCGCGTTGCAGCCTCATAAGGATCGACCGATTCAAGATCCAGAACCGATTCATTGAGGATCTTCTGCTGTGCCCCAATCCGGGTTGTCGCGGCATTGGTGCGCTGCTGAGCCAGACCCAGCATCGTCTGTTCAGACGTAGTCTCGGTAATTGCCTGCGTTGTGGTCTGCATTGCCTGATTTGTCAGCGCCTGAAACGCTGAATTACTCAGACCAATCGTTGCGAACTCGGACACCATCACTGCAGACATGATGGTCTTGCGGAAACCATCAGCATTTGCCGAAATGGAGGTCGAAGCCGTTTCAGTTGGCGAAATACGGCTCTTGATCACAGTATCGGAAGCATTCGACCAATTGGCATCCCAGTTGGCATCGTTGAACTGCTCGGCAAAATCACCTTCGAGGAAGGTCTTCATCTGATCGCCAGTGATATTGGCAACCTGCGGATCATTCATGGGAAAACCGAAATGATCTTCAAATGCCTGACGAACCGCATTCTGTGCCTGGCTGCCTTCCGTGTAGTCAGCAATCGGCTTCACGTCCGTGTTCACGCCTGAGAAGATATACTCGCCGTTATAGCTGGTGTTGAGCAGGCCAGTGACTGAATCCAGCAACGACTTTGCCGTTTTCGCAGCAGTCTGCGCACTTTCAATTGTGCTGTTTGCGCCCGTCAGATCACCCAGAAAATCCTGCGTGCTCTCGATAATAGTGGTGGTCGCAGTCTGCGTCGTCGTCATGCGCTGCTGCAGCAGCTTGTTCATATCGGTCAGAACGGTAAGGCGATCATATTCCTTGCGCAGCGATATGGTCTGTCCAGACTTGGAACCAAGCGACAAACCAACATCGAAAACCGTACCTGTGGTGGCTTCCTGCTGCGCCTTTGCAAGCTCGGCCTTCGTCTTTGCGACGAGAACCTTGAGGGCTGAAGCTGCACCATATGTAGAAATAGATTGCGCTTTCATAAGCCTCACACCGCTCTGAGAAGTTCGTCAAGCATGGCGTTGACCGTCGTCAGTACCCGGCTTGATGCCTGATAAGAATGTTCCAGATCGAGAAGCAGCGCCATCTCGGTGTTGATATCGACACCGTTGGCATTGGACAGAGCCTGATCGGCCTGAGTTGCTACAGTCTGGTTATAGGAGAAATTGGCATTCGCAGTCTTGCGCTTGCCTTCAAGCCAGCTGATGGACGACGCGCTGTAATCAATCAGGCTCGCATTTGAGCTGAGACCTGCCGAAGAAGCGAACATCAGCGGCTCGGAGAACGCCTCATTCAACGCGCGCAAACGATCGCTAAAGCCGCTGGCACCGGTTGAATTATATTTGTAATTCGCGCCATTTGCACCGCCATCGCGCAGCAGCAGCGAGCTGCCGCCTTCGGTTGCAACAAACGCAGATGACACATTGATCATTCCTGCGAGACCAGCTGTTACACCCGCACCTGGAACGGCAGGCGAACCTGACCAGCCGAAAAGGCCTGTTAGTTTTGGACCTGCACCAGTCTGGTCGGTTTCTGCAAACATCGACACCAGACCGCGAGCGATCTCGTCGAGCTGCATCTGATATTGCGGTGCAATCTGATCGCGCAGCTGCAGAAGTCCGCTCAGACGGCCCGTACCATAAGGCTGATCGAATGTATCATGCGTAAGCGGGACACCATCGACAAGAACGGCATTGCCAGCAACACCGGCCGCCAGACCGCCGGACGATTCGAAGCTGATCTTGCGCGCCGTGGTTTCAAACAGCGTCACGCCATTTTCCGCAAAAATGACCATGTCATTATCGCCGCGAACCATAGTTGTGATGCCCAGTTCGCCGGAAAGCTGCTTCAGCAGTGAATCACGCTGATCAAGAAAATCAGACACATCGTTGCCAGCGCGTGTACCGCTGACGATCTGCTGGTTGATCTTCTCGAACTTCGACAACACGTCGTTGATATTGCCAACGGAGTCCGCGATTTCATTATCTGCATCGGTACGCAGAGACTGGATCTGCTTCGTGCCTGCGTTCAATGCATTTGCAAGCGACTGCGCTGTCGAAACAACGCTATCACCAAGGGCCGAATTGGATGGCGAGGCCGCGAAAGTCTGGAGCGCATCGCGAAGATCGCCGATCAACGCCGAAGGCGAACCTGAGAAATTATCTACCGAATAAAGCGACGAAAGGCGGTCAAGTCCGCCTGCAAGAATGGACGACGACGATGCCGTGCTGTTCGACTGGATAAAGCGGTTGAACAACGCTTCGTCAGCGGATCGGCTTATATTGATATAAAGCGAACCATACGGCCCCGAAGCCAGCGACGCAGTGCGGCGCGAGTAATCAGGATCATTGACCCCCGCAATATTGCGAGAGACGACCGACGTCTGCTTGGACGTTGCCGCAAGCGAACTTTTGGCCGTCAGAAGAGCAGAACTAAGCGACATCTTATCCCCATCCCACGTCGAACCGTTTTTGTTGCGAAAACGGTCCAGTTTTAAAACTGCAATTCCGGGGAGACTGACCACCTCCCCGGAACTGCATCAATTTATCTTTTCAGGTTAACCAGCACGTCCATCAATTCGGAGCCGGTCTGGAAGACCTTCGAATTGGCGGTGTAGCTGCGCTGAGCTTCGATCATGTCGGTCAGCTCTTGCGCGATATCCGCATTGGATTCTTCAAGAGCACCAGCCGAAACCTTGCCCATGCCTCCGTTTTCAGGGAAGCCGAGCTGGATATTGCCGGATTCTGCACTTGGCGAGAACACGTTGCCGCTGATTACCGACATGCGGTCCGGGCTTGCCACAGTTCCCAGCGGAATACGGTAAAGCAGCTTCTGCGAACCGTTTTCATAAAGAGCAACAACCGAACCGTCTTTACCGATATCAACGCCCTTGATCGACGAAGGGGCCTGACCGTTGATAACAGCTTCAGTGATCGTATAGTCTTTTGCCAGCTGCTTGGACGAACCGAGATTAAGGTCCAGCGCCTGACCGTTATAGGCTGCCAGATCGACAGCAACGTCACCGCCAGAAAGCAGCTTACCGTTTGTGCCATCGAAGTTCAGCGTTGTTGCGCCGACTTCGACACCATCTGCGGCGTTCCTAATCGAAACATCCCAGGTATTGTCAGCGGTCTTGGTAAAATAGACGTCCAGCGTGATCTTGCCGCCGAGATTGTCGTAAGCGATCAGCGATGTCTTGTGATTGAATTCGCCGGCAGCAGGAACCGAATCCGTCGAAGGCAGGTTGACGGTGAAATTGCCGGACGTGCTAGGTGTTGCAACAAGATCGGACTGCTTGACGTTCACACGTTCCAGACCGTCAAAGCTGTTGGCGACCGTGTTAACATTGCCGTTTGCATCCGCCGGATAGCCCATCAGGTAATAGCCAGCCGTATTGACGAGATTGCCGAACTGGTCCGGCACAAACGAGCCTGCGCGCGTGAGATAAGGTGTGCCATCAGCATTGCTGACAACGAAATAGCCATTGCCGTCGATTGCAAGGTCGGTCGCGGAGGCTGTTGAGCGAATGCCGCCCTGATCCGAAATGCCGTAGCGGATATTCGTCGCGACGCTACCGGAGTTATATTGGCCTGCGGTGCTTGGCAGAACGAGCGATGAGAACTGCGCATCGGCGCGCTTATAGCCGACCGTGCTTGCATTCGCGATGTTATCTGCGACTGCCGACAAGCGGTTAGCCTGCGCGTTCATACCTGAAACGCCGGTCCGCATCATACCGTAGAGGCTCATTGGCAACTCCTGAGAATTTGAGAATCCGCAGATAAGCTATCGGGCCACGCTTGCGTGAAACTGTAGCCTTAAGATTTTTTACGCTTTCACTGAGGACACAATCAGTTTCAGGGGGTGCCTGGACAAGGCTACCTTTAAAAACCGCGAATTACTGGATTTGAGCTTTTTGAAAGCTCGATAGAAAGGACACGAATCTCAATCGATGTTGATTGAGTATCCAAGAAAACGTTTTGAATCAACAGGATCAAAACCAAGCTTTTCACGCAATTTTTTGCGGAGCTTGCTAATATGGCTTTCGACCACATTCTCTTCGACTTCACTGTCGAAAATGCCGTAAATCGCGCTGAAAATCTGCGCCTTGTTCAGGCGGCGACCACGGTTTGCGATTAGATATTCAAGGATCCGGCGCTCGCGACGCGGCAGCGGGAAATCCACACCATTTATCTGTGGATCACGGCCATCGGAGAAAACGCGGATCGGTCCAAGCTCGGTTCCATCATTGCCTGATGCAGCCGAAGCACCTGTGCGGCGGCGAATTGCGTTGATACGGGCGAGGATTTCGCGGACGTGAACTGGCTTGCGGACGACATCATCAACTCCGGATTGAAAAAGCTCCAGAGTGTGTTCCAGTGACGGGCGGTCGTTTACGGCAATAACAGGCGCCTTGCAGCGTTCACGAATACGCGCTGGCAGACCGTTCTGAGCCTCGCACTCGCCAATCAGGAAGGCTTCTACAGCCATAATATCCTGATGGGGGACGCTTTCGACCCATTCATTGAAATCGGATGGTGTGAACCCGGTTGTCGTGATGCCTTCTCGGCTGAACCAAGAGGAGTACCCCTCAGTCACAATATTCCGCTCATCTACGACTACGATCATCGGCCCGCCTTCCGAATCAATATGTTAACCCAAGCAAGACAGAAGTAACTGGCAGGAGGAGTCAGCGGCAATTACACAAAGTTGCCCGCAATAAATTGGGAGGCATTTTAGTATTATCTAATTTAAGAGGAATCGCCATGATTGCATCGGCCTGGCACTCTTGGTCTGAAAATCTTAACAAGTCGTTAACGCGCTCACGAAGTTTAACGATTCTTTACAAGGACTTAAAAAATTACCCTCTAAAATACATTATCTAGTTATATGCAATTACAGGTTGAACCCCTAAAAACTGCGTGTATATGGCATCGCTCTACAACCCGCATTTTTGCGGGATTCCCGATCAACCTGCGCAGAAGTTTTTTGCCTGAGATGTCCAATTTCCGAAGCCTGTTGCGATCATATTCGTCATTACACGACACACATATCGCTTCTGTGCAGGATCGTTATTTCGACCTGCGTGATAACGCGCGACTGCCATTGTCCAGTTGCCTTCGCGCTCACGCAGACGCTTTAGGAAGCGTGCAGCATAATCAACATTGAGGCTTGGTTGCAGCATCGCGCCGACAGACGGAAATTCGCGGGAATGATAATAGTGATTAATCTGCATACAGCCCAGATCAATCAGTTTTGCACCTTCGGCGTGTACTTGGGTGAAACGTCTTAAAGCGGCCGCTTGAGATGGGAAAAACTCTGCCTTTCCTTCAATGTTCATCGCATAGGGCTGGAGCGAGTTTTTGCGCCCGGTTTCGGTCAGACCAACAGCATAAAGAATACCGAGTGGCACATCATAGAGGGCGGACGCTCGATGCATTTCCCGTTCGCAAATATTCTCTGCTTTAGCGCCTGCTAAACTAAACGACGAGGCCGCGATTGCGGCCGCCAGAAAGACCAGAAATTTCGCGCTCATTGGCTTCAGTCGATGTGCGAGCGCGTGCATTATTGCTGTCTGTCTGGCCAGATTCGCCATTCTGCCTGCCCTCACCACCCATAAATTGCGCCTGAGTATTTCCCCGGCCATCCGAGCCATTTTGCATGTCAAAAGTCTGCTGGCCTTGCTGTTGAGAGCTGGCCTGCTGTTGCCCCGCACTATGGCTTGCGGAGCCGTGCTGAACTGCACTGACTGCTCCGCGTTCAGTCACCGTGACCGAAATTTTCGTGTCGTCCGTAATGCCTGCAACTTTCAAAGCTTTTTCGATCATTGAGCGATCAGCAGCCAGCGCCTCGGCAGCATGGGCTTTGTCAGCCACCAGATGCACTTCCACGCTGTCGGCAATCAGACGAATACGAGCAGTCACTGCGCCAAGCTCCACCGGATCAAGCCTGATCTGCAAGGTTTTCACAGCACCAAAGCTGCGTTCAGAGAGGACTTGGATATCCGCGATACGTGCAGCAGCCGTTGGCGCTGCTGGTGCAGGCGCTTTTACATGGGCAACAGGTGCAGACTTTCCGGCTTGCTGCTGCGGCTGAACATTTGGACGATCAGCTTCTGCGGCATTGCTGGATTGAAGTGTAAGCTCAGGTTTGGGCGATGCAGAAGAGCCGTCTGTGGCGCTGTCAGTCTGCTGATCTTTCGTTGCAGCAGGTGAAGTGTGGCTGACCAAATTTTCAGGCTTAGCAGCACCCTTGGAATCTGCTGTTGCTTGCGTCTGCTTGTTTGCCTGAACGTTTTCCTTCTGATCCTTCTTTGGCTCTGCATCAGGCATAGGCAGGTCAGCGGCAACGGCAGTCGTCAGTGCAGGATCTGCAGCTTCAGCAGCATCGGCCAGCGCCGATACATTCATCGACTGCTTGGTGGCATTATCACGCGCAGCAAGCTGATCCTCATCTTTTGGGTTGTTGAACCCTGCAGCAAGTGCAAGCAGGTTCTGCGACACACCATAGACCGAAGATTGAGCAGGCGTATCGCGATCAGCTTTGTCGCTATCTTCCGACTGCGTCTCATCCTTCTGCTCGCCTTCAAGCGATAGCTTGTTTTGAGACTTTTCCAGCAATGCGCCAAACAATTTTGCCGGTTCAGACTGTTCCTGATTTTCGCCATTGGCTTTTGCCACAGCGCCCTGTTGGGCGCTTGTACCTTTGGCAAGTGAAGCCAGTCTTCCAGCCGTAGTGAGCAAAAGATCTACGCTCATTGAATAGTCTTTCCTAGCAAGGCATCAATTTCCGCAAGCTTGCGCCGCGCATCATCCATGGTCTTCTGCACATCATCTTCCGGCTTTGCAGGCTGAGATGGCTTCCAACCGGCAGCAGGCGAAGGGGTCTCTGGCGCCTTGGGCACGACGGGCGCCTCATCACCGTCTGCAATCGGCATTGCCGGAATGTCAGTTTCGCTTCTGACTGGCTTTGTTGCGCCGTCTACGGGAGGCTTGCGCGTCACCACCGAGCCAACCGCTTCCGCCGCCTGCAGAAGCTGCCTGTCGCGTTCCTGCAAACGATCGGGCGAAATCTGAGACAATTCACGCAATGCATCTTTGGCGGAATCCGAAGCAACATCACTTGCCGCCGCATAAAGATTGGCTCTGCTTGGGTCGGCTTTCAGATGATCGGCAAGCTTTCTTGCCTCAGCCGACATGAAGCGCGCGCGCTCCGTCTGCCCATCCACCAGAGCGCCGCGCGCAATCTGCAGATAAAGCGAATATTGCATGACCGGATCAGCTGTACCGATCAGCTTAACCAGTTCGGCATTGCCGATGCGATCATTGAATTTCAACGCTGCATCCACAAATTGCTTCATGAAATCACGCATATAGGGCGAGCGAGGGAAGCGCTGAAAGTAATTGCGCGATAGCATCCTGATCTTGTCTGCGTCACCGAGCTTGGCGGCAATCGGCATCGAACGACGAATAGCCGCTTCTTCAAAAAGCGTACCCGGACTATCGAGCCGCACCTGATCAAGTCGCAGAAGTGCCGTTGCCGGATCAAAAGCCGTCATCTGACTGGCCGTTACCAGCACGATGGAAGAGCGCAGCTCGGCTGGCAGCTGTGATGACAGCGGCACGGAGAACAGCTTCACCACCTCAATATTCTGACCCGATGCATATGCAAGCGCGCCTTTGACGAGTTCTTGCGGAACAGTCTCGCCATCAAAACCAGCAAGCACCTTACGCACGGCATCAGGATTGCCGCCGTTAAACAGATAGATGATTGCCGCATAGATATTCTCAGGCTTGTCCCAGAATTCCTTTGGAGCGCGCTCCATATCAGCGCTCACAAAAATCAGCAGCCTGTTGAGCATCACAACGGCTTCAGGCTTTCCGGAAACCAGCTGATCCTGCAACATGCGCAGTGAGCGGACGAGCTTATAAGGCTCAAGCACCGGCAAGCTGCGTGGCTCTTCTGCTGCTTGTGTCTGCCCATAGGAAACCGCTCCTCCGCTTGCCAGCGGAAGGCTTGCAACAAGTGCCAGCAGGGAGCGCTTTACCAGTTTCTTCATGGATTGGACTTGAGGAAGATGTCGATGCGACGATTTTCGGCGGCATTTGGATCGGCGGCGTTCTTTGGCTGGCGGTCGGCATAGCCCTCAACACGCAGCACACGCTTTTCATCCAGCCCGCCACGCACCAGCATGTAATAGGCCATCTGCGCACGAGCCGAAGACAAGCGCCAATTATCATAGGTCGCACTCTTGAAAGGTCGGGCGTCAGTGTGACCGCTGATGACAACCTCCCCCTGCTGACGCGCGATAACCTGCGCAATGCGTTCAAGCATCTGCACAACACGCGCATCCGGCTTGGCGGAGCCAATCGTGAACATGCCAAAATCGACTTTATCGGTCAGCTGGATCATGACGCCGCCATCGACCGGGACGACTGTCACATCAGGCATAGGCTCAGCCTTTGCCGCCTTGCTGCCATCGGTCGATGCATCTCCGTCTGCTGCCTTCTTCAAATCAGAAATCAGCTTTTCCTGGTTCTCTGCTGGCTTTTCAGCTTCTTCGGGCTTTGCCTCGGTTTTTGCTTCCGCTGTTTGCTGTGGCGGCGTTGCAGGGGCAGCTTCCGGCGGTGTCAGCTCTTCCGCAGCCTTGCTCGACCAGTAGTCAGGGCTGAACGGATCGCGATAGGCATCGCCGCCGTCAGCGCCTGTCTGCGTGCCAGCCTGTGCGCTGCCGCCATCGCCCTTCGTGGATTGGTTCTGCAGAACGCCCGTTTCATGCGCAAGTTCGGACAAGACCGCATATGGCTCGCGGAACATGCGGCTTTCTTCCTGCTCAATCGGCGGGGAAGCAGCGCTATCGTTGATAACCTTGGTGCTGTTTTCAATCTGCTTGTCGCTCTCAAAGCGAACTTTGCCGTTCTGTTCGTCAATGTCCTGCACGCCCTTTGGGCTTGAATGACGATCCATCAGCTTAACGGGATTGAAGTAGCTGGCGACAGCCGCTTTGCTTTCTTCGTTGGCCGCATTGATGAGCCACATGACGAGGAAGAACGCCATCATCGCAGTCATGAAGTCAGCGTAAGCGATCTTCCAGACGCCGCCATGATGACCGTCATGATCATCGTGCTTGCCACGGCGGACAATAATGATTTCGCGCTTGGTTTCCGGATCGATGCTCATCTGGCAGCAGCCCTTAGTTCTTCCAGAACTGGCGCGACGCGTGTTTCAAGCGCACGATCGCCAAAGGAAAATGAGAGTTCGCTGGACGCGTTCTCAGTAAAACGGCATCCAGGCGGCAGAAGGTCGGCATGGTCCTTGAGCGGCTCAAGCAGATGCGCTGGACCGAAGATTTCAGGCGCTTCGCCTTCCAGAGCCAGCTTGCTGATCCGTTGCGCGAAACTCGCAATCGCGTCCTGTTCGATTTTAGCTGCCAGCAACGGTGCCAGAACCTCGGCAATCTGCGCGGACATGGATTGGTCAAGCCCGCTCACAGCTTCCGTCAAGGCACCAGCCAGGAGATTGGCCTGCTCACGAGAGAAACTCGCACGCAATGCTTCGATGTCCGCTTCATGCTCACGCAGCAGTCTGGCCTTCTCGGCCTCATAAAGCGCTTCTGCTTCCTTGTGACCGTCTTCGCGACCGGCCTCAAATGCAGCCCGCTTTTCCTCTTCAATGGCG
>Ga0256901_1001310_pt1 | contig 12630 bp, 13 predicted proteins | sample MC6MC0689MT_FD_190200 | JGI IMG/M metagenome (GOLD analysis project Ga0256901, IMG submission 190200) | Metatranscriptome of enriched soil aggregate microbial communities from Iowa State University, Ames, United States - MC6-MC0689-MT... | ecosystem: Environmental > Terrestrial > Soil >... | reverse complement strand
CGCAGACGGTTCAAGCCAGTGAAAGTGATGTCCGGCAGTTCCGAGGTGCCAGCCTGACGCATGATTGTCTGGATGCCTTCTTCATAAGTAGCTGAGGGGCTTACGAAGTTGATCTTGATATCTGGATTTTCTTCCATGAACTTCTTCGAGATGTCGGCCATGACATCTTTGAAGAAGCCGGGCATCGGATAATGCACGTTAAGCGTGGTTTCTGCGAAAGCCGGAGAGACGAGGCCGGTTGCAACAGTCAGAGCGGCAATAGCGCTGGAAAGGCGTTTCATGGTTTAACTCCGTGGGAGGATAAGGGGAGGGCGGAAGTGGGGAAGGGTTTCAGCCTTTGAGGCCGGTTAAAGTAATGCCTTCGATGAAGCGGCGCTGGGCTGCGAGAAATGCGAGGAGAAGCGGCAGGGTGATGATGAGCGTTGCCGCCATCAGTGCGCCGTAGTCGTCGCCAGCTTCAGCTGCACGAAAATAGAGGAGGCCGAGTGGTGGTGTGGCCCGTTCCATGCCATTGACGACGATGAGCGGCCAAAACAGATCGTTCCAGTGCGCGACCACCGAAAAGATCGAGAACGCGGTGATGGCAGGCCACGCGTTGGGAACAATGACGCGCATGACGATGCCTGCTTCCGACATTCCATCAAGGCGAGCAGCGCTGATGAGATCATCCGGAAGAGCACGGAAAAACTGTAGAAACAGAAAAATGCCGAAGACCGAAATGAAGAACGGTGCGCTCAGTGCGAAATAGCTATTGAGAACACCAAGCTGATTGAAGCCGACATAGAACGGGAGAGCCGTTGCATGGATCGGTACAAGAAGGCCAAGCATGACCAGCATCATCATCGTGCGCTGACCGCGAAACTGCAGCTTTGCCATTGCATAAGCACACGGTATGGCAATCACCACTTGTACGACGAGAACCAGTCCACAGACGACGACACCGTTAAACAGCAGAAGTCCCATCGGAACGCGCGTCAAAGCTTTGGTGAGGTTATCCCAAAGAGCCCAGTTCTGCGGAATGAGCGAAAGCGAAGAGGAAAAGATATCCTGCTGCGATTTGGCGGCCGTCGATAACATGAATATATAGGGTGCCAGAAAAATAAGCGCACCCAATGAAAGCAAGCCGAGACGGAAGGAACGGGCAAAAGTCATTTCTGGTTCCTCAATAATGGGTACGACGGTCCAGCACGCGGAACTGCAGCATCATCAGAACGATCAGCACAGCGAGGAAAATCACGGTCATCGCAGAGGCATAGCCCACACGCAGATAGACAAAGCCTTCCTGATAAATGGTCCAGAGCAGCACTTCGGATGCTTTATTTGGACCGCCTTCGGTCAGTGTTTTGACTGTCTCAAAGACTTTGACTGCATTGATAATGCTGATTGTCGTTACAAACAGCGTGGTGGGGCCGAGCAGAGGCCAAGTGACCAGACGAAACCGTTCCCAGTTGCTTTTCACACCATCAACTTCCGCAGCCGAATAAAGTTCGCGTGGTATCGCGGTCAGGCCAGCAAGAAACAGAACCATGTTGAAACCGACGCTCTGCCAGACGCCAATGAGTGCAAGACTAAAGAGCACGGTATCGCTGGAGCCTAGCCAGTTGGGGCCGGTAATGCCGATCATCCCAAGCATCGCGTTTACCGGACCAAGCGTTGGATGCAGCAGATATTGCCAGACGGTTGCCATGGCGACGAGAAGCGAAGCGACAGGAAGGAAGTAAACCGTGCGGAAAAATGATTTGCCGCGAACTTCGCTTTCAATAAGAAGCGCCACGCCAAGGCCCAGAAAAACGGATGCCGGAGCTACTATAGCTGTGTAAACTGCCGTATTTTTGAGTGAGATCAAAAACGTGCGGTCGGTGAATAACTCGCGGTAGTTATCAAGGCCGATAAACTCAAAGCCGTCGTAGCCCAACTCGAAATTGGTGAGGCTCCAGAAGATCACAGCTGCTGTCGGTAACAGGATCAAAAGTGCTGTGAGAAGAATGGCCGGTGCCGCAAGCTTCCAGGCAAGGCGTTCTTCACGTCGGCGTGCCTTTTCTGCGGCCGTGCGAGCGTTGGTTAAACCCGTGTGAGGAAGAGCGGCGTCAGACATGAGCTGGCGCCTTTTCCCGCGGGGCAAGTTGTATTGCATTTCCGGCGGGTTGACGCAGACGCAGACCCTCGTCGCCAAAAAGATAAGTGTTGTCTGCATCAAAATGCAGGCCAACGGCTAGACCCGCTGCAATATGTTTTGCGTTCGCGGGATCAAGCTTGACTGTCATATCCTGTGATGCGCCGGGAGCTTTTACATAGATCAACACTTCCGAGCCCAGGAACTCAATCCGAGAAACCGTGGCAGTGATACCGGTTCTGTCGTGTGGTACGATGCGAAAATGTTCAGGCCTGATGCCGACGCGGATTTGCGTGCCTGAATGTGCAGCGATGCCTTGCAATATAGCGCGGCCAGCAAAATGGACGATGCCATTGTCGCTCACCAGAGCGTCAAGGATATTGATGCGCGGTGTGCCGATAAACTGAGCGACTTCAATATGTTTTGGATCGTTATAGATTGCAGTCGGCGTATCAATCTGCAGTAACTTACCGCCCATCATGACGGCCACACGGTCGGCCATGCTCAGCGCTTCAGCCTGATCGTGCGTTACATAGATTGTCGGAACACCAGCGCGGCGATGTAGCTCCACGATTTCCGCGCGGGTGTGAACACGCAGATTGGCGTCGAGGTTAGACAGCGGCTCATCCATTAGAAACGCACCTGGCTGACGGACAAGAGCACGGGCAAGCGCAACACGCTGGCGCTGGCCACCCGACATTTGGCCCGGCTTGCGATCAAGCAGATGATCGATTTTAAGGCTGGTCGCTGTCGCTTTGACCTGCTTTTGGATGGCTGCTCGCTTCTTACGTTGCCCCGGAACGAGTACGCCGACCAGTGGGAATCGTTCCAGAGTGGTCATATCGCGCATGGCAAGAGGAACCGCGATGTTCTGCGCGGCCGTTAAATGCGGATAAAGTGCATAGGATTGAAAGACCATCGCCATATTGCGGTCAGCAGGATGGGCGCCTGTGATATCGCGTCCGGCAATGGCAATGCTGCCTTCATCGGCATGATCAAGGCCTGCAAGAATGCGCAGCAACGTGCTCTTGCCACAACCTGACGGACCCACGAGTGCAATAAACTCGCCTTCTGCGGCCTCAATGGAAATACCGTCAAGGATCTGATTGTTGCCGTATGATTTGCTAATATCGCGAAGAACAAGCGTGCTCACTGAGTAGCCTCCTCAGCAAGCTTTTCCGCCTCACCGTCGCCGGTGTGATGCGGATAGACTTCATGCACCACATCATCAATGACGTAAGGTGTAAGTTCTTCAATACGGAAGATTTCACTTTTTACTGTTTCGCCGAGGTCGTGGATTACTGCTCCCAGAATACGCTCGCCGGGCAGTTCACGTTCCATGGCACCCACTATGAATGCTGCTGCCGGTGCCCAGATATAGCTTGTACCGTAAGCTTCCCCAGCCCATGCGCGGTGAAGATGGCCGCTTGCGTGAAGCTTCACATTATTGGCGGCAAACAGATCGTAGAGGCGCTGACGTGGAGCCGGACGAATACCCCAGTAGCCTGTATCCCCTTCATCTGGCTGATCGACGAAAACCGGCTTATGCGCAAAAATAGCAACAGACCTGCCATCGCTGTTGTCCAGCTCAGCTTCGAGCCATTGGAACTGTTCTTCTTCCTCAGCGGAGTCGGCACCGATAATCAGGCTGTTAAGCCCAATGATGCGCCAGTTGCCGAGATCTTTAGCCCAGTAGTGTGGACCGAAATGATCACGCCAACGCTTCAGGCGCTGCATGTTGACAGGTTGATGGCTGCCGGGCAGGTGGCCGATGTCGTGATTGCCGGGAAGGCTCAGCACAGGGGCGGAAAGTTCGGCGATACGTTCGCGGCAGAAAGCGAGATCGGCTTGCATATCCGCACCGTCAACCGTCAGGTCGCCGGTGTGAATGATGAGATCCGGCTTTTGTTCTTCAATCCACGCAACAAGGGGTTCCCAATTGCTGTTGAAGTGCGACTTGGTTGGGCTGAGGTGGGTGTCGGTAATCTGAACGATACGCAAGATGGCGCTCCTTGTTAGATAAGGGGTGCGCTGCAGCATGTGCCGTTTCGGCATTCAAAAAAGGATGGCTGCGGCCTTGCGAGGGCTTCTATGCCTCTTCTGTGACAAGTCAGATTCAGTGCCATGATAGTTTCATGACAGTGTCGCATGCCTGCGATTTACGGAAGTGTTGTGCTATTTTTAGAGGCAGTGATTGGTCGGCTATGCCTCCTGTTTGGGCTGCTATATAATAGCCAGTTAAGAAAGTCAGCTAAGTGGTTAATCTGTAACCTTATGAATACACTGACTTTTTATCGATTTTCGAGCTATGCAAAAAACGCATAGCTGCATTGCGCTAAAGTTGCATTGCAAAAACAATGAGCACAAGGCATATATAAGTCATCTCAGTGCTGCGTTTCCTCCTCCCATTTGCGCGCGCTGAGTGTTCCCCTCTGGAGGTTCGCCTTGAAGGCACCTTCAAAACTCAAAGCCAGACATTTGTCTGGCTTTTTTTTTGGCGCTTCGCCAGATCTTGGTTTTTCTCTTGAGGTGAAGATACGAAAAAGGGGCCTTTGGGCCCCTTCGTAATTTGTATTTGTAGCTTTTAACGCAGGCTTGCGCAGAAGCGCTGAATGCGTGAGCAGGCTTCTTCAAGCAGTTCGTCGGATGTCGCATAAGAAATGCGGAAGTTTGGTCCAAGGCCAAATGCCGAACCATGAACAACTGCAACGCCTTCTGCTTCGAGCAGCTCAGTTACGAAGTCTTCGTCGGTTTCGATGACTTTGCCAGCTTCAGTCTTCTTGCCGATCAGGCCTGCACAGGATGGGTAAACATAGAATGCACCTTCTGGCGTTGGGCAATGAATGCCTGTTGCCTGATTGAGCATTGATACGACCAGATCGCGGCGAGCCTGGAAGATCTTCTTGTTTTCCGGAATGAAGTCCTGCGTACCATTGAGCGCTTCAACAGCTGCCCACTGAGCGATGGAGCAAGCGCCGGAGGTCTGCTGACCCTGCACCATGTCCATAGCCTTGATGAGCTGCAGCGGGCCTGCGGCATAACCAATACGCCAGCCGGTCATTGCATAGGCCTTCGATACGCCGTTCATAGTGAGCGTACGATCATAGAGCGAAGGTTCAACCTGTGCAGGCGTCGTGAAGACGAAATCGCCATAGACGAGATGTTCATACATGTCGTCGGTGAGAATCCAGACCTGCGGATGACGGACGAGAACGTCGGTCAGAGCCTTCAGTTCTGCTTCAGTGTATGCCGAGCCGGTTGGGTTCGATGGCGAGTTGAAGATCAGCCACTTGGTCTTTGGCGTGATCGCCTTTTCAAGATCGCTTGCTGTCAGCTTGAAGTTGTCTTCGATCTTCGTGTTGACGAAAACTGGCGTGCCGCCGTTGATCGCAACCATTTCAGGGTAGCTTACCCAGTAAGGGGCAGGCACGATCACTTCATCACCTGGGTTCAGGGTCGCCATGAAAGCGTTGAACAGGATCTGCTTACCGCCTGTGCCGACGATGACCTGTTCCGGCTTATAGTCGAGTCCGTTTTCGCGCTTGAACTTAGCGACGATGGCCTGACGCAGCTCAGGAATACCAGCAACTGGCGTGTACTTGGTTTCGCCGCGATTAATCGCGTCGATGGCAGCCTTCTTGATATTGTCTGGTGTGTCGAAATCGGGTTCGCCCGCTCCGAGACCAATCACGTCCTTGCCCTTGGCTTTCAGTTCACGTGCTTTCTGGCTGACCGCGATGGTTGCAGATGGCTTTACACGAGAAAGGGCGTCGGCGAGAAATGCCATGATAGATCTCCATAGATGGCAGGATCAGATAACCGGCACCGGGCACGGTCCGGTTTTGCGGACTTTCTATGTCGCATCGGCGCACGAATCGCAACAAAAGCTTTGCATTTTCGCAAGAAATTCCGATTTCTCGCGCGATTGTGTTGCTGAAAAGTTCTGATCCATCAGAGATCCGCACATATTCGTTCAATGAAACTGATTGGACAGCTTTCGGTCTGACGGACATGTTATACCGGTACAGGAGAAGCAGATGCTCACGATCTATTCACAGCCAGATTCCGGAAATTGCTATAAGCCACGGCTTTTGCTTGCAAAACGCGGCAAGCCGTTCAAGCACGTCACCGTTTCATCCCTTGACGGTTCGACGCGAACACCTGAATATCTGGTGAAAAACCCGAATGGGAAGGTTCCGCTCCTTGAACTGGAAGATGGTCGCTTCCTTGCCGAATCGAATGCCATGCTTCTCCATCTGGCGGAAGGGACGCCCTATCTGCCGAAAGACGCTTATGAGCGGGCGCTGGTTTATCAGTGGCTGTTCTTCGAGCAATACAGCCATGAGCCTTATGTCGCTGTGCGCCGTGCCTTGATGGTCTATCCAGAGCGCGCCCGTGACGCGACGCCTGAACGTCTGGCATCGACGCTTGCAGGTGGCGACAAGGCGCTCGGCGTTATGGAAGAGCAATTGAAGAAGACACCTTTTTTGGCAGGTGACAGCCTGACGGTTGCTGATATTGCTCTTTATGCTTATACGCATGAGGCGCATCGGGGCGGCTTTAACATGGATCGCTATCCGGCCGTTAATGCGTGGCTTAAGCGCGTAACAGCCGATGAAGGGCATGTTTCGATGGACTGGCTGCCTTAAGGTTTCAGAGCGGTTCCAGTTAATACTGGATCGTTGGAACCGCTCTATCTTTTTGTTTTACGCATTATCCTTACGCAAAACCGCTTCGCAGTTTTGCCGGAAATGCTTTAATGGCTCATGAGGTCTCGCAAGCTGCGCGTGGCCATGACTTTGTAAGCCTTAATCAGCGGATCGCATTCATCCTCCGCAACCTCGACGGCGATGCGCATCGTGGATTCGCCAAAATGCATCAGCAAAAAAGCGGTTTCGTCCAGCTGGGCGGTGTCTTTATCGGGTGCGATCCGGCGGATTGTATCCGCTAGCAGTTTGCCATTCTGGCGGCTTTCGGCAATTTCCAGCTTCGACAGGGATTTATCGGTCTGCGTGGCCGACCATATATCGCGCATTGCCGGTTCCAGCCGCATCAAAGCCAGATATTCGTCAATCAATGCATTAAATGCAGCAATCAATTCGTCGCTTGAATTTGCTGCGGCAAGTCCATCTTCGATGCACTGACGCGATTGCGCGTTACAGCTCTCAAACAGATATCGGATCAAGGCGCTTTTATCGGGAAAATACTGATAGAGCGCACCGATCGAAATGCCGGCCTGCTCGGCAACTTCGCTCATCTTCAGACTGTCGCTGCCCTTTACGGCGATGAGCGCGGTCGCGCATTCCGCTATGCGGCGGATTTTTTCCTGTGCCCGGCTCTGACTGGGCGTGCGCCGCAGGATTGCTGCGCCGATTACTTCTGTTTCCGTACCCGAATTCTGCTTCATGACCGACTCACATTATCCGCTCTTGACAGAATATGAGGATTGCTCACATATTGCAAATATGAGGGATGCTCATATTTTGGGGAGATGGAAAATGATTACGGACTCGAATGATCTTTATCTGGTGATCGGTGCTACCGGCAAAACTGGCAGGCGCGTTGCGGAGAAATTGCGGGAGAAGGGCCTGTCTGTTCGTGCCGTATCGCGAAGCACGAAAATTGCCTTTGACTGGAATAATCAATCCGGTTGGGCTGCGGCGCTTGAAAGTGTCACACAGGCCTATGTCACATATCAGCCGGATCTGGCTTTGCCGGGTGCAGTTGATGCAATTCGCGCATTTCTGATGGCCGCGAAGACGGCTGGTGTGAAGCATGTCGTGCTTCTTTCCGGGCGAGGCGAGGAGGAGGCTGAAGCTGCCGAGCATGTGCTCCAAACCTCCGGCCTTGACTGGACTGTGCTGCGCGCAAGCTGGTTCATGCAGAACTTCAGTGAAAACTACATGCGGGATGAGCTGCTATCGGGTTCGCTGACGTTGCCGGTCGGGCAGACAAAAGAGCCGTTCATCGATGCCGACGATATTGCTGATGTGGCGGTTGCAGCCCTGACGCAATCAAGCCATCGCAATCGCCTCTATGAGCTAACAGGCCCGGAACTGCTGAGTTTTAACGACGCAGTGAGCGAGCTCGAAAGCGCTACGGGGAGGGAACTGTCGTTCTATTCTGTTTCGTTTGCTGATTATGAAGTGGCGTTGCGCGAACAGGCGCTGCCTGAAGATGTCATTGCGCTTCTGCGCTATCTTTTCACAGAGATTTTTGATGGTCGTAACGCCAAAGTGGCTCATGGCGTCGAGGAAGCTCTGGGTCGAAAGCCGCGCCGCTTTGCAGATTTTGCCCGCAAGGCCGCTGAAGAACGCGCTTGGGAGGAAGGATCATGACGATGAGTTTTCAACTGCTTGTGCTGCTGACGGCATGGGGTAGTGCGATTACGGGCGGTATTTTCTGCGCGTTCTCAAGTTTTGTGATGGCTGCTCTCGCACGCATTCCGGCAAATGCAGGCATATCGGCAATGCAGGCATATCGGCAATGCAGTCGATCAACATAACAGTGATTAATGGCACATTCTTTGCCGTCTTTTTTGGAACGGCATTGCTCTGTCTGACGATAATTGCGCTGGGGCTGATGGGTTTTGGCAGCCTTTCGAAGTGGGCGATGATCGGCGCTGGCATCTATCTGATCGGCACCATTGGCGTAACCATGATTCTGAATGTGCCGCTCAATGATCAGCTTGCTGTCATGGATGCAAATGCTTCTGCATCAGCGGATTTCTGGATCGCTTTTGTGCGCGACTGGACTCTTTGGAACCATGTGCGCACCGTAGCAGCGTTGGTCGCGGCTCTTATGCTGGGAGCGAGTGCGGTGATAAAAGTCTGAATATTATCGAATAAGAAAACGGACAAATAAAAAAGGCGGGACAGGTCCCGCCTTTCCTCTGCCTTGCGGCAAAAATTATGCTGCGACGAGGTTGTCGGCAGACGAACGGCCCGAACGGCGGTCCTGTACGATTTCGTACGTAACCTTCTGGCCTTCATCGAGCGTGGCCAGACCAGCGCGCTGAACAGCGGAAATGTGAACGAATACGTCCGTGCCGCCCTGATCAGGCTGAATGAAGCCGAAGCCCTTGGTCGTGTTGAACCACTTAACAGTTCCCGTAGCCATGGGAAATTCCTTTGTAACATTAGTAGTCGTGTAGTCCGTATGCTTCGCACACGTCCCTGTGGATCGAATTTATGGACAGGAGATCGTCAGGAAGCACGGCAGGCCGGGCGGGTCGCAAAGTCACTTGACCGAAAAATCGATTGCCCGACTATATGCGACAAATTTGACCAATACAAGACAGGCTTTGATATCTCTAAAGGCCTATTTTTGTAATGCTTTTTCATATTCCGAGCCAGATGCGATCGCTAACGTCTGCCAAAGGCATCCGGAAGAGATGAAAAAGGATGGTTAAACTCCAAAGATGAGGACACATTTTATAATGCTGCAGCTGGATAAGCAGGCGCAAGCATCCGATAAAGTAAGCGGTCTGCTTCTCATACAAAAGTTCCAGAATGTTGCTACAGAGTGAGGCCGGAATTGTTAAAGAACAATCCTATGACCTCTGGTATTTACGCCTATATTGACTCGTGGTCTGATTCCAACATTTGCTTCCCTCGTTTCATGTGCTGAGCAAATATTGGAATTAAAAAGGACCACTAGTAAGTATTTCTATCTAGTGGATTTTTCGATTTTGACGTTTGAAGCAACATAAGTGTCAGTCGGGATTCAAACGTCAAATTCACTCCACCAGCAAATATCTGCATCTGCAAAACACGAGCCCGATGAGGAAAGACGTGGTGTCCAAATCAAAGCAGGATAAGCCGCATAGGGCTGCTCCCCCGCCTCGTCGCCATCCGGATAAGAGCAAGCAGGACGGTAGTGATCTTCTCTCGCAAGTTCGCATGATGATGAGCGCGTTCTGGGTGTCTCCCGTTCGCAATCAACTGATTGCATTGGGGACGGGCATCTTTGTGCTGATCGTTCTGATCGCTATCGGGCAAGTGGCAATTAACCGCTGGAACGTGCCGTTCTATAATGCTTTATCGGACCGCAATTTGAGTGCGTTCTTCCATCAGCTGTTAATTTTCTTGGCCATTGCCGGCTCAGTTCTCATTCTTAACGTCTCACAGACCTGGCTGAACCAGATGTTCAAGCTGAAGCTGCGCGATGGGCTGGCGCGTGATCTGGTCGGTCAGTGGTTGCAGCCGGGGAGGGCGTTTCGACTGGCAAAGGCTGGCGAAATTGGCATCAATCCCGATCAGCGTTTGCAGGAAGATGCGCGCCATCTGGCCGAAACGACGAGCGATCTCGGCATCAACCTGCTGCAGTCGACAGTCATTCTGGTAAGTTTCGTCGGCGTCTTATGGTCGCTTTCAAGCGGCTTTGTCTTCCATGTCTGGGGTTATAGTTTTTCTATTCCCGGTTACATGGTTTGGGCGGCTGTTTTTTATGCGGGTTCTGCGTCGTTGCTTTCGTGGTTTGTCGGTCGCAGTCTCGTCAATCACAATGCCAACCGCTATGCGCGCGAGGCTGATTTCCGCTTCTCGCTGATGCGGGTTAACGAGCATATCGATGCCGTAACACTCGCACGCGGTGAAGCTGATGAGCGCCGCAGGCTGGATCGCGATCTTGATGCCGTGTTGAGCGCGATCAAGAGGATCGTCATTGCGACAACGAACCTCACATGGGTTACCGCAGGCTATGGCTGGTTCACGATTATTGCGCCGATTCTTGTTGCTGCACCGGTCTATTTTTCCGGTGGGCTGACCTTCGGTGGCCTTATGATGGCTGTGGGTGCCTTCACACAGGTTCACAATTCCCTGCGCTGGTTCGTCGATAATTTCGGCGCGATTGCAGACTGGCGTGCAACGCTTTTGCGCGTTGCAAGCTTCCGTCAGGCTATCTTGCGAATGGATGATATCGGCCATATTGATCGCCAGATCACGCTCGAAACGAACGAAGACGAGCGTTTGACCATCGACGGTTTGTCGATTGCGGTGCCTGATGGATGCCTCAATCTTGTTGAGAAGCAAGTAGCGATCAACCCCGGCGAACGTCTGTTTGTGACAGGGGCAACTGAGACCGAGCGCAGCCGGTTTTTCCGTGCTCTCGGTGGTTTGTGGCCTTGGGGAAGCGGACGCATCGGTCTGCCTGCTGGTGATCGCGTGGTGTTTATCCCTCATGCTCCTTATATCCCACCCGGCAACCTGCATGACGCCGTTGTATATCCACTGAATGCTGCCGATTTCTCAAAAAATCAGGTCGCGGAAGTGCTGAAATTCGCGGGGCTGGAGCGTCTGGAGCCACAGATTGATCGTACGTTGCGCTGGGATAGGACGCTCACTGATGACGAGCAGCAAAGCCTGGCACTCGCGCGGCTTGTTCTGCAAAATCCAAGCTGGATCGTGATTGATGGCACGTTGGACGGTATGGATGAAGAAGCGCGCAAACGCGCCTATGCAATTCTGACCGGCCCATTAAAAGATGCATCGGTCATTCATATCGGCAAAGGCCTCGGGCATAATGGCTTGTTCACACGCCAACTCCATCTTGAGATGGACTTGCAGGCTGATCCACTTCGACTGCCGCATCAAACAGAAGCAACGGTCTAGGGTCTGTGGGGAATTAGTTTTGGAGCGTGGTATGAGTGAAAACCGCACAGGTTCAGGAGCAAAACCGAAGGTGGAGTGGTTCTCCATCGAGGTTTTGCGACGCAAAGCTGGGCTATTTTCACCATATCTCTTAGGGACGTAGCGGATTTCGCCCCTGAATGCGTCGAACAGCCCCTGTGGAGATGCACTCCCCCGTAGTCTTTTCTCCTGTTCAGGAACAAAATCCGTCGCACGCTATGCCCGAAACCGAATTCCTCACAGACCCTAGAGCTTATCTAGAAAAGTGCGAAGCGGTTTCCGGAGCAAGATGCGCGCCAAACCAAATAGATAGAGCATTGCCGAGTTCGTCATATTGGCGGTTGCTACCAAAGAAAAAGACCGCAGATTTTCATCTGCGGCCTTTTCGTGTCTCTCAGTTTGATTAATCGCGGAAGTAATCCTGCAGCGGACGGACTTCCATCGAACCGGCCTTGAGGGCAGCAATAGCTTCTGCCGCTGCTTCAGCACCAGCCATAGTGGTGTAGTAAGGCAGCTTCTGCATCAGTGTTGCACGGCGGATCGACTTGCTGTCCGAAACAGCGCTTGCACTGTCGGTCGTGTTGAAGACCAGATGGATCTGACGATTGCGGATCGCGTCTTCAACGTGCGGACGGCCTTCGATAACCTTGTTGATCTTGGTTGCTTCCACGCCATTGGCGACGAGGAACTGCTGTGTTCCGCCGGTTGCCATTACCTTGAAGCCGATACTTGCAAGCTTGCGGACTGCACCCAGTACGCGTTCCTTGTCTTCATCGCGAACTGAGACGAAGACCGTTCCTTCGCGCGGCAGTTCAACGCCCGCGCCGAGCTGCGCCTTGGCGAAGGCCAGTGCGTAGTCGTAGTCGAGGCCCATGACTTCACCGGTCG
>Ga0256901_1001307_pt1 | contig 12654 bp, 13 predicted proteins | sample MC6MC0689MT_FD_190200 | JGI IMG/M metagenome (GOLD analysis project Ga0256901, IMG submission 190200) | Metatranscriptome of enriched soil aggregate microbial communities from Iowa State University, Ames, United States - MC6-MC0689-MT... | ecosystem: Environmental > Terrestrial > Soil >... | reverse complement strand
TGGCAAGCCTCTTCGGTGCGGCATTTTCTGGAAGAAGCCCACCGGTTTGGTCTTCTCCGCCCCCAGGGGATGAGAAAAGATCTCTGAAGGCCAAAGCGATTGCTCCAGGGTGCAAGCCGGATTGGAAGCGCTGTTGCCACCAGCTCTTAGAGGCTCTCTGACGCGGGATGGTTCAGTTTTCTGCCTCCGCAGCCGGACAGTTGAACAGATTGTCCGGGGAAAAGTTCCAGGAGAGTGTATGTCTCATCCATGATCTGGTATTCTTAACACAGGATTCGGAGCAGAACGCGCTGCGGACAGACACCGTGATGTTCCGGAAACACTGACAGTCGTGCGGTCTGGCGACCGAACAGTCCGGTGGTCTTATAAACCTGTACATGACGCGGTTGTCAGCCGTTTATTTGTGAATTTTATAACGTAAAATCAAAGGGATGTACTGATTGAACGAGGAGATCCGGATCGATGTCACAACACAGTCCGTCTGAACATCCCGGATTAGCATCGGACAGGCTCACTTTGTGGCGTGATATCGCTGAGAGGACGGCGGTGGGTACAACTCAGGGCCGCTCCCCGGCAAAGCCGGCAGAGCGCGAGGCGCAGGGCACGCAGGACCAGACAATCTGCGATATTGACCCGCAGTTTCTTGATGTCTCTTTTGCCGCTGACCGATTGTCTGAGATCGATAACGAGTATAAGGAGCTCAGGCAGGCCATCCAAGATCATGGTCAGACGTCGCCGATCCTTGTCCGGCCAAACCCACACAACCCGCAGCGTTACATGGTGGTGTTCGGTCACCGCCGCGCACGCGTTGCAATGGACCTGGGTATTGCGGTCAGAGCGGTCATCAAAGAGCTGACTGATACAGAGTCGGCAATTGCGCAGGGACAGGAGAATGCGGCACGTTCCAACCTCTCTTTTATCGAACGCGCTTATTTTGCTCAAAATCTGCTTTCAAATGGCATGACGAGGGAGGTCGTTAAATCGGCCATTGGCATCGATGATACGATGCTTTCCCGAATGCTGGGCGTGGTCGAGACCATTCCTTCAACGATTATTATGGCGCTTGGTGCATCAAAGAAAATCGGAAGAGATAAATGGTTGTCGCTGCGTCAGCTCATTCTCAACCCCGCCTATCTGACGGTCGCATCTGAACGGCTGCGTAGCGATCAATTTCTGGAGATCGAAGAAGAAGACCGATTTGATGCGCTTCACGCATATCTGAAAAAATACCAGGCCCGCTCCACAGCAAAGGCGGGCACCAGGCGGCACGACACAATTAAAACCTGGTCGGCAACTGATAAGTCTGTCGCAATTGCGGTCAGGCAAAGATCGAGTAAGGTCTCTTTCGAGCTGAGTAAGTCCGACGCCAGAGCATTTGGTGAATGGCTGTCTGAAAATCTGCAGCGATTTCACGATGAGTACCGGCAAAATGATGCCCGGACTGGCTCAAGCTGAATAGCGACGGCGCGCCGGAGGTGAAGCGCTACGCACGATTATTGCCCGATGTGTTGTTGCGGATGATAAGCCGACACTCGTACAAGGCGATCTTCTCGGTCCCGAATTCGAAGCCTTGTGCCGTCAGGCCCCGAAAGACGCGACGCTTGTAGTCTTCCATACGGCCGTTCTCGCTAATCTTCCAGGCCTGGCTGATCGCATGGCATTTGCTGACCGCGCATCAGCCTTATCAGACGTATGGTTATGTAACGAGGTCCCTGGCGTCATGCCGCATCTCAGTTTCTCGTCCGTCGACGAGCCATCGCCAGGTGCATTTTTACTGTCAAGAAACGGTCAGCCTGTTGCGTGGACTGACCCGCACGGTGCGGATTGAAAAATGTCCAGGTTGCACAACTACCGCTTCTTAAGCACCCGTTTGCCCCACTGATGTCGGAAATGGGGTTGGGGCGGGGGGCGTCATTGAAAACGGAAGAATACTGTTACAAAATCTTTGCGTGTACACACCCATCATGGTCTCCACCGTTATGTAAGAACGCTTACCTTAGCCAGACCTTTATTTAAACCAGGAGACGATTGCTTAAATAACACTGATCCCACCTGGTGAGTGCATGGACGAACCAGCATTCAGCCTTCGGCCAGGCCGCTTTGTTGAGCACCCCCGTTGCGGGGTAGCATATCGGAGGGTTCCTCCTGGTAATGAAGTTCTTACCTGGTTTTTATATATCTTCCCGTTAGAATTTGACATTAACGGCCTTCGTGCAGGCAGCTTAATCTTTCTCGCAGATATGAAAGGCTGGAACGGGCGATCTCGACCGGATCGACTTCTCTGCCGCCAAAGCCGGTTTCCACCGTAAAAGTTCCTGTGTAGCGATGTTCAGCAAGCGATAAAAGCAGACTGTTCCAATCCATCTTACCCTTTCCGATTGCTGTTCGATCCGTATCGGCGGCGTGAAGGTGTAACAGTTCATCGCCCATGGCAGTGACATAGGATGGAAGGCTTTGCCCCTCATATGCAACATGACAGGTGTCAAACATTAAACCCACATTGGAGGCATCGCACTCCATCATCATGCGTCTTGCGTCTGCAGCGCTATCAATGAGGTTGGTGTCGGCTGTGGTGGGTTCAATTGCAATCTGGATTCCGGCAGCATTGGCATAGGCTGCAACTTGTTGCAGACAGCTTAGACTGTAAGCCCAGCCGTCAGTTCGCGACATGCTCTGAGCGCGCCAGCCGCCGATGTAAAGAACCATGCCGGCATCAAGTTCATGTGCGAGATCGATGATTTTTTTGTAATGGTCGATTGTCTCCTGCCGTTCGGTAGCAAGAATTGAGCAGGGGTTGCAGCCAAACCCTCCACCAATTGCTGGCAAGAGACTGGATATGGCAAGACCTTCACCCTTTGCGACCCTGGCAATTTCTCTCCGATCCGCTTTGGAAAGATGGTCTGGCCAGGCGTGGGGCGCACAGCATCCGATCTCAACGGCATCATACCCAATCGTGGCCAGAATGCGGATCGTCTCTTCAAGGGGATAGGTTGGCAAAAATGTTGGAAAACTGCTGAATGCGAAAGTATTAAAGCCAAATTTCAAGGTACACCTGTTAAGCATGCAGAGTTAAGGGGGCCTGCCCCAACGGTTTGGGCGTCCCGGTTCTGTTCAATGAGATGACTGCATTTCCGATGAGGGTTGCATGGCGCCTGTCATCATTGCCACCACATCCGACATTGAACATTCCGTCGGGCGCACCACGGCTAGTCGCTTTCCGAGCCGGTGGATATGGATACGGTCCGCCAATTCGAAAACGTGGGGCATGTTGTGGCTTATGAGCACGATCGGAACGCCGCGCGAGCGTACTTTTTTGATTAGATCGAGCACTTTCTGGGATTCCTTGACGCCAAGTGCTGCGGTCGGTTCATCCATAATAATGACTTTTGATCCGAAGGCTGCCGCACGTGCCACGGCGATGCCCTGACGTTGACCACCGGAAAGCGTTTCCACTGGCTGAGAGATATTCTGAATCGTCATAAGGCCCAGCTCGTTAAGCTTTTCGCGCGCTACGCGATCCATGGTTTGGCGGTCGAGCTGTCGAAAATATTTGCCCATTAATCCCTTGCTGTGAATTTCGCGGCCAAGGAACATATTATCGCTGATCGACAGGGCTGGTGACAGGGCCAGCGTCTGGTAGACTGTTTCAATTCCTGCATGCCGGGCCGCAATTGGCGATGAGAAGCTGATCGGTTTGCCATCCAGCAGGATTTCACCACTATCGGGTTGAAGCGCTCCTGAGAGTGCACGGATCAGACTCGATTTGCCTGCGCCATTGTCACCGATAACTGCCAGAATTTCTCCTGGCATCAATTCAAAATCTGCGCCATCTATGGCTACAACACGTCCATACTTTTTAGAGAGGCCTTTTGCCTGCAATACCGGAGTGACGGTCATGCTGATACCTTTCTGATCCACTGGTCAACAGCCACGGCAAGCAGGATAAGCCAGCCGATGGCGAAGAGTTGCCAAAGCACGTCGACGCCAGCGATGCGTAAGCCGGACTGGAAAACGCCGACGATGAGGGCCCCGATCAGTGGACCAAGAATAGAGCCACGGCCACCAAACAGTGATATTCCCCCAATGACTACGGCCGTAATCGACTGCAGATTACCCTCGAAGAAGCTGGTTGGAGAAACTGATCCCACACGCCCTATTGCAGACCAGCCTGCGAGGGCACAGATGAAGCCCGCGACGGCGTAAACCGAGATCAGCACACGATCAGTGCGAATACCAGCAAGCTTTGCAGCCTCCGGATCATCACCCACTGCATAGACATGACGTCCCCACGACGTGCGCGAAAGCGCATACCAGAGTATTGCAAACAGAGCGATCAGCAAAAGAGAACCGTAGCTGATCTGTGCCCCCAGAATAGAGATAGTCTGGCCGAAGAACTTGAGTGCGGGCGCTGCAGCATCAATCTCGGTTCCTCTGATGGACTGGGCGCCGGATAAATAAAGGTTAAGTGCATAAAAGATGTTCCATGTGCCCAGAGTGGCAATGAACGGTGGCAACTTGACTTTGGTGATGAGAAATCCGTTGAAGAGACCAATTGCCGTGCCGCACAAAAAGGCGAGCATGAGTGCGAAACCGACGGGAACTCCGAGCTTGACAGCAAGATTTCCCGCAATGACCGAACTAAGCACCATAATGGCCGCAACAGATAAGTCGATGCCGGCAGTCAGAATAATCAGGCTTTGAGCTGCCGCGAGAATGCCGATAATCGAAACCTGCTGCACAATCAGCGACATGTTGTAAGCAGAGAAGAAACGGTCCCCAGCCACAATGCCGAAGCCAATCAGCGAGAGGATGAGTACAACCAGCGGAACTGCGGTGGGGTAGCTGTGAAAGAAACGCTGGATGCGGGCGAGAAGCCCGACATCAGATGTTTCAAACCGCGCATGCTCCGGGTGACTGGTCGCGGCTTTAGGCAGGACTTCCTGCGATGTCTGGGCGTTTGACATGGCAACCCTCTGTTTTGATGGCCTTGGCGATCGCGGATGAATTCTTAAGAGCCATCCGCATTCGCGTCAGATTTTTGCAGAATACTGGACTAGCCCCAGCATTTTTTGAGGGCTTCTTCCGATGTCATCGATTTTGTGCCCTCTACAGGATGGTCGGTAACAAGTTCGGCACCAGTGTCGACGAAATCCAGCCCATCCGATGCGTGGGGTTTTTTTCCGCTATCCACGAATGTCTTGATAGCTTCCACGCCCATCGTAGCCATCTGCAATGGGAACTGCATTGATGTCGCCCCGATAATGCCTTGTTTGACATTATTGACGCCAGGGCAACCACCATCAATGGATACGATGGTAATCTGGTCTTCAAGTCCTGCGGCCTTGATCGCTTCATGTGCCCCGGCTGCTGCAGGTTCGTTGATGGTGTAGACCAGATTTATCTCAGGATTGACTTGCAGCAGGCTTTCCATCGCCGTGCGCCCGCCCTCTTCATTGGAGTTGCTGGCTTCATTCCCAACAATCCGGCTGTCGTCTTCATCGCCAATGCGGGTCTTGTCTTTGATGTCGATCCCGAAACCGGACATGAAGCCCTGGTTGCGCATGTAATCAACGGTAATTTGCTGGGCATTCAGATTGAGAAGGGCGATTTTCGCATCACTGGCCTTCTCGCCCATACGGCCTTTTGCCCATTCACCGATCAGAACACCTGCTTTAAAATTGTCGGTAGCGAAGGTTGCATCGGCTGCGTCGGCTGGCGCAAGTGGTGTGTCGAGTGCCACGACCAGCACACCCTGATCTCGCGCCTGCTTTACGACAGGCACAAGGGCGCTTGAGTCATTTGGCACCAAAAGGATACCTTTCGCTCCCGCCGCTATACAGGACTCAATCGCTGAAATCTGTGTGTCGACATCTCCTTCCGCCTTGCCCGCATAGCTGAGTAGTTTCATGCCCAGTTCCGCTGCCTTGGCGGTGGCGCCTTCCTTCATCTTTACAAAGAATGGATTGTTCTCAGTTTTCGTTACCAGGCAGACGCTTGGCTCATTTGCCTGAGCATTGCCATATGAAAGCGTAGCGATAGCGAGTGTCGAAAGCATTAGTGTGAAATATTTTCGCATCATTCCTCCCAGTGCCGTGTAACCGGCTTCGAACAAGTGCCTCCAGACTGACAGTTCCTCCTCCGCAGCGCTGGCTCTTAAATGCAATCAGCTATCGGCATCGCTGTCAATATATAATACCGGATGATTTAATAAAAAGGAAAAAGTCTAAAAATCACTGCGGAGATAAAGGGATAATGCCCATTATTCACCCTTATAAATCAGACCGCATGATTTATATATTGACGTATTGACGAAAATTTCTAATTATGGGTGTTAACGTTCAGAGGGGCGGGGAGGCGATATCCGTCTGAGGTTTGGCGCTGTGAAACTGACGCAGCGTTTTGTGCGGTTGACGTGTACAATGCGATTTTTGAACCGGGGAGGTGGCATGTTTAAGATGGGTGGACTTGACGAGTTTCAGCCAGGCTTGAGTGATCCGAGCCGGGGTACAAATCAGACGGGAATGAAGCTTTATAATGAGCGGCTGGTTCTTTCGCTCATCCGCTCTCATGGCCCCCTGTCAAAAGGGGAGGTTTCACGTATGACCGGGCTCTCAGCACAGGCGAGTTCAGTGATCATGAGCCAGTTGGAAAGCGATGGTTTGCTTTTGCGTGGCGAGCCACAACGGGGTAAAGTGGGTCAGCCTTCCGTACCAATGTCGCTTAATCCGGAGGGTGCCTTTTCGATCGGAGTGAAAGTCGGCCGCCGGACCGCGGAACTTGTGCTGATGGATATGGCAGGGCAGGTGCGTCGCCTGATCAGTCTTAATTTTGCATATCCTACGCCTGCTTTGCTGGTCGATTTTGTTGACAGGGGAATCAACGAAATTATCGACAATATGACCCGGATTCAGCTGGGGCGGGTGCGGGGCATCGGAATTGCAATGCCCTCCGAAATGTGGAGCTGGGAAGAAGAGGTCGGTGCGCCGCACGCCGTTGTTGACGCCTGGAAGGCTTTTGACCTGAAGACGCACATCGAGCAGGTTTTCTCCTTGCCGGTGCATTCCTATAACGATGCCACTGCTGCATGCGCAGCCGAGATGGCCTTTGGTGTCGGCAGAAAATATCAGGATTTCCTTTACGTGTTTTTTGCCACGCTTGTCGGCGGTGGTGTGGTGCTCGATGGTGCTTTGTACCCGGGCCGCCGTGGCTATGCGGGGTCGATCGGCTCTGCGCCCGTACCTTCACCTGTTGCAGGCGAAGCGCCCAAACGACTCATACAATGCGCGTCGATCTATCTGCTTGAACGCATGATCGTGCAGTCGGGTGGCGATCCCAGCCTGATCTGGCATAAATCTGATGACTGGAGTCATCTGGGTGTCGTGCTGGATCGCTGGACGGAACAGGCTTCCGACAGCCTCGCCTTTGTGATCGCTTCGGCAATTTCGGTAATCGATTTCCACAATGTGGTGATCGATGGCGGGTTCCCGTCACATGTGCGTTCTGAGCTGGTTCGCCGGACCCGCGAGAAAGTTGCGCAAATGGAAGTTCAGGGGCTGGCGCCGGTCGAAATAGTTGAAGGCAATATCGGCAGTGACGCTCGTGTTCTGGGTGCTGCGAGTTTACCGCTTCTAGCCGAATACGCCCGCGACAGGGATATCCTTTTTAGTTAGCCGGCAATTAAAATTAAATTTATACGTGCGGCAGTTGGAGGTGCAATTGCCGGAAGGGAGGAGCATGCTTATCGGGATTGATTGGGGTGGCACCAAAATCGAAGGTGTCGCTATGGAGAAAGATGGGCGGGAGCTTTTGCGCTTGCGAGCCGATACGCCACGCCACGACTATTTTGGCTGTATCAGTGTTATCAGGGACATGATTTCCTCACTGGAACGACAGACAGGAAGAAACGGCTCAGTGGGCATCGGTATTCCTGGATCGCTTGAGCCTGTCAGTCGTGTCGGGAAGGGAGCAAGCTCAACCTGGTTATTGGGGCGTCCGGTAGAAAAAGATCTTCATGATTGTCTCAAGCGTAGCCTCAGAGTCGAAAATGATGCTGATTGCTTTGCTGCTTCAGAAGCTATGGATGGAGCCGGAGCCGGCTACAATGTGGTCTTTGCCGTCATTCTGGGATCGGGTGCGGGAGCAGGTATCGCGGTCGGAGGAAAGGCACACCACGGACCCAATAATAGCGGGGGCGAGTGGGGACACAATCCACTGCCGTTTCCTGATGTGACGGAATTGCCAGGCCAGCCTTGTTATTGCGGCCGCCATGGTTGCATGGAAACGTGGGTTTCTGGTCGTGCATTTGAGGCGGAATATTTCCGCCACACTCAGGAGGAACTGAAAGCCCGCGAAATCATCGAACGCAAGCGATCCGGAGATCGCCTGAGCGGCCTGTTATGGTCACGGTATGTGGACAGGACAGCGCGTGGGCTTGCAACTGTCATTAACACGCTTGATCCAGACATTCTCGTTATGGGTGGCGGCATGTCGAATGTCGACGAACTTTATGAGGATCTGCCTGTGGCACTTGCCAGGCGAACTTTCTCGACCGTGTTCCACACCCCAATTCGCAAGGCTATCCACGGGGATTCCAGCGGTGTGCGTGGAGCTGCCTGGCTCTGGAAAGACTGAACATCTTTGCCTTTAAGGCATTTTCAAACAAAGGGAGACCGCTGTGACCGACCATGCAATCGATGACCGTTATGAGTTTTCAATCGCCCTGATCCGCGAAGCTGGCGATCTTGCAAATCAGTATTTTTGCAATCGGCAAGCACTGACGATTCAGAGCAAGGGTCTTCAGGATATGGCAAGTGAAGCCGATCTTCAGACAGAACTTCTCATCAAACAAAGACTTGCTGCTCATTTTCCCCAGGATGCCTTTCTCGGAGAGGAAACAGGCATGACTGCCTTCGAGCCTGGTCAGGGTATCTGGGTTGTCGATCCGATTGATGGAACACAACCGTTTATTTCCGGCATGACGAGCTGGTGCGTTTCGATCGCATTTGTGAAAGACGGCGTGCTCAAATTCGGCATGGTATATGCACCCGCAAGAAATGAGCTCTTCGCAGGGGGTGAAAGTCGTACTGCCACACTAAACGGTAAGCCAGTTGAGCGACATCCGGCGCGGTCAGTGCGGGAAGGGATCGTCGGTGTTGGCTATTCGCCTCGTGTGAAGCCTGACGAATTCCTTCCAATGTTTGAACGGCTGCTAAAGGCAGGGGGGATGTTTAGCCGTGAAGGGTCTGGAGCTCTGACGCTCTGCTATGTGGCAAGCGGCCGGTTGATCGGATATATCGAGCCACATATCAATTCGTGGGATTGTCTCGGCGCGATTGCGGTCATTCGTGCGGCTGGGCTTAAGACCAACAATTTCCTCGCCGGCGACGGTTTGAGAAGGGGAAATCCCGTAATTGCGGGGAATGCTGATATTTATGTTGAGTTGCTAAAAATCTTCGATGGGATTTGAATCGTTAAATTTTAACAAGTTAGGTACTCAGAATCTTGACGGGCAATCTGAAACGACTCATGACACCCGTATTTCTGACTCTAACTCTAGATCTGAAACCTGACATTAGATTTCCCTCGGATCCCCGGAGCATTTACGTCTTCGATAAGATCTGCCGTAAGTCGATGATGATCGCCTCCGCGACGTGTTTGTGTGGTCGACCATTCCGTTGCGCACAGTACTCGGCGCTGTGCAGAACCTGCCGATGACGATTGTCTAAATCGGCATTGCCTCCGGGATAGAGAAAACTTACTCAACCCTCAGGCCAGAAACGCCCATTTAACCGCGCTTCATAGCACTTGTGACGATATCGCCGTCCTCTTCTGTGATCTCGAATACTCCGAAGCTGAATTGATATAACTATTTTGATTTTTATGGTTTCGCGCTGCCTGCACTGAAAACGAATATAGAGTTACACGGCGCGGGCTAAAGGCCTAGGCACCGCTTGCTGGCCCAGGACCAGCTGGCCACTGCTGCTATTCTGACAGCTTTCTGCGGTTGATCTGATTACTAAGTATAATAAAGTATGCGCAAAAGGAGCTTAGTCATGTCCTCAGTGGAACGTCTGACTATTACACTGCCCACAGAAATGGCAACCACAGTGCGCGATGCAGTTGCAGGCGGCGAATACGCGTCCACAAGCGAAGTCATCCGCGAGGCATTGCGCGACTGGGTGCGTGCGCACGATACCGAACGTCGGGATCTTGAAGCCTTGCGGGAAGCTATTCGTGCAGGGGTGGAGAGCGGCCCTGCTATTCCCGGTGAAGAAGTCTTTGCAGCACTGCGTGCCCGCTACACCAAGGCCTGACAATGACGCTGTTCATTCGTCCAGCCGCACAGGCTGATCTTATCGAGATCGGCGATTACATCGCGATAGACAACCCGGATCGGGCGCTATCCTTTATCGCGGGATTCGAAGCGCTCATCTTTAGGGCAATTGCGGTGCGCCCGGACAGCTTCCCGACCCGACCTCGGCGAGGGCCTGCGCGTCGCGCGCCATTATCGCTATCTTGTCTTCTTCACGCACAATGCAGAACGCATCGAAGTGCTGCGCATCCTGCACGGTGCGCGTGACCTTCAGTCCCTTCTGAACTGAGCCGTGAAGAGGGCATGCACGAAAGTCGCACCTCGCTTTATCACCGCCATCGCTTCCCGCCTGAGATTATCGCTGAAGCAGTGTGGCTGTATTTCCGGTTTCCGCAGAGTTTTCATATGGTAGAGACAGGCTGGCAAATGAGGGATCATCCTTACCCAAGAAACAGTGCGCGAGTGGGCTGAGAAGTTCGGACGAGATTACGCCAATGCAATCCGTCGCCGCACACCACATTCTTGACTGGCAAACTGAAATGACTCGTGACACCCGTATTTCTGACTCTACGTGAAAATCTTCCGGAAAGCGCCTATACTGGACCAGCGGACGCCTCCCAATTTGCCCCGTTTACATTTTGCGAATCTAACAGGGGGCGTTGGGGAGTAATTTAACGCACGTTGCATCTAAATTCGCATGCAATCTGGTCGCGGAATCGGTTTGAGCACATAAGCCAAAGGCCGCGATTATTTCCGGCCTTCCGCAATCTTGTATATCTCGCTGTCTTCGCGCTTCCCAACAGCCAGCACGAGAATGACGAGCTTGCCGTCATCGACTCTGTAAATGAGTCGCACACCCGCACTTTGGAGTTTCATTTTATAACAACCCGCCAGCTTACCGCGAAGCGCATTCTTGGGCGTTTTTGGCATCGAACGAAGTTCAAGGAGCTTCTTTGCGATTTGTTGTTGCAGCGGCTTTGGAAGCGTCTGAAACTCTTTCAGCGCGGGTTTCAACCACGAAAGCTGGTATTCCGGTATTACGTCGTCCATTAGAAATTGGCCTGCCTGTTGATAAAAGGCGCTAACCGTTCGCAATATGCTCGAGTTCTTCCCATGACATTTCAACCATGTCCACCTGGCCTTCAATCCGCTCGATAGCGGTCAGCTCAAGACGAAGATCTTCAACGTAATCCAGCAGTTGCTCGTACTGCTGAGCTGGAACAAAGTATCCCATGACCTTGTTATGATTGAGTACGGCGATTGGGGAGCCGTCCTCATCGCTCATAATGGCGCTGGGATTCTTTTTCAGCTCAGAAACACTAACAGCCCGGTCAGCGCGTACTGTTTGTATGTGTGCCATTGTTTATGTTGCATCCCTTCGGGCAACCCATGCAAGCCGTCCTGACTATTCCAGTTGAGGCGGCGTGGGGTTTCTTTTTACTCTTTCTGTTTAACCATTTTAGATACAAAAGCAAGTCTTTATTTCGGTCGAAATATAGACTGGTTTATGCCTCAACATTTGCAGACATCACGCCCAGGCTGATCGTCTGGAGCAAAGATCTCAATGGTGCTCACACAATTCGGCCTCGTTTTCGTATCCGCCAGTCATGCCCGCTTTAATAGAACCAATATTTATGACTTTGACTCATATTCAGCTCACGTTCGATGATAGGTGAAAGTGGTTCCTATCCTTCCAAGGCGAAAAACGCAGCGGCTTGGCGTACATAAAAATCTTTTATAGACTTTGTAATTCATATGCATTACAGTTGGACTTTAAGTTGGAGAAACTTATGGCTTCGAACGCACTCGTTCAAACTCGCATTGATGCCGAAGTTCGAGATCGTGCCTCTGCGGTGCTTGAAAGTATGGGTCTTACGGTGTCGGACGTAGTTCGTATCTTGCTCACCCGGACGGCGAACGAGGGAGCATTACCGCTCGAACTTATATCTGGCAGCGAAGCGCACGATGCCTGGTTTCGCAGCAAGGTTCTTGAAGCGCTTCACGACACGCGACCGGACGTGCCGGATCATGAAATTACGGCTCATTTCGAAAAACGACGGGCGGCTGCGCGCCTTAAAGCAGCGGCGCGCAAGTCGTGAAGCTCATATGGTCCGTATTTGCGTTATCAGATCGAGACGCCATCTTCACTTTTATTGAGGTGGATAATCCCTCATCCGCAATCATGGTCGACGAACGGATCGTCGCGGCTGCTCGTCGCCTACGACGTATACTCATAAAGTGATACACCAGATACGGATAGCGATGAGTTTGACAGCAGCCAGGAAGTTGGCCGGGTTCTTATCATAACGTGTGGCAATACCACGATAATGCTTGATGCGGTT
>Ga0256901_1001305_pt1 | contig 12674 bp, 8 predicted proteins | sample MC6MC0689MT_FD_190200 | JGI IMG/M metagenome (GOLD analysis project Ga0256901, IMG submission 190200) | Metatranscriptome of enriched soil aggregate microbial communities from Iowa State University, Ames, United States - MC6-MC0689-MT... | ecosystem: Environmental > Terrestrial > Soil >... | reverse complement strand
AAATTCAATTACCCTATTAGCTTTATTATTTATCTCTGTTATTTTTAGTTCCTGTAAAAAGGACAGAAATTCTGAAAATCTAGTAAATGGTCCGAACGTTAATTTATATGCACTAACCAATGATGGAAAACTACTGTGGTTTAATGCGCAAAACCCAAAATCCATCACTTCGCAAGTTACAATCTCTGGACTTCAAACAGGAGATAAAATAGTTGGCATTGATTTTAGACCTGCAACGGGACAGTTGTACGGACTTGGCAGCAACAGCTTTGTGTACGTAATTGACCCTAAAACCGGCGCAGCAAGAGCAATTAACTCAGCGGCTTTTACGCCAGCACTTTCAGGCACAAACTTCGGTTTCGATTTTAATCCAACTGTTGACAGAATTCGCGTGGTGAGTTCTAGCGGACAAAACCTTCGCTTAAACCCAGAAAATGGCGCAGTAGCCGCAACCGACCTTAACATTGCCGATGTTCCTGGTGCAAAAGTTGGAAGTGTTGCCTACACCGACAACAGAGCAGGAGCAGCTACAACAACTTTATTTGATATTGATGCAACTACCGACAAGCTTTACAAACAAATTCCACCAAATGATGGAAAATTAATGGCGGTTGGAAGTTTAGGTTATGATGTGGATGAAACTGGTGGTTTTGATATCAGCCCAGATGGCAGCGCAGCATTAGCAGCCCTTGGCCACAATGGGAAATCTACCTTATTTACTATTGATATAAACACAGGAAAAGCTGCTAAAATTGGAGAGTTTAACCAACAGATCATAGGCATAGCAATCCCAACTGAGCCAGTTGCATATGCGGTTTCTAACAGTAACGAGTTACTTATTTTTAACCATACTAGTGCCAACCCAACTCCAATCGTTAAGAAAATTGAAGGTATCCAAACCGGTGAAAATATCTTAGGTTTAGATATGCGTCCAAAAAATGGGCAGCTCTATGCCTTAGGCAGCTCATCAAGGATATACACCATCAATGCTTCATCTGGAGTTGCAGCAGTAGTTAGCGGTCAATTAAGCACGACGCTTTTAGGCGCTCAATTTGGTTTCGATTTTAACCCTGTAGTGGACAGAATTAGAATTGTAAGCAACCTTGGACAAAACCTTCGAATAAACCCAGACGATGCTGTTGTGGCTGCAGATGGCGCTATCGTATCTCTAACTGCAGCAATAAGCGGCGCAGCTTACACCAACAATTTTGCTGGAGCCAACGCTACAGTATTATTTGATATTGACGCTTTAGGAGACAGGCTTTACAAGCAAGACCCACCTAACATGGGAACGCTTGTGGATGTAGGCCCTCTAGGCATCAATGTAGAAAACACCAACGGTTTTGACATTGGCGGAACGAGTGGCATAGCCTACGGAATTTTCACGGTAGGTAGTACGCAGCGTATATACAGCGTGAACCTTACTACTGGCGCAGCCACACAAATGGCAGCATTTACTACACCAGTTAGAGCTTTTACTTTAGGCTTGGGCTTTTAAATAGAAAAACTATAACATTGAGGCTTTGTTCGTCACAGAACAAAGCCTCTTTATTTATTAAGTGATTTCAAATAAATTGCAAAGCGTACTACAAAAAAAATCTATTTTTTCTTACCTTTGCGGCTCAAAGCAAACCCCTCAAAATGAGCCAATCAGTAAAGATCAAAAACGCCTTAATTTCAGTTTATTATAAAGATGGTTTAGCGCCATTAGTTGAGTACTTAGGCAAACAAGGAGTAACCTTATTTTCTACCGGTGGAACCGAGCAGTTTATTAAGGACTTAAACGTTCCTGTAACTGCGGTAGAAGATTTAACTAGCTACCCTTCTATTTTAGGTGGACGTGTAAAAACGTTACATCCAAAAGTTTTTGGCGGTATCTTAAACCGTAGAAATTTAGCTGGTGATCAGGAACAGATTGCACAATATGAAATTCCTGAAATTGACTTGGTGATTGTTGACCTTTACCCTTTTGAGGAAACGGTAAAAAATGGTGGCACTGATGATGAAATTATTGAGAAAATTGACATTGGTGGCATTTCATTAATTAGAGCTGCTGCTAAGAATTTTAATGATGTAGTAATTATTGCATCGAAAAATGATTACGGCACATTGCTAGACCAATTGCAAGAACAAGATGGTGCTACAACTTTAGCACAACGTAAAGCTTTTGCTAAAAAAGCCTTCCATACTTCATCTCATTACGACACAGCCATCTTCAATTATTTCAATAATGAAGAACCTTTAAACGTATTCAAACAAAGCATAGCTGATGCGCAGACTTTGCGTTATGGAGAAAATCCGCACCAACAAGGTACTTTTTATGGCAACTTGGACGAGATGTTTACCAAACTAAACGGAAAAGAACTGAGCTATAACAACCTGGTAGATGTTGATGCAGCGGTTAGTTTAATTGACGAGTTTGAGGAACCTACTTTTGCCATCTTAAAACATACTAATGCTTGTGGTGTAGCATCTAGAGGCACTGTTAAACAAGCATGGATTGATGCTTTGGCTTGCGACCCCGTTTCTGCTTTTGGCGGCGTATTAATTACTAACAGAGAAGTTGATTTGGCTACTGCCGAAGAAATTAACAAGCTATTTTTTGAAGTGTTAATTGCACCCAGCTATGAGCAGGCTGCTGTTGATTTGTTTAAAACAAAGAAAAATCGTGTTATCTTGAAACGCAATTTTGTAGAATTGAACAAAAAGCAGTTCAAAACTTTATTAAATGGTGTAATTGAGCAAGATAAGGATTTGATTATTGAAGGTCCGGATCAAATGACTACCGTTACCGAAAAAGTACCTACCACACAAGAATTGAAAGACTTACACTTCGCAAATAAAATTGTAAAACACACTAAATCTAACACAATTGTGTTGGTGAAGGATGATGTTCTCATTGCAAGTGGTGTTGGTCAAACTTCGAGAGTTGATGCTTTGAGACAAGCGATTGAAAAAGCGGCTTCTTTTGGTTTCAGCGTAAAAGGTGCATCGATGGCTTCTGACGCTTTCTTCCCTTTCCCTGATTGTGTGGAGATCGCTGCAGATGCTGGCATTACCGCTGTTTTACAACCAGGTGGTTCTATTAAAGATGCTGATTCGGTAGCAAAATCTAACGAAAAAGGTATTGCCATGGTAACTACTGGCGTAAGGCACTTTAAGCACTAGTTTAGGGGTCAGGGATTAGGAGTTAGGAATCAGTCTGGAGGATTAAGGAGCAATGAATAAAGATCAAAGACGAATTCTCCTTTTCACAGCTGGGTGCTAACTTCCTCGTCATTGCGAGGAACGAAGCAATCTTAAAGCGATTTGTGATTGTGAGTTTTTAACAAGCCCCTGAGTTTATTAAACCCGATTGAAGCGTAAATACTTTTTGGCTGATATTGATTTACGTGTTAGGCTGAGTTTATCGAAGCCTTGCCAACTATGAAACAGATCCTTCGACAAGCTCAGGATGACAGTGGTTGTCAAAAAGATTACAGCGTAAAGCGGGACTAGCTTTAAAAAGCATTGCTGGTTTTGATTTTCGAAAAGGAAATAGAAACTTAATACAATATTTTGTCTAATTTTACATTTAGATATTAGACATTTTTGTTAATACATAAAATAACATACCTCTTACATGGGATTATTTAATTGGTTTACGCAGGAAGTTGCCATTGACCTTGGTACTGCGAATACCCTGATTATACATAACGATAAAGTTGTAGTTGATGAGCCTTCGATTGTGGCTTTCGACAGACAAACAAATAAAATTATTGCCATTGGTCGCCAAGCGATGCAAATGGAGGGTAAAACCCACGATAACATTAGAACCGTAAGACCTTTGAAAGATGGCGTAATTGCAGATTTTAACGCTGCTGAAGCTATGATTAAAGGAATGATCCGTATGCTGAACGGTGGTAAAGGATGGATGTTTCCTTCGTTGAGAATGGTAATTTGTATCCCTTCTGGTATTACCGAGGTAGAGAAACGTGCTGTTAGAGACAGCGCCGAAATTGCGGGTGCTAAAGAAGTTTACTTAATTCACGAACCAATGGCTGCTGCTGTAGGTATAGGTATTGATGTGGAAGAACCAATGGGTAACATGATTATCGATATTGGTGGTGGTACAACTGAAATTGCGGTTATTGCCTTATCTGGTATTGTTTGCGACCAATCTATTCGTGTAGCTGGAGATAACTTCGACTCTGATATTGTGAATTATATTCGTCGTCAGCATAATATTATGATTGGTGACCGTACTGCTGAAAAAATCAAAATTGAAGTTGGTGCGGCATTGCCAGAATTGAGCGATCCACCTGCAGATTTTGCAGTTCAAGGTAGAGATTTAATGACGGGTGTACCTAAGCAAATTACGGTTTCTTATACGGAAATTGCACATTGTTTGGATAAATCGATCTCTAAAATTGAAGAGGCTATTTTGAAAGCTTTAGAAATTACGCCACCTGAACTTTCGGCGGATATTTACCAAACCGGTATTTATTTAACTGGTGGTGGTGCTCTTTTAAGAGGCTTGGATAAACGTGTAGCTGCAAAAACTAAATTGCCGGTTCACGTTGCCGAAGACCCATTGCGTGCGGTTGTACGTGGCACCGGCATTGCGCTGAAAAACATTGGAAATTATAAATTCTTAATGCAATAATTTGAGTTGTGGGTTGCGAGTTAAAGGTTAAAAGTCCAGACTCGTAACCCATAACTCACAACTCATAACCTAAATGCGTAACCTTTGGATTTTTCTTAGCAGATACAACGCATTTTTCTTTTTCATTATCTTTTTTACTGTTGGCGTTATTTTAACGATTAAAAATAATGTGTATCAACGTAGTGTTACCTTCAGCTCTACCAACGAAGTTGTAGGTACTGCCTATAAAAGACTAAATGTAATTAAGCGTTATTTAAACCTTACGCAGGTAAATGACAGCTTAGCAGCTGAAAATGCGGCTTTGAAAACTCAGTTATTAGCCATTGCCAATATCGATAGCACTCAAATCACAAAGGTAAAGGATTCCGTTAACCGGCAACAGTATACCTTAATTGCGGCCAAGGTATTTAAAAACTCTGTAACCTTAACCAATAACATTATCACCATCAATAAAGGTGCTAAAGATGGTATCGTTAAAGACATGGCAGTAATTTCTCCTGGCAAAGGCGTCATCGGTTTTGTACAAAACGTATCGCAAAATTTCGCTACAATACGTCCATTGCTAAATCAAGAAACCGCAATTAGTGTAGTACTGAAAAAAGATAATGCTTTTGGTAGCTTAGTTTGGGGCGATGATAATTTTGATTACCGCAAGGCCCAGGTAAAAGAAATACCAAATCATTATAAAGTTAAAGTGGGCGACACCATTGTTACTTCTGGGTTTGGAGGTTTCCCTAAAGGTATTGAAGTAGGTAGAGTGACTAATACGGTAAGTACAGGTGATAGTTTCATGACGCTGGAAATTGCCTTATTTAATAACTTTAGCACATTACAGTTTGTATATGTGGTTAAGGACAAGTTTGCAGAAGAAGTAAAATTAATACAACCAGAGGTGAAAAATGAGCAGTAAAATTATACTCATCAATATTTTTAGATGGTTAGTGTTATTATTCGTGCAGATATTTCTGCTACGTAATATGGCATTTTACAACCTGTCTACGCCTTTTATTTACGTGCTTTTTATTTTAGTACTTCCTTTTAACATCCCAAATTTGCTGTTATATGTTATTGCCTTTATTACAGGATTAACTTTAGATGCTTTTTATGATACCTTGGGCGTACATACGAGCGCTTGCATAGCTTTGGCTTTTGTAAGGATACTTTTCATATCTGTAAGTTTAAATAGAGAAGCTATCGACGAACCTGAACCTTCTTTGGGAAATATGGGCTTTAGGTGGTTTTCTTTATATGCGGTATTGTGTATTTTTGTACATCACTTCGTATTATTCTTCCTCGAGGCATTTAAACTTACATCATTAAGTTATACTTTAGGCAGAACATTATTAAGTGTGGTATTCACCCTTTTTACAGTATTATTGGTAGAATTTATCTTCCATAATAGAAAATCGGCTTAATGGATCAACTTTTTAATAGAAAATATATTATACAAGGTTTATTTGTATTAATTGCCCTTACATTGTTGGGCAGGCTTTTCTATATTCAAGTGGTTAGTGATAAGTATTTCCTAGATGCCAATAACAATGCGCTACGCAAAAAATTCATTTATCCCGCCCGTGGTGTAATCACCGATAGAAATGGTAAAGTGTTGGCGCAAAACCAACCTACGTATGATTTGATGGTGATCCCGAGTGAGGTAAAAACATTTGATACGCTTTCTCTGTGTAATATCATTGGTATCACCATGGAAGATTTTAGAGAGAAATTTCGAAAAGCAACTGTTTACTCAAGATATCAGGCCTCCATATTCCAAAAGTTACTTTCTGTTGAAACTTATGCCATGCTGCAAGAACGAATGGCAAATTACAAAGGATTTTACGTACAAAAAAGAACCATTCGTTATTATCCAGATAGTATTGGAGGACTGTTACTCGGCTACATAAAAGAAGTAAACCAGAGAGAGATTGACAAGTTTGAAGGCTATTACCGCCGTGGAGATTATATTGGAAAATCGGGTATTGAAAAGCAATATGAAGTTGCATTAAGAGGCCAAAAGGGAATTGAGCGCATACTTTATAATGCACATAATGTTCCACAAGGCAGATATGCTGATGGTAAATTTGATTCTTTGGCAATTGCTGGAGAACAATTGACAACAACGATAGACGTACAGCTACAAAAGTTAGGTGAACAACTATTAACTAACAAGGTGGGAAGTATTGTAGCCATTGAACCTTCTACCGGTGAAATTCTGGCATTTGTTAGTAGTCCAGGATACGACCCTAACAAAATGGTTGGAAGAGAAACAAGCGCCAATTACCAACAGATATTGGCTAATCCATATCGCCCTTTATATAGCCGACCTTTAAAAGGACGTTACTCGCCGGGCTCTGCTTTTAAACCTTTAAATGCGTTAATAGCCTTGCAAGATGGCGTGGTTACCGAATCTACAACAGTTTTCTGCCCTGGCTATTATATTGTTGGCAATAGAAGGTTTAAGTGTGACCATGCCAGTGGCGATGGTAATGTTGCTGTACGGAAAAGCATAGCCAGGTCTTGCAACGTATATTTTTACGACATTTTTGCGAAAATGATGTTAAAAAAAGGACGTAAAAATCAGAAGAAAGCATATGATGAATGGCAAGAAAAGGTGCGTAAATTTGGTGTTGGAGATACTTTAGGAGTTGATTTCCCAGGTGAAAGCGGATACAAGTTATTTACTGCCGAAGACTATGATCAGCGAAAAAGTAAATATTGGAATTACGGATCAATTTTATCTGTAAGTATTGGACAGGGAGAGGTTACTACTACTCCTCTACAAATGGCCAATATCATGGCAATTATCGCCAATAGAGGTTATTACATTAAACCCCATTTGGTGAAAGGTATTGGAAATGATAAATACATTGATCAAAAATATAAAGAAAAACACTATGTAGGTGTAGACGCCAAACATTTCATACCCGTAATTGACGGAATGCAAGATGCAGTAAATAGCTCCATTGGTACGGCAAGAGAATCTATGATACCAAATATCCTGATGTGCGGTAAAACAGGTACAGTGCAAAACTCACATGGCAAAAACCACTCTGTTTTTATTGGCTTTGCTCCACGAGACAATCCAAAAATTGCGATTGCAGTAATTGTAGAAAACGGTGGTTATGGAGGTGCTTACGCTGCGCCAATGGCCAGTTTCATTACAGAAAGATATTTAACAGACAGCTTAAAAGGCAGACGTATTAACGGCGCTACCATAGAGCAGTACAAGGCCGATAACCTGCTTCCTGTTCTAAAAGATAAATTGCCAAAAGTAAAACCCAAGGTAGACACAAGCAAAGTAGATACTACTAAAAAATCTGCTCCGATAAGGCCGCTTTCTACGGCAAGTAAATTTAATAAAACAGCCATATTACCTAAAGATAATGCAGCAACAGAATAGTAGATTTTTCTTTAATGTTGATTGGGTGACCATACTAATTTATATGGCCTTATGTGCTGTTGGTTTTTTAAACATCTTCTCAGTTCAGTACGATCCTGATAAAGCAGAGGCCTTTAGTTTTGCAGCAGAATATGGCAAGCAGCTAATTTTTATAGTTTCTGGATTAGTATTAGGCCTATCTATTTTACTGCTCGACGCCAAGTTTTTTAGTGTGTTTGCACCCATTGTTTATGGTGTAACTATTGTATTACTGATAACTGTATTGGTTGTAGGTAGAAACGTAGGCGGTAACCAAGCGTGGATTCCACTTGGTTCGTTCCGTTTACAGCCGTCCGAATTTGCAAAATTTGGAACTGCCTTGTTGCTAGCAAGATACATCAGTTCCTTTAACGTTAAGCTAAACACAGTTAAACCCATTCTAATTTCTGCAGCTATAGTTATCTTGCCCATGTGCTTAATTATGCTACAACCAGATGCGGGCTCTATGTTGGTGTTTTTATCGTTTATGTTTCCGCTTTACCGAGAGGGATTACCTGGAAACTTGCTCATTATTTTTTGGGGAGCTGTACTTCTTTTCATCCTTAATCTATTCGTATCGCCTACCATACTCATTCTTTCTATTTTAGTTATCGGCGGTTTGTTCGCCTACAACAACCGAAAAAGAATGCAAAAAGTAATCAATGTTGGAGTGATTACTTTCGTTGCCGTTGGCTACCTATTTGTAGCAAAGTACGTATTTGAAAACGTATTGAAACCTCACCAACGTACACGTATTGAGTTAATATTAGGTCTTACAAGTGATAACCGTGGCGCAGGCTACAACGTAATTCAATCTAAAATTGCCATAGGCGCAGGACAAGTAACCGGAAGAGGTTATTTAGAGGGTACACAAACAAAATACGGTTATGTACCAGCGCAAAGTACCGACTTTATCTTCTCTACCGTTGGCGAAGAATGGGGATTTGTAGGCTGTTTTGTGGTAATTGGCTTGTACGTTTTTCTGCTACTCCGCATCATCAACATGGCTGAACGACAACGTTCCGTTTTCTCAAGAGTTTATGGCTATAGTATTGCCTGTATTTTCTTCTTCCACGTATTTATAAATATCGGGATGACCATTGGAATAATGCCTGTAATTGGTATTCCTCTGCCGTTTATTAGCTATGGAGGTTCTTCTTTATGGAGTTTTACGATACTGCTTTTTATCTTCCTAAAATTAGATTCTAATAGGATGGGGTTTATTTAAAAAGTAGTACGTTGTAAGTAATAAGTTTTAAGTGATAGACGGTTTCAAAGAAACCTATTACCTATAACGTAAAACCTAATACATTTTAGTCTTTAAACCTTCTATTCAGCAACAGGTAAAACTTATCAACGGTAGCTTGTTTGTCTGCCCAGTTATTTTTAACTGCATAGTTCTTTTGGAAGAAATTATCTGCAGCATCAAAATTCGGCATTTTATTAGCGATATCGATAGCTTCTGCGTACGCTAAATTATAGCCATTAAACAGGTCTTTAATGTAAAGTAATTTATCATTTAGATTGATGGCTGCTTTTAAATCTGTTACCGCAGCACCAGAGGTTTCATTAACCCTAGAACCAGTATTATTTCCAGCTAAAATATCGTTCAAGGTAAGCTTCTGCTCAGTTTCTACCTCAACTCTTGTGGTTTCAATTACAACTTTGGTGGGCACTGTAACCGGTGCTGGCGCTTTAATTTCTTCGATAATCGGCTCTAGTACTGATTTTTCTAATACAACTTCTTCTACTACTTCTGGCTCTTCCTCTTCATGGTGTACCAAAAAAGGCTCTGGACCAATCTCATCTTCTTCCAACTCTTCGGGGTCGCGTATCAGGTTTTCCTTTACCTTTTTCTTTTGAGCTAAAATCAGTGCTTCTTCTTCGCTCAAAGGTCTGTCAAACAATTGCTCTGCAGTTTTCTCTTCGAAATCAAATTTATCATCTTCTGTGAAACCATCTTTATTCAAAATGAATTCGAAGCTCTGCGTAGGTTCCGCATCTAATCTGAAAATTTCTCTCTCCTGCTCTTCAACCAATGGTTGTGGTTCTTCTTCACCCTCAAAAGCAGGTGTTAAAGGTGCAACTATTTCTTCTTGGCTTTCTTGCACATCTGCAAAAGTGATAGCTTCTACTTGTTGTACGTCTTTAAGTTCGTCACTCATTTCATCGTCAACAAACGCTTTTTGCTCCTCTAAAGGTACTTGTGGTGCCACTACGGGCACTTGTAATGGCAAGTTTAATTTTTTGATGATTTGGATATGGTCTGATAAGAAATTAGCATTCGCTAAAAACAGCTCTAATTCTAGTTCGCTTAATTGCTCCGGATTTTGTGACAAAAACTGATACTGTTCGTTCAACTCATTAAGTATATTTCCTAGTTTCCTAAAAAGAGCTTCTTGTTTCATCTGCTGTTTATTTCTTAATATTATCGACTGTGGCAAAGCCCACTACAGTTTAACAATTATTTAACTGTAATGTTGTAACGAAAGTTTTGGCTTTTTATGTTAATACCTGAGCATCAAAAATACTATAAAAATCTATTATATTTCCCCTAATGATTATATCTTCTTATGGTTGAGGAGGGAACGACAAATTGCTTTAATATGCCAAATGATTATATTGCATATCAAAGCAAATTTATCTAAGTTTGGCTAAAAAACCTTTACAATGTTATTTAGCGAGCAAAACTTTAGACGGGGAGAATTTAGTGGCAGTATAGAAGTAGTTTGTGGTTCTATGTTTTCTGGCAAAACCGAAGAGTTAATCAGAAGGCTAAAAAGGGCGCAAATCGCTAAATTAAACGTAGAAATTTTTAAACCAAAAACAGATACGCGTTATGACGATACTGCAGTGGTATCTCATGATAAAAATGCCATACAGTCTACACCAGTAGATAGTTCTTCTGCGATTTTGCTATTAGGCGCCAATACACAGGTTGTAGGAATAGATGAAGCGCAATTTTTTGATGAAGGACTTCCTGAAGTTTGCAACACCTTGGCAAAAAAAGGTATCAGGGTTATTATTGCTGGTTTAGATATGGACTTTTTAGGAAAGCCTTTTGGGCCAATGCCTGCTTTAATGGCCATTGCAGAACACGTAACCAAAGTGAATGCGGTTTGTATGCAATGTGGTAGCCCAGCGGTGTATTCTTACCGTACCGCAGCAAGCGAAAGCAGGGTTTTACTAGGTGAAAAAGATAGTTACGAACCTCGTTGCAGGGCTTGCTTCAATAGAGATTGATTGAGTTTTGAATGAGAGAATTTAGTGGGGCATTGTCATCTTCAATGAACCAGTAAACTAATTACCTCGCCACAATCATCTTTTTAGCTTGTTTATAATTCGAGGTTTTAAGTTGATAGGTGTAAACGCCGTTTGGCAACCTGCTCGTATCTACATAAAAACGATAACTCCCAGCATCTAAAATTCCTTCGGTAACCTTGCTGATTTTTTTGCCCGTTACATCGTAAATGGTAATCTCTGCACTTGTTTTCTCTGGCAAATCTACAGGGATGTAGGTAAACGTTTTCGCCTCATTTGGATAATTCTGTTTTAACGCATATTCGTTAGGAATAACAACAGTTGGTTTGGCTAATACTTCCAAATATTTTGTTTGTGCGGCATTTCCAACGGTGGTGAGTTGTGCCTGATTATCTCCTGCCAAAAAAGCATAAACAACTTTAATATTACCATTTTTTGGGATATCGTAAGGTCCGCTACCTACAGTAAACATCACATCGTAACCATTAGCTACATCATGCCCCAAACCTGTAGCCTGTATACCTGAAGTTAGCGTCTTGTATTTTTCCGCTACCGAAAAGATGTTATCCGCCAGTAAACTGTTAGGTACTTGATAAGATAACGGATAGTATGCCGGCGAAGCCGAAACACTTAACAACTTGATACCAGCATAGGGGTACGATGCATTTTTCTTCGCATAAACGTAGGCTGTTTTTGTAGCGGCATCGTATTGAGTGGCATTTGCTGAAGACTCGTCTAAATCCCAATCGGTAAACAAACCAGTATACATATTTTGCAGATCGGCAGTACCTGTATTGGTAATCTCGTATTCCATGATAACGTATTTATCATCCGATAAGGTGCTAAAAGCTAAAGCCCTAGAACTTACTTTTAAACCAATGGGATTGGGATTTCCTGAATCTGTAAAAATACTCGTGCCTTCAAATGCAGCAACTGTAGATGGAACCATTGCCGCAGTTTGCTGTCGCTTAAAATCGTCGCTATAATTGGAGTCAAACCTGGCGTTATTCATTACTTGCGTTTCCGATTTCGCAATGAGCAAGGCAGCTTCATAAAGCATATTTTCATCCTTATAAACAAAACCTAAACCAGCTGTTGCATTTGCCTTGCTGTAGCCTACCCTGCCGTTTGAAGTAAGTGTGGTACTAATTTTATTGACTGCAATATTCAAATAATCTAGCGCTACAACAGTTACGAAACTTTCTAAATCGATGTAAGTGCCACTGTTACCTGTATATTTGAGAGTAAAAGTTACGGCGTGATTTTCTGGTGCATTTGGCAAAATTTTAACCCGCACTGGACCTAAACCGGTTTTACTTTCTAGATTGCTGAAATTTCCAGCATTGATATTTT
>Ga0256901_1001304_pt1 | contig 12677 bp, 6 predicted proteins | sample MC6MC0689MT_FD_190200 | JGI IMG/M metagenome (GOLD analysis project Ga0256901, IMG submission 190200) | Metatranscriptome of enriched soil aggregate microbial communities from Iowa State University, Ames, United States - MC6-MC0689-MT... | ecosystem: Environmental > Terrestrial > Soil >... | reverse complement strand
GTAATGTATTTTTTTTTTTTTTTTAACCCACTTTTTTTTTTTTTTTTTTTTTTTTTTTTTTTTTTAATTCAAAAAAAAAAAAAAAAACGAAATTTTAAACTCTATTTGGGAAATTCATTCTCTCTTTATAGTCTCGCATATCAAGTCATTTGTTTTTAATTTCACAATATACCATCATTTTTTACCTGCTCACCCAGTTTACCTCTTCAATTGACACCAATATCACACCAAAATTGATTTTTCTGAAAAAATAAAAAACAAAAAACAAAACATTTCAAAAAAATTCCAGATTCAAACACTTAAATTAAAACGTCTTAACCGTTGTATCATCACAAACCAAACAATTCCTCAACCTCAACCGGTTAATAAACACCATTTATAACCCCTTAGTCCATATACACCCCCAATAAAGCCACTTTTTCACAATTTTCCCCGTTTTCAAAAACCCAAAATCCCACTTTTCTTCCCCACTCCGCAGGTTTTCAAACATTTCCCCCACTACCCAATAAAAAAATGTCACTTTCTACTTACAATTATAACGATGATGATGATGAACGCCTCCCAACCCAAGAAGATGCACTTTCAGAAGCAACTACAATTGTCAAACAACTGTTGAAAACACCAGAACAGCTCTCACGAATCTTAATTATCAAAAACAAATACTCCCGTCATAAACAACAAATTGATCTCCTTCTCTCATCTGCAGTCCGTACTCAAGTTGAAGAGATTCGTCTTGGGCTTGAACTTATTTTACGTTCTGGACAAGTCGTTCAAAATATCCGTTATCAAGCTACAGTTATCGATCAATTGTGTACATATACCCAATCACAAATCCCATCATATTCTGCTATTCAAACTATTAATATCGCTCGGGCCAATGTTGAAACCGCCCGTAGATTACTCCGTGATGTTTCATTATTAGAAACACATGTCCGTCAATTAGTTCAACTATTAGATGATAATGATACGTCAATTAAATTTGTTTATAAAGAATATCGTCGTTTAGAACATACAAGATTAAAAGCTGCAATGCAATTAGAATATTTAAATCAGCGAACAGTTGTTGAACTTGTGCAAAAATTTTCAGTCGTGAATCAATTGGGTCAATTATTAAATCAGCGCTTATGGGAAAATATTGAAGATTGTCTTATTTTAGCTGAAGATGCACCGGCAGTTTTGGTTAGGTCGTTAGAAGTTGTTGAAATTGAAGATATGGCAACAAATAAAGTCTTTTCTTTATCTCGTAGTGATGATACCCCATGTTATCGTGAAAAACTCGAAACTAATGACTATATCGATGCCCCTAGTCTGTTTGAAAGGGCTGGGGTCTCAATTCGTGAAGATACTTCAAAGCAACAATTTTCGCAAAGGCAAGGGAAGGGTAAGAGATCGCGTGGGCAAGGGGATGATTATACTAAATTACGTGAAAAGGTCGTTCATGTTATTCAAGACGCTATTGCGAATACGTTTAAGCCTTTATTGTTGACTGATAGGGATAAACAAATGAAGCAAAAGAAATTAGATGATTTAATTGCACAAAAAAAGGCCGAAGCTGATGACATTAAGAGCCAAGAATTATTGCAGAAACGTCAATTACAGGAACAGGAAAGAAGAAATGCGGCAAAATTGAAAGAAGCCAAACAACAGGCGAAATTACAAAAAAAAATGCAAAAAAGAAAAGAAAAAATGGCAAAAAAGGAAGAAAAAAGAAAAGCCAAATTGAAAGCAAGATTGGTCAAGGAGGAAAAAATGCGCAAAATGGATAAAAAAAAGAAAAAGCAAAGGGGGAGATGGGATGATAGTGACGATGATTACTCTGAAGAAGATGATGATGATGATGATGATGATGATGATGACGATGATGACGATTCAATTAGTCAAACTGATGAAGATGAAGACGATGATGATGACTCTGAAGAAGATGATTATTCCGATGAAGAAGAAGATGATGATGACGATGACGATGATGACGACGACAACGACGACGACGACGACGACGATGAAGGAGATGAAGATGATGATGGAGGTGATGAAACTGGAGAAGATAGTGATAGTGGTTTTGGGATTGGTAATACCAAAAAAACTACAACAACAATCAAAACTACGACCAAATCAACCCCAACTCAAACAAAAACAACCGAAAAAAAAACTACTATTCAAAATTCTAAAAAAAATAATAAAAAAAATCAATTCTCCTCTGATAACGATACTGATAGTGATGATTATACTTCTGAATCTGAATCTGATCATGAAATTGATCTTGGATTTGGCACCGCGAACAAAAAAACTGCTCCTAAAAAACCTCGTAAAATTAATTTATCTGATTCTGAAGGTGATTCTAATGCATCAGAATCAGACGACATGGGTGGCTTCGGTACATTTGGTGGTAAATCCATGAAAACAACTACAAAAAAATCAACCTTTTCTAAAAATCGTGATGAAACTGACGATGATGACGATGATGATAATGATGACGACAATGGTGATTCTGAACAAAGTGATAGTGATAGTGGTGCTGGGTTTGGTGCCGCAAAAAAGACAACTACCAAAACAATCACCAAAACGACCAAAACGGCCAAAGCCCCAGCAAAAACCCTTATGACTGTTGAAGAAGAACAAAACGTACGTCGCCGTGAACAATTAGAACAAGAACGGATTAAATTAGAAGAAATTAGAAAACAACAGCAAGAAGATGAAAAAGGTGATGAATTATCCAAAATTTTGGAAAAATTGGATGAATTTTTACCTGATCTTGATACAATGCGTTCATCCATGGTTCAATGTTTCCCACCACATTACGAAATTGAAAAAATTTATACCACTGAATATCTTAAATGGTTTCGTACCGTTTTAACTTTTAATATTCAAGATGTCAATTCGCTTGGTAAAAAATCATTACTTCAATTGGTTAAATTTACTGAAGAAATTCTTGGCGCATCAAATGCAATGTACATTTCTGAAGAAGAAAGTGATTACTTTGAATCTATGATCGTTAACCTCATGGAAGTCTACGTGTCCCGTTCCAAATCTACCATTATTGCTTTAGTTGACAACTTAATCGCAACTCAAGAACTTGTTGATCCTATTACTGATGAAAATGGTCATTATATTACCACTGCACCTCAAGACCTCTTCAATATCCTCCAGCAACAACTTGGTATGAATTTATCAAATGGTCTTAAGGGGAAAGCTCTTTATTTTATTGGTATTATGTTTGCTGAAGTTATTACATATTTTCAAGATCGTCAATTAAGTTTTATTGCAAAATTACAAGTCAAACAGGTCAAAGATGGCCCTCCTAAATATTATTTTGGCGATAAGGGTATTTTACGTGATGAAACTTATTTCTGTGCGATTTTAAATAACTGTGGTAATGCTGCTGAATTCACTGAACGTTTATGCCAAGAAGTATGTCATATTATCATGCGTGAAGAAGAAAAACAAAAATATAAAATGTCAAGAAATGATATTCATGTTCGTAAAAAAATTACCAAAGCAATGGAAAAAGGCGATGGCGCGTCAGATGATGAAAGCGGTGGCGCTGCTGGTGGTGGTGGTGGTGGTGATGATGACTCCGATGAAGACAAAATTCGCGATTTTTATGATAACATTGACGGTTCTGATAAAGATAATATTGATTCTGATGATGAACAAGTCTATCTTACTGATACTACCGCATTTAGTTCCACACAATTATCAAACAAATTACGTATTTTTTATGAACAAACTGCTGAAAGATTTGATGAAGTTTGTTTACGTTCGATTGATGTTGTTGTTTTATACGCCATTGCTAATATCCACCCTCATATCGAAAAACTGTTCCGTGAACCATGGCTAGAAGGGATTGCAACTCAACCAATGGTTGTTGGGATCGAACATGAATTTGATTCTTTAGATCAAGCAATTGTTTTAGATGCCCACTTTTCAAGAGTTGTCCATTTCTTTATGATTTCTTTCATTCTGGTTTATTGTCGTCAATTCGCTACCACTCGTCCTAAAATGGATCCAGATGGGACCTTATTACAGCAATTACAATTTGATCGTGTTTGTATGATTCGTCTTTTCGGGGTATATAAAGACCAGTTAGGTGCTGCAACTATCGCCACTGAAATGACTAAACTTGATACCCTTACTGAAATCCTAACTACTGATCCTGAATTCCTTTCGTTATATTTTGGTAAACTATCCGAATCCTTCCCAACATATTCTAAAGAAATCCTTGATGGGTTATTATCTATGCGTACCGACCTTAGTAAAAGCCAAAGAAAGGATATCTTGGCTGATTTAACCTCAAATGCTGATACAATCAATTTCCTCCAAGCTCCTGAATCAGAAGACCGTAAGAATCAAGTCCAACGTGTAGAAGCCCTCGTTCAACAATCTCAACGTGATGATCCTGACAAGGTAGCCCCAAAAACATCCGCTGGTGGCTTTTTGAACTTTTTATGGTCCGGGGGATCAAAAAATACCACCACGACTTCTTCCTCTGCCGGATCAGCTTCTCCTCCTGTAGCTGCTGCGACCTCACCAAAACAATCACCCGCAGCAAGTGGAGCTCCTGGGCCAACTGCAGATTTGTCTTTAGGAGATTTCCTTGATTAGAACATCTCTGGTTTTTCAATTTGGCAAAAATATCACTTTTATATCAGAAAAAAATTATAAATTATAAATAAATTTACGGGGCAGGCCTTTTAACTGGTCCAGTTCCGCCATATCCACCGGGGTTATTCTGTTGAGTGCCTTTAGAGAGTATAATTGTAGGGGTATCTTTGAAAATTTCAGTCTGAGAGACTTCAATTGGTTGTCCTTGATTTTTAACGCAACCAGAAAAAAACCGAGAGGCTTCTGGTAATGGTTTGTGGCGGCTATTAGGGGCTTGGAGGTTGGCTGACGCGAAGTTATCCCAACCGCGGAGAAGACTACCATGGGGGAGTTCCTCTGAGGGGAAATGGGTGGAGGGGGAAATGGGGGGGAGAGGGGAGTGAATTGAGAGGAAAGTAGGAATGGGGGAAACGGAAAAAAGGAGATTAAATATCACATAAACATACTAATATAAAATTCTTCAGCTTCAGCAATCTGTGTTGATAAAGCACGTGAGTGTATTTCTAACAATTTGAGGTTATTTTCGAGTTCCTGCCTTGTATAAGTTGGTACATTTTGAGGATTTGTTTTGGAATCTTCATCCTTCATTGTAGAACTCATCAAGATCAACTGTATGCAATGAATAGAATATACAGACCGTATGGGGTGGGAATCACAAACTATGTTCAAGCCGAATGTGTGGGGGAAAAAATAATAATGACGGAAATCTGGGGGGAAAAGTTGGGGGTATGTAGGGGTTTAGGGATGTTATTGAGTATATTATGGGGTGTGGAGGTCATAAGAAGGTTCTTGATAGGGGTTATATCGATTATCAGTATGAATGAAAATTTGTAGTATATACGAGTTTTGTATGATGTTTTTAGAGGAGTATGTCGGATAGGATAATGAATTGATCTGTTTGGTGGGATATGGTAGCAGTATATCACCACCTGGAGTCAAAATTTTACAATTGAAATTTAAAATTTTCCAATTTTTTTTTTCAAAAAAAAAAACTTCTCTGATTAAATTTTTTCGGCAAAAAAACAAAATAATTAGAATTAACCGGGATAACCGTGTTAACTCATACTAACATCCATTCATGTTTGACTAATCTACAATTAACCCAGTGTTCTTTCAATAGTATATCCGGACCTCGAGAAGGAGCCACTTTTTCCACTTTTTTCTCTCTCTTTGATATTTTTTTATTCCTTTCTCTGCTTGTATCGCTCTCAATCCCTCTTCCCTTTCTCATATCGCCTTGACAATAATATAACTCGACGAATAATATCCAAACCTAATAATCTCGATCTTATTATATCCCTACTATCAATTACTTTGCTTAGATTTGTATTTCGCACAATTATCACCAATTTGTCAAAATTGTGCATCACAATTCCTAATCCAATATATATTCCATCCAGTCATACCCACATTACCTCAATTTTGCTCTTTTTTCTCAATTTGAACTGATTTAACAAAAAGAAAAAAAAAGAAAAACAAAATGGAATTATTTTACCGTACTCAATTAGAAAATGATATTATTCTCGCGGACGACATCGTCCCGGAAGCAATGCCAGCAGCAAACTCCCGTGGTGAACGTGCTCGTGATAGAATGTTGTTATTGCTAGCCAAAGCTGCAAACTCCAACGCGATGGATTTTTCAGAAATGGCATCAGATTATTGTATTTCTCATTGTAAACCATTTATTGCATCAACTATTTTACCAGAAGAAGCTGAATGTATGAAAATTTGTCATTCTAAATTCATTAACTCCCGGAGAATTATTTCAAAACAAATTATGAATACTGTTGGTTATAATGCCTACTTAACGCGTGCTGCAATCGCAAATGAAGACACCCTTATTGAAGATCATGAAAATAAATATCCATTTGAACAATATCAAATCGGGAGACGTCAACGCGATCCGCATATGCAACAAGATTCACCTCTTGCTGGTGGTTTCAAAGATCCTTCTATTTCTGGGGATGGGTTACAAGAAGTTAATAGAATTAGACGTATTCAGGACGGGTTGGGGAAGTTTACAGAATGAATATGCTTTTTTTCTCTTTTGCTCAATTATGGAAAAATTTACTAAATCATGCAGGAGTCGTATGGTTTGGCTTGGTTTCATATTGAGACCAAGAACAGCAAAAGAAATGAGCAAAAAGTTAAAATTAAAATAAAAATAACAACAAAAACAAAACAAAATCACTCACACTACTGCCAAACAAAGCTAAAATACTTACCAAATTTGTCACAATTAATCATAATATATTGTGTTGATAATAGCCGTATTGGAGATATACTCTATTTCAATAATAAACGAATAAAAAATATTTGCAATCCGAAACAATTGGAATAAATTAAGAATTAACATCAGATTGGGTAATTTGGGTAAATAAATAGAGAAAAAGGACTAGAAAAAATTGTTTACAGGTTAAAACGGCTATATATGGTTTGTTTTAAAATAGCCTATGGGAGTAATTAAAGCAAATAAAGCAACAAAAAAAGAAATTGGGATGAAAATGAGGTTCTTGCAATGGTGGTTTAATAACTCAACGCTCAAACCTCGGATGGAATTAGGTAATAAAGCTATACGTGAATTGATAACAATGGACACTATTATGTTTGATATTGGGTTAAACAAGTAATAAATTTTTTTATTCATCTTCTTCTTCTTCACCATCCCCACCGCTACCTTCCGGAGCAGGTTCCATATCAAGTAAAGTGATATTCCATTTCCCATTTGGTTCATTTGACGCTTCGGTAATCTCATCAGGGACTTCATTTTTCCCGACAACAGAAATTTGTGCATTTTGAAAGTTCAAATGAGCCTTTGCGCAACGTTGAATATCAGCTAGAGTACAATTCAACATAGAATCACGTAATTTTTGACGTTGATTTGGATCAGCATTTCGTAACCACGGTGATAAACCACGATTACCAGCACTTTCTGGAGCATCAATACTCCCAAAAAGACTAATTTTTGCTTCATCCAAATCTTGTTGAGAATAGTTAAATTGATTTTTATCATTTTTTTCGGTTGGTTTACTTTCATCACTACCCTCACCGTCTTGAACTTCCTTTTCACCACCTAACCAACCCAAAGCACGTTTAAATACGTCAACAGTACGCGTACATTGCGGATCACGAATAGAACCCATTGTAAAAATACCATTTCTATCATGGGACGCAAAACGTCCGTAAGCGCCACCTTTTTCACGGATTTCGGTGTGTAAGAAACGTTCATTAACAATTTCACAGAGAAGTTGCATGACGCCGAAATCGGGATGTAAGTGCGTAATAGGTGTGTGTTCACAATAAACAACGCTATTGACTTGGACTGGGGCAGAGATGTAATTGAATTGACGTTGTGGAGGTGTTTTTGGATCTGGACGTAAAGACTTGATCCAGTCAGATGCAGTGGTGTTATTATCATTATCCTTAAAAATAGTTTCATTAAGATTAATAACAGTTCCATCTGGGGAAGTAAATTGATTGCGAGTGGCAGATAAAGGTTTGACCTTGGTTGTAGATTTATTTTGCGCAGTTTTAACCTTTTCAGTTTTTAAAACTGCAACTTTACCACCATTTTGAGTTGATTCTTCTTGATCATCGGCCCCATCAGCTTGCCCGTCGTCTTCATAAGCTAATAAACTATTTTCAGGTTTATATGTGATTGGCTGCGCGGTATATACACCATTAATAAGATGACTAACACCGTTAAGGATTTGTTCTTTATGTCCGGGGTTATTGACTGTGTTTTCATCACAAGTAACAAGTACCCGGTCAAAACCGAATGGGAATGTTAACGGATATTGTTCCTTAACTTGAACATGTGGATTTGGATAAACAGCATCATGTTGGTGTTTTTCATAATCGATGTGATCTTGTGAAGGCAATAGCTTTTTCTTAATCGATTTGATTTCATTGCTAACTTTGGCATCAGGACTAAATGCAGTTGGGCCAAAGTAGTTTGCATTTGATAAAGAAACTGATTCAGTACCACCGATGGTAGAAGCATGATTTTGATCCGCATGAACGTAAGTGAATTGTTGAGAAGCTGGACCAAGAATAAGACATCTCATTGTTTCAGCGATATCATTTGCAAGACGCATCATATGTGGGGATGGTTTAACTTGTTTGGGTTCAGTGGTTGTTTCTTCAGCAACAACTTCACCATCAGCATCTTCACCATCAGCATCTTGACTTGCTTCAACCTCACCTTCGCTCCCATCAACATCTTTACCATCAAGATCTTCAGCTTGTGCATCAGTACCATTCATATGAGCCGAAATTTTCTTAAATAAAGCAGTAGTGGCTTGAACGTGTGGTAGACCAGAGATAAGATTTTGTTTTTTCCCATCTGGGTATCCATCTAAACGAGATTGAGCATCCAACATGGCATATTTAGCACTACTTTCCTCAACAGCACTTTGTAAACCACCAGAATATTGAGCCAAAATGTTATAAACATGGTCAGTATAATCGGGAGAAGTAAGCGATTCAACCAACAATCCACACATTTTTTCAACATTCCCAGCCAAACATTTACCCTTAATAGAAGCCTGTAAGGTAGAAGTGTAAGTGACGTTCCCATCAGGATCAACAAGACGTAAATCATCAGTGCTAAATTGAACACTAAAATCAGCAGCGGTTTGATCAATAGCATGACTATGATCCTTGTAGCTCTTACCACCAGCCCCAATACGACCAAATAATAAATTTAAGAATGGTAATAACGATAATTGGTATGGGGTAAAACGTTTACCAACGTCATTAATTAATGCGCGAATAATAACAATTCCGTTTGTTGGTTGAATGTTGAAGGTAACAGGGCGAGATAAAGACTTGTTGGTTTGTTTAGCAACAATAGAAACAGTACTTGGTGATAATAAATCATCAATATCATCAATATCATCAATATTATCATCCCCATCAGTTCTCTTTTTACTATCAACATTGGTAAGCACTTCTTCATTAATTGAAGAACAAATCATACGATCACTTCCTTGTAAAACATCAATTGATTCAAATTGTTTTCTATTGGAACGTTGTAATTTGCGTTGGGTACGTAATACTTGAGGGGAGAATTGATCCTGATATTCACCCATATCATAACTATCATCCCCACCAGCAGCAATTGGTACAGGGATGTGAACTTGACCACCAAGTGGATAAGTAGTATAACGATATGTACGAATACTTGGGTGAATATCAGCAACCTTAACCGATGGTAAACAACTATCATCAACTTCGGCGTCTTGATAAGCCTTTAATTCAATTGCCTCCGATTTACATTTTAATTTATCCTCATCAGACCAGCTTTGTGTTTTTTCTTCAAGTAAATTTTGTTCTTTTTTCTTCAACTTATTTGACAAATCAGGATCGGGAGTCATAATATACGTTAAACGATGTGGGTTTGATAATAAATGATACTTAATTAAGGTACGGAAATAAATACTACCAGAAGTTTGAATAACATGTTTATATAATGGTAATAAATCAATAATTTGAAACCCATGTTGAATGTCTTGATTATGTGCAAATGGGGAAATTAACCTTTGTAACATATTAACCCCAAATTCCTTCTTATGATCTTTAAGTGATAATTCCCATTGATGTAAAATTGCACCAAGAGTTGAAGCATTAATACCTTGGCCAGTTTCAGCAATTTCTTCAAGAGCGACAAATAATTTTGACATGACTTGATCAACTTGGCCCTTTTTGATACCATTAAAACCCATCGAGAATGATGGGGTGTATTCCCATGTATCACAACCGGTAGTTGGGGATGGGGAACTACCAAGTGATGGATCACTTAAGAGAGTATATAATGGGGAATACGTATTATCAAAGAGGAGTGAAGAAAGTATAGAAAGGGAGGATTGTTCAAATTGAAGATTTAAAGATGCTTGTTGTTCTGGGGATAACTTTTTAATTCTTTGAATAATGTTATATAATTCAGGATCAGAAGTTAAATAATTTTTAGCTTTTGTCGGTTTTGGGATCAATTCTGGTAATTCTGGTGCGGTACTCGCAATAAATTCGTCAATTTCTTCAGTACTTTCCAATCCAAATTGAGATTTAAAATCATCAACCTTGGTTTTATATAAAACCTCCCCGTTGATAATTTCATCAGCAATTTGTGCATCATACCATTCTTGGACATTTTTAACACCTTTTTGTTTCAATTTTGTGTTTTTTAGTTGTGGTTCTTTTGCCTTATCCATGATTCCCTTAATAACATTAAGATCTTCAACAATTTGTTCAGGGGAAGCAATTTCATCGTTATTATCGCCTTGAATTTCAGCGCCTTCATCAACAATACCAGTAAAGTCAACAGTCGATTCCAATTCATTAACGTCTAACCCATCGATATTCATCAAGGAAGGATTAGTGATATCAGTAATATATCCATCACGACATAGCCAAGTCATTGAGGCCTTATATGGACGCTCTTTGTCTTCTAATGATGCGGTTGGACCAGGTTCAACAACACAAAATGGTTTTTTAAAACGTTTAGAATTTTTAACCATATCAACGGCAGAATCAGAAGTTAACTTTGGTGGGAAATCATTTTCGCCATAATTACTATCCTGACATTGATCTGGATATTGAGTCTTTAATTCAGATAATTTATCTTCAATAACTTTATTAACCTTGTCTAAAACTGGGGCGCGATGACCATAAGTCATAAAGATAGAGTTCCCGGGGTGGTAATGAGTAGCGTGGAAATCGACTAATTGTTCATGAGAAAGGTTTGGGATTGCGACTGGATCACCACCAGAATTATTACGGTAAATAGAAGTAGTATGTAAATGGCGTGAAACACGTCCGAATAACCATGAACGCGGATCGGACATATCACCTTTCATTTCATTAAACACAACACCTTTGAATTCAAATTTTTGAGGAATTTCATTATCATCCCCATCTTCGGTCTTTTTTTTTTCATCACTTTCACTTTTTGCCTCACCAGCTTCATCACTGCCTCCTTCTTCTTCTTCTTCGCCTTCATCTTCACCAGCTTCATCGTCTTTAAACAAACCAACTGGTTCAATACGATGGCCTTCTTGTTTAAAATCCTTTTCACGGATCAATGGGAAAAAAACAGCATCTAAATACACATCTAATAAGTTATGAAAGTCTTGTTCATTTTGTGTTGAAAATGGGTAATAAGTTGCTTCAGCGCGGGTCATAGCGTTCATAAAAGTTGCAAAACTTTTACGAATTAATAAAAAAAACGGATCACGAACTGGGTATTTTTTGGACCCACAAAGAACTGTGTGTTCTAAAATGTGTGCAACACCACTATCATCACGCGGCATAGTACGAAACCCAACACAAAATGCATTATCGGTATCATCACGTTCAACATGTACAAATTGAGCCTTGGAGCGCTTATGAGTGAAAGTGTACACAGCTAATGAAAGGGATGGGTATACGACTGCGGTATCAACATGAAACCCTTCAACTTCTTGTCCAACAGAATATAATTTGCCCAAAACCATTGGGGTATTTGGATCCGATAAAGAATCATGAGTGGCTGTTTTTGTAGCGGCGTTGGAGGTGGAAAGGTGACGTGTTGGTCTTGAAATGGGATTTTTTTGGCGTTTGAGAGTGGATAAAATTTGGGAGATTTGGGTGGAGTGATGTGATTGGGATTGTAATGTAGAATTTTTAAATTCAGTTGAGGTTTGTGATTGAGGATTGGTTGATGGAAGAGCATGATTTGTTAGATTTTGAATTGTACCAGATAATGAAGAAAAAAAAGTTGAGACCAAACCGCTAAATGAAGTATTGTTATTGTTATTATTATTATTATTATTCACGACGGTAATACTATCTAATAAGGAAGGAAGTAAATATGATTCATCGCTTTTAAGCAAATCTGTAGAAGAATCAGAAGAATCAGAAGAATCAGAAGAATGAATTGTTTTTTTTGTTTTGATTTTCAAATTTGATCCGAATTTTAGATTTGATCCTGAAGTGACATCATCAGTATCAAATAAACGATTAATAACAGCTTGTGAAGATTTATTCTTTGATGTATTGACGCGGCGCTTTGGGGTAGTGACTGGCTTGGTATTTTT
>Ga0256901_1001300_pt1 | contig 12705 bp, 4 predicted proteins | sample MC6MC0689MT_FD_190200 | JGI IMG/M metagenome (GOLD analysis project Ga0256901, IMG submission 190200) | Metatranscriptome of enriched soil aggregate microbial communities from Iowa State University, Ames, United States - MC6-MC0689-MT... | ecosystem: Environmental > Terrestrial > Soil >... | reverse complement strand
TGTTGATCAAAATTTCCCTCTATTCACTCATATCCTACTCACATCACCCTTAATACTTATGGGCGCCTGCACTAGTTCAAATGCTGACAGTAATTCAGCCCAAAATACCTCAAAAAAGGCCAAGGATTCCGAATATAACGTCATCCTTTTAGGTACACATCAGTCCGGCAAGACAACATTAGGACGTCAATTACTCTTTTCACATGGTGGGACATTAACAGATTTAGAACGCTCACACTTAGTCACCATTATCCATAACAATATTATCAATACCCTTCAAACTCTTTGTCAACAAGCACATCAATACGGTTCAATTTCTATCGATGCTGAAGATGCATTTAGTTATTTTTTAAGCAAACATAATAACCAAGACGTTTTGGACGATGTTGTTATTAGTTGGATTCGCAAACTATGGAATGAACAAGCGATTAGATCAACGTATGAAAATCGTCACGGTTTTTACCTACGTAATCAACATAATGTCCAATATTTCTTAGACAAATTCCCCGATGTTGCACGTACTGATTACGTCCCAACAGATGATGATATTGTCCGTATTGCGATCCGTACAACTGCTTTCAGTACAATCTCATTCCCAGTAAACGGTATTACTGTTAACTTACAAGATGTCGGTGGGCTACGCTCTGAACGTCAACGTTGGCCTCAGAGTTTATCCGGTTTCTCCGCTTGTCTGTATGTTATCAATATTTCAGAATTTGATGAACGCCTTTTAGAAGATAAGGCCGTCCCACGTTTGACCGAATCTTTACGTTTATTCCAAGATTTAGCAAAGGAGGGATATTGGGCTGGTTTGAATCTTGTTTTGGTTTTTACTCATATGGATATTTTTGAAGAAAAACTCGTCGCAAGACATCTTGGTCAGTTCTATCCGGATTTCCATGGTACCCCTCATGATGTTGAAGAAGCTAAAGAATGGGTTGCGGCATTGTTCACTGAAACTAAGGCACCTGATGGTGGACCATTAAGTTTACATACTTGTTTCGTCAATGCGTTAGATCAAGATAGGGTTAGACGTAATGTTTCACAGTTTATTTCTAAACCAACCGGGTCCAAACCACCTCAAGCTCAAGATTAAATCAAAAGTTGAGAACATTTTGTAATTTTAAGTCTTTTTTTACGGTCCCTTTCTGCCCCCTCCTCCCCCTGCTTCGCTCTTATACTTGTTCTCCCCGCATCTACTTTCATATTTCATCATGTAGAGCTCTTTTGATAACTTATTCAGAGTATATATACACTATTTATTTGACCCCTTTGGCAAGTAACAGAGAAAATAACAAAAAATAACAAAAAATTTGAAATAATAATAAATGTTCCGCATTTTTGAAGAGAGTGGGTTTAATTCCCTTGGTTAAATTCGAGCTCACTGAGTGCCTCTCATGGGATATAATAATTATTCAGAGGAATTTTAAAAATTGGAATTAATTGTCGAAAAAAAGAAAAATGAATGAAAAAAAAAAATAAAAAAAAATAAAAAAATAATTCAAACTTGACCAATCCGTGTTAACGAGTTATAACACGTTCTTAAATCTTCCCCTCGTCAAGCATCTCCCCCATTCTATCCATATCATACTCATATAACCCTGCCTTATCCCTTTTTTTTCATTTTTAACAATTTACTATTTGAATCCCTTCATGGACATATATTCACTCTTAATAATTCATCTCCTACCTTGATAATCGCATTTACAACACAATTCCGTGGCCAATTCTCTATCATATCTGGCACTATCGCTTGAAACATTTTGATAAAAAATCACTTTTATTTTATCCCCCCAAAAAAACCCCTCACACTGTCTTACCCACGCTCTTCCACCTCATATAACTCCCTAAATATCCCAGTATGACCAACTATCGCCTCTTTGTGACGATATCCGTCGTACTATTTTTCCTCCTTCACTTTTCTTTCTCCTACACGATGCGTTCCGGTTCAAATCCCCCCGTTAAGCCCGAGCTTGAATCATTACAAATCTCCAATCAATTATATTTACGTGCCATTCCATTTGGGGAAAAATTTATTTACAGTTACATTGACGGTCTTTTTGTTTGCAATGAACCAAATGGCTGCTACAAACAACAACTCCATGTTGAATTTTCCGAAACTGATGGTTTATTAGGTCAGTTAACTGTCCCACCGACAGATTGGAAACTTGCCGTAACTACTGATGACATTGATGGGCTCTATATTTCTCACACTGGGACATTTTCCCTTTCAAAAACGGAAATTCCAAATTTCGATTTTATTTTCCCAGAGGTCATTCCAACTGGCGGTTCTGTTCGCATCGCATTTGTTTTACATTATACTCTCTCTATTCCCACCCTAAATTCGCCCGTGGTCAATATCTCCCTGACTTTGAAATCTTTGGCCGCTTCTGCTTCTGCAACTACAAAGATTGCTTATGTTCCGAATGCTACCCAAGGTACTGGTGCCGTTGGGACGTTATTTCGTATTTTACAAAAGGATACTAATTCTCTTCAAGATGGTCTTACAGCCCCTGCCGCATTCACTCAAGAAGATGACTTAGACACTGCTGTCTCTTCAAACAGTGGCGGAGAAGTCGCCAAGTTGAAGGATAATGACGATGAAATTGGCAATGATGATGAAATTGGCGATGATTGGTATAATTATTCAGTTGAATCTGATGGTATTTATCGCACAAATAACATCGTTCATGATTACAACACTTCCCAAGGCAGCTCATTGAATGTTACCACCCAGACCATTCCAACTGATGAATTTCGGATCAGATTTGAAAGGATTAGGATTAATACCAAAAAATACTTAATTACTCCCTTTGGTTCGGCTACAATTAAATCTAGTGATTTTTCTTGTCGAGTTAATGGTATTAAAATGGTTTTAAAACCCACGGGTAAACATTTTACGTCTGTTATTGCGGAATTCCCGCCCCAATATGGTTCGGATTCAATTTTTGTTTCAAAAGAACAAGATTTATTACTACATTGTCGCAATATTACTGTGTTTCACTCCTCTACTGAGCTTACCCCTGGGATTCAAGTTCAATTTTTAGAACCAGGTCGTCCAGAAACGGATTTTGAAATCGCTCCTCAATATACGATTAACTTCTGGAGTTCTTCGTCCCTTTTTATGACACCTGAAATGTACACCCAAATTGTTCATCCGGAATTAATCGAATCGACCTCTTCGGGACCCTTCCCACGTGATCATGAAAAAAAATCAAAACAAAAAATTTGGCTCAGTCAATATCGACATATTTATAAACTTCATCATGGTGCAATTCCAATTATGGCGGCTAATAATGAATGGTTTTTAAACATGACGATATCTGGTTTACATTCTAACGGGGATCATTTTCGTTTAGACCCCCGCCATCCTTATATTTCGTATTACATTGGTCTCCCAACGACGTCACGTCTATCCAAGACATCTTTCCCTCAATATGCCCTGTATCAAAATTTAGAAGAAGTAAAAGAAAAGTCTTCTGAAAGATCAACTGGGAAATTTGAACAAATCTCCACTCCTTGGTTTACATCATTGTCAACTACAGTGGATCGTTCAAAAGGTGCTTTTTTGATTGTGGAATATCAACTTGAAATTATGAACGCTTTTGATGAAAATAAACCTTTTCATTCGCCTTCTTTTCAATTATCCATCGCCCAAAAGCGATCATTGTTGTTAAACGGGCAAAATAATGGGGAAAAAAACCACGAACAAGGAGAAGAATTACGAGGAAATCGTTTGTATTTTAATGAACAACATGCTGATAAGTCTGCAGATTCTATTTTGGTAACAAATTTTGGGCCAAATTCTCAACAAACTGCACACCAAACCACCCCCCTATCCCTTCTCTCGACATCCCCTAATGGCCCTGAATTCAATCCCCTCGCGGTTAACAACACTTACTTTTTTGTTGACGAAATTAGCTCATTATCTCCATTTAAAAGCCCAACACCTTCGATTAAATCATTCGAATTTTTTTTGACAAAGATCGAAAAAAACCCAAAAAATCTCTTTGCGACTGAAATCCTTTCAAATGGTGTTACCATCAACGCTGGTCTTCAAAATTCCATCGATGCATACTACCATCGTTATCTTAATCTTACTCATAACCCGTATACCGTTGGTGATTATGTAGAACAGGTAAAAAAAAATGATAGTTTTGGAAAAGTCCACCAAACAACACTCAATAATGCCCGTGAGGCTTACCCCTCCTTTACATTTAACTTAACCTTTAGTGAATTAAACGACGTAGTTACTTCGGCAATGTTTGACATTAGTACACAACAATATTTGTTCGTTTTGGAGGATGTGGGACCTGAAACGAAGCAAATTGATGGTGAAACTACCCAAGATGATGATATAGATCCTTTATGTTCACTCTACAACCATTCTACTGATAAAAGTATCTCTATTAATGTTTATTCAACACGTAATCAACTCCCAATTGACTTAAACGAAGCTACATCTTTGTTTTTCAACCTTGGTGGAACCCTTTCTCTGCAAAAAAGCACCAAATACTCCATTACGTGTCCAACTTTAACCCTTAGACCGACATTTTCGGCTTTACAAGATATTAAACCCGGAAAGGGGATCCCACACGGTCGTGCTGTTTCTCAAACTATTGAAAACCCTATTCCGCTTCACTTTTATGGTTTCACGACAGAAGGTCTCGATCGTGGACTCTGGGGGTATACATATTTTGAACGTAATGATGTATCAGAAATATCAACAGCGTTAATTGCGAGTATCGTTACCGTTTTAATTGTTTTACTTGCAGTTGTTGGGATTTATACATGCGTTTTTAAGAGAATGCATCAAAAGAACCAGAAGGCTTATGGGAATGATCATTTAGGTATTGGTCTGGGTCTTGCTGATGAACAGGTTACTATTGATGCTTCGAGTGCTTTTGGGGATGATGGATATAACCAATTAACGTAAAGTGGGAGTTTATTTATTTCAATAACCAAATTTATCCCTTTGTTACATTTATATAAATCTTCCAGCCCCAGCTTTTTACTACCACTCGCACCAAATTCAAACTCTCCAATCATGTCAGGTATTGGTAGTAGGATCGGTTTGAAACCGTTGGTGAACATTTCCTCAATCATGATGGATAAATATATTCGCAAAACGGAAAAATAAGAAAAAAATAAGAAAAAAGACACCTTAAACTGTTTTAAACGAATTGACTCCAACGTTCAGTATGAGATAAACCTTTTTTTTGTTTAAAAAAGTTGGTTTGTTCTTGAATACTGCCCAAATCGCGATCAAATGTATCAATAATATCAAATAACCCATAAACACTTTCAACGACCTTTTCATCGACCTTATTTTGGACTAAATTGTGTTTAATGTTTGAAAAATCATAAGAACTACGTGGGATACGTGGACATTGTTGCGCAGTTGGTAAAAGAGATTTAATAAATTCTAAAACAATATCAGTCGGACATAACTCATTGATAACAATCGCATCTTTACAAAAATCAGGCACAACAACTTCACCAAGGTATAAAAAACGGACAAACGCGTTATCTCTTACGCCATCACTACGATAGAATTCAATATTAATCATAGCAGAGTACGGCGGCCATAAAAAGTCCGGGAAAGTTAAAGCTGCGGCTAAATTTGAAATTGGTCCAAAATCATGACCTGACCAAAAATTAACAGTTGGGATGGAATTTGCTGGTTTGGTTGCAGATTCAGAAAATAACGCTGATAGTTCTAATAATAGATAACCAGAAAATAACTGAGAAGATTCTTTGTGATCAAAAAAGTAACCATAACGCCAGTATTCAGTAACAGCTTCTTCAATTTGGTTATGTAAGGGTGCCAAATCTTGTGGAGATTTTAACCCATGACATTGATATGGTTTTATGCAATCAAAAACATCATTTAAATCAGCATTTGGTTGTTGTAATACTTCACGAACTTGTTTTAATAATGGATACCAGACACGATTTTGATAATCAATCCATGCAGGTGAGCTATAGACCTTATTAATATAAGGAGTAGTATTACAAACATTGTTATTTAACTTTTGTGCATCGACTTCAGAATCAACAAAAAACAACGGAGGCAATTGTTTTTGTAAATCGGATTGTTTCCCTTTCATGTTATCTAATAAACCCGTAACAAACCCCTCCGCGGTTTCACGCGTGCGGTGAACATCAGTAGAACGCATTTTAATATCGGTTGGATTGAACTCATGGCCAATTGCGGAGTATTGTTGATCTAAATACTTCCCAACACGGAACCCATTATTATAAGACATTAATAACCCTCTTTGAGTAAGCTGGCCAAGGTGACAATTACCGTTAAGGATTTGTTTACCAGGATAAGGATGAATCGGGAAAACATAAAGAGGTGCGTACGGGTTACGTTCAGAAAGACCCGTGTGGGAAGCTAAGGTGTTTGCAGGGCATTCAACCCATTTCCTATCCCGAAATTCAGGCAGATTTGCGAAACAATCTTTAGTAAGGGTGGAGCGATCACCATGACGGGTAAAGGTGTAAAAATCGACCAGTTTCAAACCAAGTGCTTGGGCTTTCAAATTCAAGGTTGGGATGTCCGGTATTTTAGCCGGAGCTGGCGGGATACCACAATAATCACGAGGGTCAAATTTGGCGTGGATTAAAGTGGCTAAGACAACCAAGGTAATTGCAGCAAGCACCAAGAAAGAATACTGTTTTGTCATTCTTTGGGCTAAAATGGGGGAAAGATGAGAAGGGTTAGAGTTTCAAGGGGGAACAATATGAGAAGATTTTTTTATTTATTTATTTTTTTTTTTTCTGCTGGAAGTTTGATTAAAAAATTTCTGAAAAAAACAAAACGGAGGGCAATATAGGCGTGCATAGACGGAAATACTTCACCACAAGGGCCCATTCAGCTAGGTCTAGCGACGGGCATTGTTGTACAAAATTGGCTAGCGATTGATGACGTTATAACGAAAAGGGAACTTTTTTAAAAAGTATTTAATCCCAAATTCGTGACAAAGGTGTCGACGTGGAGCGGAAAGGGGGCAGGTGAATGGAAGTAGGCATTATTATAACCAGCAAATGCGAGGTACATATGGTTCTTGGCGACACCATCGCTGAGAAATTAATTTTGTAGCACTTCAGGCGGAGATTTTTGGGACTTATTTTTGACCATTCTTTATCTTTTTCTCCCGAATGGTGAATGCAGTCGCTAATGAAATCAATTTAAGGAGTACAGGATATAAACATGTATTCAAGAACAATGGTGCGGTTGCCAAGGTTATTGTGATCTCTATTGGGGGTGGAAATTGGTCACAATGGGAGATAAAAAAGAAAGAAAGAAAGAAAAAAAAAAGAATCAATAATTACTTTCCAAACTCACCATGCTGGAACCTTGCTCGATTTTTAGCAATAGTCAACAAAGAAGGGAGTTGTTGATTGGGAGTCAGAGGGGATGAACCATTAGAGCCACCTGAAAGAAAAGGGGAAGGTGCAGAAGAGTTATTTTGGGCGGAATAACTGGATGGAAGCTTGTTGAAATTGGGATCGGAGTTATTGTTTTGATTATTGGTATTGGTGGTTATTTGCTCTTTGTTGAAATTTGGGTCAAAATTTAAATTATTATCATAGCCCTGATTAAGCTTTAAAAGATCGATAGTATTAACATTATAACATTCAGGATTGGGTTTATGTAATGGTGATATTTGATCCAAATCTGGTGAAATATGATGATTATTTTGGTGCTCATGACTTTGATGGTTTGTTTCATTGTTTTTATTCTCAAAAATAACATTGTTTACTTCCTTTTTGGTATTCATTTGATAGTGGGTTTTATCGTTTTTATTTGGTGAAAGAAGAGGGGAATATTGTGAAGATATGAACGGCCCGTTGCCATTATGATAAGGATTAAACTGTGGAGATCCACCTAATACTTGTTGCCCACGTGGGAGGTAATTATTGGTAAAAGAACCTGGAGTAACAGCTGGGCCAAAATTTGGAGTATTGGGTAATTTGCTTTTGGGAGCATTGATTTGCTCAACATTATTATGTTTTTCATTCACACCGAATTCATTGAAATTGTTGTTTTTTTTTTCATATTGTTCCAAAGCCCCGCCTGCTTTCAATCCAATCCCTAACACGCTTCCATTATGCTGCCCTGTGCGTCTAGGAGAAGACATTATGCTGTTGCCCATAACTGCGCGAGGTTGTGGAATAGGTTTACCGATTTGATTATTTTGTTCATGGAATGGCGAGCTATTCTGATTGTTCTGATGGATCTGATTGTTCTGATTGTTCTGATGGATCTGGGTAGGAGACGCAGTGTGGGTCTGATTGGGACCAGCTTTACCTTCATCATTGTGCTTATTTTTAGTGTAAATATTATTCACAATTGTGTCTTTAGTCCATTGAGGGGTGTCTCTAGTACCAAGATCAACAACGTGAGTGCTACTGAGGTTATTTTGGATATTTGAATCGGTTAGACGAGGTGAAACATCGGGCTGGTGGTGTGTGTTGTTGAGGGGTAAATTTTGAGCATTTTCTGGGTTAGATTCTGTTTGGAATGGGTTAACCGGCAATGATAGATATTCAGCAGCCGTGAGAACATTGGAGAAACGTTCATAAATATCATCAATATAATTACCTTCATCATTATTTTCTGAAAAGTTATCAATATCATGATAATTATTAGCATCATTATTACCACACATTTGAAGAACATCATCAATTCTGATAACATCATTATCGTGATGGGGTGCGTTATTACTATTCTCAACATCAACATTTAAACCTTCTTCCCGACTTTTTTTCTCAAATCCTTCCGCAAAATCTTCACCCCGATTTCCAGCCCCATCAACATACCCGCCTTTCCTGAAATCTATAGCACCCATACCCATACCATTATCCCCTTCACTTAAAGGAGGATATCCATATAGATCATCATCCTGTAGAGAAAATAATGTTAAAAACTGGTCAGCATGAATGAATAACTCTTCCTGTTTTGATAAATATTCCTCATATTCATCAATTCCCATAGCGTCTACGATGTCTACTGCACCAGTACTACTATCATCTCTTGACATATCAGATAATTGACCTCGAAGTGATTTGTTTTCGAGTTCAATTTTTTTCAAAAAGACCAAACCCTCTTTAATTACATCATGGGCTTCATCGCTACCCAAATGAAGGTATTCGGCAATTTGTGAAGATGAAATTTCACCAATACCGGTTTGTGGGCCATTAAGTGGGATACGTTTGGGGAAATTTTGATTTTGATTTTTTGCACCCTTTTTCGCCCCACATTGTTGAATGGAATCAAATAGTGCGTACAAGCGGTCTTCCTTTTGGAGTAATTTTTGCTCTAATGAGGCCATGATTAAATTCATTAGCTCATCCCCAGTAAGATCAAGTTGTTTTATCAAATCTTGAATTTTTGCATTCGAATGGAGAGCAGAAGCGTTGTTTTCGACCTCAACGCCATCATCCCCGACGAGATTAGCGCTGTCAGGCGATAGTAATGATGATAAGCTATGATTTGATAAACGGGAAGACGGGACGGGACTCGTTATTGGTGAGTTATTTGTACTGATACTTTGTAATTGGGGGGGGTTGTCAATTGGGTTCTTTGAACCAGAAAGATGGTTGTCCGGGTTATTATTATTTAAACAATCATGATAATGTTTAAAATCCTGAACGCCAAAATCATCATCTCCTTCAACTTGGATATCAATATTGATATCACCGTTTTCATCAATATTGGGCCCGTTTGTAGTTGATCGAGACGATTTTTGAGGAGATTGATTTGGTTGGGAAGTTGGGGTGGAAAGGTTGTCGTTTTTGTTATTAACGTTTTGAGTCGACAAGGGTATTGGTTGTTGTGGCTGTAATCGAGGAGCACCAAAGGCTTTAAGGCCAGTTCTATCACGAATTGGGTTCGAATTCTTAGTAGTGAGGGCATGTTGAGGATTTATGAGGGGGGGCTGGGGGGAATTTGGAGAAGGTGTGTTTTGTCCCAAATTATTATTATTATTATTATTGTTATTAGTATTATTAGTATTCAGAATACTGTTGGAATTTGAATTCGAAAAAACACTTTTCGGTTGGTCAACATGGTTAAATAATCTAATCACATCCAAGGAACCAACTTTCCAATATGGAGTCGTGGTTGCGGCCGAATTGGCTACAGATGGTGCTAAGGAAAGGGTATCATCAATATTAGTGCTAGATGTACCAGTCATGTAACTAGAAAGGGACAAAGTTTCAAAATGATTATCGGTGTGGAAAAAACCATTATTTTGTTCATTTTGTTCATTTTGTTCGATTCCAATTTGATTATTGTCTCCATTTTGAGCATTATATGGTGCATTGCCGGTATCAATTGCTAACTTAAACTTATCAGACGCGGTATATGCGAGAGGAGTGGCATGGAGATCAGAGTTATGCTCGAGGTCAGCGCTGGCTGTGTTTTGTTGATCAATTTCACTTTTTTGAACATTCCGATAACTTAATCTCTCACCTCCCAACGGTAAAGGCGGCAAAGAAATCGAAAAATCCAATGCGGGGGTTTCAAAAATAGCTTCAATTGGGCTATCAAAGCTACTAATACTATCACCAGTCATGCTTGGCGCGGAATTAGTCACTAAAGAGGTATATGGTAATATATCAGAGAGATCTTGAGAATTAGCACTTGTGACGTCTTGATTATTTTGTGCCAAATTAACATCAAAATGTTCATTATTGTCTTGATATTGTTTTTCACTTTTAAAATTATTCCCATCTTCCTCAACTTGAATGTTCCCTACTTCTTCATTTAATCTGCGCGGTAATGCGATCTGGTATTCATGAAACAATACCAATCTTTTTTGCCAATCAATAACATCTTGCTCGCTTAAATGGGTAACCAATTCGTTTAATAAAAGCCGTTTTAATTTTGTTCTTTGCGAATGTAATTGGAGGGGTTTTAAAACGTTTGAGAATAGCAATCGATCAGAGAAGTGTTGATTATCATTCCCATAGCTTTTTTGGTTTTTGTCATCCAAATTTTGAAAACCACTTTGGCCCAAAGATGAACTGTTACGACTATTTAAGAATGAATTGGACTGATATAATGAGTTTGAATAATAACCTAAATTAGAAGTAGATTGTTGTAATACATTCCCAGAAAACGACCCAGAAAAGAATAAATTTTGATTTTTATATTTTGATGATTTAATAAAAAATGGATGTTGCAGAACTTCTGTCGCGGAAAGTCTCTTTAATGGGTCTTGAATCAACAATTTGCAAATTAAATCCTTTGCGTATTTACTAACTTTATGGATATACCCTTGATATTGTTCCCCAACAAGATCCTGTACTGATTTCTTATAAGTACCCGGTTTTACAGTAGATTTGAATCCATCTTCGGCGTAATAGTCAAAACTAGCATCAGGATTCCCATCCTTTTTGATATTTGCTGGGTTATCCTTTTTGTTCTGTTGGTGGTTCCTTTGTAAATCTACAATTGAAGGGGGTTGATATTGATTACCCCCCAAAGTGTCATCATCTGAGTTGTCAAACTTGGTATGAAAAAGAAGTGGTTCAGATAGTTCATCGTGTGGTGTGGGTTGAATTTCTTTCTTGATGTCTGCTTTATTATTCTCTTCACCATTTGCCTTTTTTTCACCATTTCCCTTTTCCTTTTTTTTCCCAATAAAAAACTCAGGGAAGGAATTACAATGCCCATCGGTGGGTGAATCTGGTCTAAACCCTTCCTTTTCAATAAGTGCTAACGTATCTGCGACATTATAAGCCAAAAAAGGCGTAAAACCATATAATAAATTAAACAATAGAATCCCGAGTGACCAAAGGTCAGAATGGACCGTATATTGCCCCTTGATAACCTCTGGAGCCATATACTCTGGGGAACCGTCTTGGGAGAGGACTGAGTGGCGACGAGCAACTACAGAAGCTAAACCAAAATCAATAATTTTGCAATGATAACGTTTACGGCGCTTTCTTTCGAGATTTTCTGCGGAAGTTTGTTCAGCAGTTTTTTGGGTATGTTGTTCGGGGTTGTTTTTGGTGTTTTTGGTGTTTTTGGTGCTTTCTTGCTTTTCTCTCGGAATAACCAAAATATTTTCAGGTTTAATATCAGCATGAACAATATTCTTCGAGTGTAAATAAGCTAAACCGTGACAAATCTGGAATACCCAATCCGCTACATCACGTTCTGAGTAAATACGTCGATATTCTGTTGTTGGGCCAGTTTTGAGATCATTATTATTATTTTTATTTTCTCCATCCCCATCAGGCCTATCAGCTTTGTTATCACCGTCTTTACCGCAACAGCGACAAAAGAAGAAGCAACAACAACAACCATTTTTGCCTTCATTTTTGATTTTTTGGTCTTTTTGGGGGCTTTTTGGGTTACTTTTGGCGTCAGTTTTGTTCCGTTTTGGATAACTTTTACTATTCCCGTCACTATCCCCACATTCGTCCCCTAGTAATAAGTACTGCGTGCCTTGACCACCTTTTTCATCATGATTGACAAGCCTAGATGTTTCAAGATCAATTTCTCTGAGTGTCTTTTGATTATGTTCGTCGTTTTGTTTGTCCTTTTTTTTGTTCTTTTTTTTGTCGTCATGTTTGTTGCCATTGTTATCACCATTTCCCCCCTTCTTTTGCGGTTTCCCAACAACCCCATTAATTTCTGTCGGGAAGTGAGTCGTTAACATGTTAAACAAGTCACCGTGTGGG
>Ga0256901_1001290_pt1 | contig 12762 bp, 9 predicted proteins | sample MC6MC0689MT_FD_190200 | JGI IMG/M metagenome (GOLD analysis project Ga0256901, IMG submission 190200) | Metatranscriptome of enriched soil aggregate microbial communities from Iowa State University, Ames, United States - MC6-MC0689-MT... | ecosystem: Environmental > Terrestrial > Soil >... | reverse complement strand
GGGCGGGCGATGATCCATAGCCGTGTCTTGTCCCAGAAGGGCAGGAAGCTTGTGACGATATCGCTGAATGTGCCTTTTGGAATAACCGCATAGGCTTCGGTGAACATCGCGCGATCAGTCAGAATTTGCGTCTGTGGCGGCAGGCCACCGGTCGGTGCGTAATAATTACGGCTCATTGTTGCCTCTGATCAGTACAGTGTTTCGGAAAGAATATCTTTGAGCCGCAGCAGCGCGATGCGCTCGACCTGTTCGGATGCTGTTTCCAGCTCCGCTTGTTTGCTGTTTTCAACGCGTCGTTTGAAAGCATCGAGAATCTCATGGCGGTTACGGCCCTTGACCGCAATGATGAACGGGAAGCCGAACTTATCGGTATAGGCGTCGTTGAGTTCCGTGAACGTCTTGCGCTCATCATCTGTCAAAGCATCAAGACCGGCAGATGCCTGCTCAGATGTGGATTCCGGTGTAAGGCGTTTGGCCGCCGCAAGCTTTCCTGCAAGATCGGGGTGGGCACGCAGCACACCGAGCTTTTCATCGTCCGATGCAGCGCGGAATGCACGGACCAGAACCGTATGAAGACCGGATGCAGAATCGGCCAGTTCCGTCAGGCCGGTGTCGTAGGCGCGTTCGGCAATCCATGGCGAGTGCTCGAAAATCCCGCCATAGCGTGCAACAAAATCCGCCTTGCTGGCCTTGGACGGCACAACATCGACGTGTTTCGGCTTGTGATGTTCGTGCCAGTGACGCGCAATATCGATGCGCTTGGCAACCCACACCTTGTCATGGCTCTGTACGTAATCAAGGAAGCGTTCAAGTGCTGCCACCCGACCTGGACGCCCGACCAGACGGCAATGCAGGCCAATTGACATCATCTTTGGCGCGCCTTCTGCACCCTCGCGATAAAGCACGTCGAATGTGTCTTTGAGGTAGGTGTAGAACTGATCGCCGGAGTTAAAGCCCTGTGGCGTGGCAAAGCGCATGTCATTGGTGTCGAGCGTATAAGGCACGATCAGATGCGGACCCTTTGGCCCCTTAACCCAATAAGGCAGTTCATCGGCATAGGAATCGGCTGAATAGAGGAAACCGCCTTCCTCCATCACCAGCTTCAGCGTGTTATCCGACGGCTTGCCCTGATAAATACCGAGTGGGCGAGAGCCGGTAATCTCCGTGTGCAGACGCACGGCTTCACGAATATGTTCGCGTTCCACCTCTTCGGGAACATCCTTATATTCCCACCAGCGCAGGCCGTGGCTGGCGATTTCCCAATCCGCTTCCTTCATGGCGCTGATGGCCTCGGGATTGCGCTCCATGGCAAGGGTCACGCCATAGACAGTCACTGGCATGTTGCGTCGCGTGAACGCGCGCCACAAACGCCAGAAGCCTGAGCGGGCGCCATATTCGTAAATGGACTCCATATTGAGGTTGCGCTGGCCGTTCCATGCCTGCGCGCCGACGATTTCCGAAAGCAGGCATTCGGACGCCGGATCGCCATCGAGGATGCAGCTTTCGCCGCCTTCTTCGTAGTTGACGACGAACTGCACCGCAATATTGGCTCCACCCGGCCATTGTGGGTCCGGTGTGTTGCGGCCATAGCCAACCAGATTGCGCGGATAACTCATATGGAATTCCCTCGGTTTTTGTCTGTTTTGTCTATGATAATAAAGATTTACGCGGACCATTCCCCCTCAAAATTTTGAAAGACATCCAACGATTATCATCTTTCCCAAGACAGGACTTAGGTAAATACTCACAATCGGGAACAAGTGTGGTTCGCAATGGCTTGAATGTCGCGCGAAATAAACCACATAAAAACAAGTGCTTGCAATGGTTCTAACGGTGATGTCGGAAGAATCGTGCAGGCGGCAGGAGTACAAATGGGAAGCCAAGCAAGCGGTCAGGGCCGGTTAACGACGCATGTCCTTGATACGGTCAGTGGTAAACCAGCCGCAAATCTGCGCATCGAATTACGCCGCATCGAGAATCAGCAGGCAGAGATTCTGCGCGAAATCCACACCAATGCAGATGGTCGCTGTGATACACCGCTGCTTGCAGGCGATGCGCTACATTCTGGTTCATATGAGTTGCTTTTCCATGTCGGCGAATATTTCGGCAAAAGCGATGATGCGATCCCGTTTCTGGATGTGGTGCCGCTACGCTTTGGTATTTCCGACGAAAAGGCGCATTATCATGTGCCGCTTCTGGTTTCGCCATTTTCCTATTCAACCTATCGCGGGAGCTGAGCGATATGGGTCAAGCAGTCAGACATAATATCCGCTTTCTGCTGAACGGCGAGACAGTTGAGCTCGACCGTGTTTCGCCGACAGAAACCTTGCTCGATTATCTGCGTCTTTCCTGCAAACTGCGCGGCAGCAAGGAAGGCTGCGGAGAGGGCGATTGTGGTGCTTGCACGGTGCTGGTCGGCAAGATTGTTGGTGACGAACTCATCTATGAAAGCGTGAATGCCTGCATCCGCTTCGTGGGTTCGCTGGATAGTTGTCATGTCGTAACCATCGAGCATCTGCGCGGCTCAGACGGTGGTCTGCATCCGGTGCAAAAGGCGATGATCGATTTTCACGGCTCGCAATGCGGCTTCTGTACGCCGGGCTTCGTCATGTCGCTTTATGGTCTGTGGATGCGCAATCCAAAGCCTGCGGATGCTCAGATTGAAAAGGCGCTGCAAGGCAATCTTTGCCGCTGCACCGGCTACGAAGCGATCATGCGTGCAGCGCGTGTGATTTCTGACTACGGCACTTTGATGGATGATCCGCTTGCTGTTGAGCGTGCGCATGTCATCAGCCAGTTGACGGAATTGCGTGATGGCGCGCGGGTTGAAGTCGGTAGTGGGAAAGATCGTCTGGTCGTGCCTGCCAGTCTCGATGATTTTGCCACTGTTTATACAGCCGAAGCCAAGGCAACAATCGTTGCCGGTTCAACCGATGTCGGCCTTTGGGTCACCAAGATGATGCGCGATATTTCGCCGGTGATCTTTATTGGGCATCTCAATGAACTGCGCACAATGAGCGAAGAAGACGGTGTCATCACCATTGGTGCAGGCGTCACCTATACGGAAGCCTTTTCGTTTTTGGCAAAGCGCATTCCGGAGTTGGGAAGCCTCATTAATCGCATCGGTGGTGAACAGGTACGCAATATGGGCACCATCGGCGGCAACATCGCCAATGGTTCGCCGATTGGCGACACGCCACCGCCATTGATCGCGCTTGATGCAAAGCTGACGCTCCGCAAGGGAACAGAGCGCCGCACCATTCCTCTGCAAGAGTTCTTCATCGCCTATGGCAAGCAGGATCGTCAGCACGGTGAGTTTGTGGAAGCCGTGCATGTGCCAGTGCCGCTTGAAGGCAGTCAGTTTGCCATTCACAAGATTTCCAAACGGTTTGAAGAGGATATCACAGCAACGCTCGGTGCCTTCCATCTGACGCTCGATACACGCGGCAAAGTCGCATCCATCCGTATCGCCTATGGCGGTATGGCCGCAACGCCCAAGCGGGCATCCAATGTGGAAGCAGCGCTGACGGGTAAACCTTGGAATGAGGAGAGTGTTGAAGCCGCACTCGAAGCCTATGGTCTCGACTATCAGCCTCTAAGCGATATGCGCGCTACAGCCGATTATCGTTTGCTGGTTGCGAAGAATTTGCTCCGCCGCTTCTATGCTGAAACGCAAGGCGAAAGCGAACCTTTGCTTAAGCCAAACGTTGAAGCTGCATAAGGAGGGTGACATGAACAAGCATCCTGCAAACGCAATCAAAGCAGCCCGCATCAAAGGTGGTGTTGCGACCGATCAGCGTCATGATTCCGCCCACAAGCATGTGACAGGCGAAGCGGTCTATATCGACGATATTCCGGAACCTGAAGGCACGCTGCATATCGGCGTCGGCTTCTCGACCGTCGCCCATGCCAAGATCATTGCTACGGACCTGTCTGCCGTGCGCGCTGCACCCGGTGTGGTCGACGTGCTGACTTATAAGGATGTACCGGGCGAAAACGATGTTTCGCCATCGGGGATGCATGACGACCCGATCTTCGCGGTCGATACCGTGCAGTTCCACGGTCAGCCGATTTTTGCGGTTGTTGCCCGCACGCGTGATCAGGCGCGCCGCGCAGCCCGTCTTGCCAAGGTCGAATATGAAGAAATGCCGGGCTTGTTCTCGATTTCCGGTCTCGATGGTTACAAGGATAAGCTGGTTTTCACGCCTCTGACGCTCAATCGTGGTGATGCTCGCAAAGCCATTGATGACGCACCGCGCAAGGTTAAAGCGCGTATGAAAGTCGGTGGGCAGGATCACTTCTATCTCGAAGGGCAGGCCTCGCTCGCAATCCCCGGCGAAGATGACGATGTGACCATCTATTGTTCAACGCAGGGCCCAAGCGAAACCCAGCATCTGGTCGCCCATGCGCTGGGTGTGCCGAGCCATTCGGTGACGGTTGAAGTACGCCGTATGGGCGGCGGCTTCGGTGGCAAGGAAACACAGGCCAATCAATGGGCAGCCATTGCTGCAATCGCAGCCAAGAAGCACAAGCGCGCCGTTAAAGTTCGTCTTGATCGTGATGAGGATATGACCTCGACCGGCAAGCGGCATGATTTCATGATCGATTATGAAGTCGGTTTCGACGATGAAGGTAATATTCTAGGCGTCGATTATATGTTCGCACTGAATGCGGGTTTCTCTGCCGACCTATCCGGTCCGGTCGGCGACCGCGCTCTGTTTCATTGCGACAACGCCTATTTCTTCCCTGCCGTTCATGCGCAGTCGGCACCGCTTTATACCAATACCGTGTCCAACACGGCATTCCGTGGTTTCGGCGGTCCGCAAGGCATGGTGGGGGCCGAGCGCGTGATCGAGGAAGTGGCTTTCGCTGTCGGCAAAGACCCGCTCGAAATTCGCAAGCTCAATTTCTATGATGCCATGGGCACCGAAGGTGGCACGCGCAATGTGACGCCCTATCACCAGAAGGTGGAAGACTGCATCATTCAGCGTATCGTTGCCGAGCTTGAGGAAAGTGCTGATTACGCAAAGCGCCGCGAGGCAATCCGAGAATTCAACGCCAAAAGCCGCTACGTCAAACGCGGCATGTCACTGACGCCAGTGAAATTCGGCATCTCTTTTACCAAGACTGAATCCAATCAGGCCGGTGCATTGGTGCATGTCTATAACGACGGCTCGGTGCATATGAACCATGGCGGCACGGAGATGGGGCAGGGGCTTCATCTGAAAGTGGCGCAGGTTGTAGCCGAAGAATTTCAGATCGATCTTGATCGGGTGAAGATTACCGCAACAACGACCGCGAAAGTGCCAAACACAGCGCCCACGGCGGCATCGTCCGGTGCTGATTTGAATGGTATGGCCGCACAGGATGCGGCGCGTCAGATCAAGAAGCGCCTTCTTCATTTTGCAGCCCAGCAATATCAGGTGCCGGAAGATCAAGTCGTGTTTCTGCCGAACCGTATTCGGGTGGGCAATCAGGAGATCAGCTTCAACGATCTGGTGAAGCAGGCCTATATCGGGCGCGTGCAACTTTCAGCATCGGGTCATTACAAGACACCGAAAATCCACTGGGATCGCGCCAAGGGTAAAGGGCATGCCTTCTATTATTATGCCTATGGTGCCGCCTGCTCGGAAGTTTCCGTTGATACGCTGACAGGTGAATATGTGGTGGAACGCACTGATATTCTTCATGATACCGGGCGATCTCTCAATCGCGTCATCGATCTCGGCCAGATTGAAGGCGGTTTCGTGCAGGGCATGGGTTGGCTGACGACGGAAGAGCTTGTCTGGGACGATAAAGGCCGGCTGCGTACACATGCACCGTCAACCTACAAGATCCCGCTGGCATCAGATCGTCCGAAGATTTTCAATGTGGCGCTGACCGACTGGTCGGAGGCTTATGAGCCAACGATCCACCGCTCCAAGGCCGTGGGTGAACCGCCGCTGCCGCATGGCATGTCGGTGCTTTATGCGCTGTCGGATGCAGTGGCCAGTGTTGCAGATCACAAAATCAGTCCGCGCCTTGATGCGCCAGCAACGCCCGAGCGCGTGCTGATGGCTATCGAGCGTTTACGAAGTCAGAAAGGCTGATGCGATGCTGGGCAGGCGGGACGACATAAGGGCGTTTCTCAATAAACGGCCCGACAGTGTTCTGATCGAAGTCACTGATGTGAAAGGTTCTGCACCGCGCGATGCAGGTGCTTGGATGCTTGTCGCCCGTGATATGATTTTCCGCACTATCGGCGGTGGCCAGCTCGAATATATGGCGATTGACCACGCCCGCAAAATCCTGGCTGGCGGTAGAGATTCCCCGATGGATGTGCCTCTTGGCCCCGAAATTGGCCAATGCTGCGGTGGCCGCGTGGGCTTAAGCTTTCGGCGGGTTAACCGAGGACTGGCTGAGGACCTTGTTGCCAAAGTTGATGCCGAAATCGCCACCCGCCCGCATATCTATGTTTTTGGTGCTGGCCATGTGGGCGACGCTTTGGCCTATTCGCTATCGCTGACACCTGTACGGGTTATTCTGGTGGATACGCGTGAAGCGGAGCTTATGGCGGTGGATGCTCCCGGCGTCGAAACCTGTCTTGCCGCTATGCCTGAACAGGTCGTGCGATCGGCACCGCCCGGCAGCGCCTTCATCGTGCTGACCCATGACCATGCGCTTGATTTCCTGATCGTAGCAGAGGCTTTACAGCGCGACGATGCTCTCTATATCGGCATGATCGGCTCGAAGTCCAAAAAAACCACTTTCAAAAATTGGTTGAAACGCGAAATCGGTAGCGATGATTTATTTGAAAATCTCGTCTGTCCGGTTGGCGGCTCAGTCGTGAAAGACAAGCGCCCGGAAGTCATTGCCGCATTGGCTGCGGCAGAAGTTTTAACCGCCGTGCTCGTTTCCAGCAAAGTTTTACAGCCCGCCTAATCCAATTGATCAGGCGGGCGTTATTTACAGTATTTCCAGCAAAAGTGCGAAGCGGTTGTGTGTTGGATAATGCGATAAAAGCCAAGAGTAGAGCGCCCTTTATGCGCCCAAAAGGGCGCACGGCGCTCTAAGCCAGTGCTTCGCGGATCAAGCGCTGGCAGCGTTCCGTCATGAAATCGATGATCAGACGGACCTTCGGGTCCTGAAACCGCTTGTGCGGATAGATCGCAGCAAGCTGAATCGACGCTGGCGGCGTGCTCTCAAGAATTGGAACAAGCCTTCCATCGCGGATATATTCCTTCACTTCAAACAGCGGTTTGTTGATGATTCCGCGCCCGCCAAGCGCCCATTGCGTCAATACGTCGCCATCGTCGGAGTCATAAGGGCCAGTGACTTCGAACTTGCGCAGACCTTCCGGCGTTTGCAGCGACCAGTAAAACTCTTTGGAGCCGGGAAACCGCAGCAGTAGGCAATCATATTTGTCGCCCAAGAGCTCTTCCGGCGATTGTGGTGTGCCATGCTTTTCCAGATATTCAGGTGCAGCACAGATCACACGTTCGCAGTTCAGAATACCGCGCATCCGCAAGTTGGAATTCTCCAGAACGCCTAATTTGAAAGCAACATCAACGCTTTCGCTCATGATGTCGATCTCATGGTCAGATAGTCGCAGGCGCACTTCGATGTCCGGATATTTGTCGTGAAACTCCGGAATTCCCGATGCGATCAGCCTCCGGCCGAGTCCCAGAGGTGCTGTAATGCGAATCGAACCTTTGGGATTCTTGGCAAGTTCGGCGACGGCTGCTTCGGCTTCATCCACTGCTTCGAGGATCTTTAAAGCACCATCATAAAATATGCGGCCATGCTCGGTTGGCGTCAGTTTGCGTGTCGTTCTGTTGAAGAGACGCACACCAAGATGCTTCTCCAACTCCTTGATTCGATTACTTGCAACAGCTGGCGAAGCACGCTGGTCACGGCCGGCTGCCGACAAATTCCCCAATTCGACAACGCGCACAAAAACGCGCAGATTATCAAGATAAGACATGCGTCCCCTCCACGATTGTCTAGATTTTTTTGAAAGTGATGGTCGTGTTGTGACGTTCCCATTGGTGCAAAGCTTTGGCACATAATAAAGTAACGAACAATGGGGCCGCCGCATTGGGCCAAAAATCAATAATGGATTTTTGGAAAACATGATGCGGCAACAAAACAAGACAGAGTGTCCTTTATGCGTCCTTCTGGACGCGACGCGCTCTGAGAATGGGAGTACCGGATGTATGATCTTGCCGTGGCCTGGGACTGGCTGGGCTTCGCAGTGCGGTGGCTACACGTCATCACCGCGATTGCGTGGATCGGCTCGTCTTTCTATTTCATCGCGCTGGACTTAGGACTTCGTCAGCGTCCGGGCTTGCCCGTCGGCGCTTATGGCGAAGAATGGCAGGTCCATGGTGGTGGCTTCTACCATATCCAGAAATATCTGGTTGCCCCCGCCGAGATGCCAGAGCATCTGACATGGTTCAAATGGGAATCCTACGCCACATGGCTGTCGGGCTTCACTTTGCTCTGCATCGTCTATTATGCGGGTGCCGATCTCTATCTGGTTGATCCGAATGTGCTCGATGTATCGGCACCGACGGCAATCGCCATTTCGATCGCTTCGCTGGCGTTTGGCTGGATCGCCTATAACACCATCTGCAAGCTGATGCTCGGCAAGAGCGATACGCTCCTGATGGTCATTCTCTACTGCATTCTGGTGGTGATGGCCTGGGGCTATACGCATCTGTTTACGGGTCGTGCAGCTTTCCTGCATCTGGGAGCTTTTACCGCGACAATCATGTCTGCCAACGTGTTCATGGTCATCATTCCGAACCAGAAAATCGTGGTGGCTGATCTGATTGCCGGTCGCAAACCAGACCCGAAATACGGCAAGATCGCCAAGCAGCGCTCAACGCATAACAATTATCTGACGCTGCCGGTTCTGTTCTTGATGCTGTCGAACCACTATCCGCTGGCCTTCGGAACCGAATTCAACTGGATCATCGCATCGCTGGTGTTCCTGATGGGGGTCACGATCCGCCACTGGTTCAACACCCAGCACGCTCGCAAGGGTAGCCCGACTTGGACATGGCTGGTGACGGTTATCCTGTTCATCATTATCATGTGGCTGTCGACCGTGCCGAAAATTCTGACCGGAGAGCCGGAAGAACAAAAGGTTTCATCGCTACAGCAGACTTTCATCTCGGACCCGCACTTTGAAAAAGTGCGGGATACTGTTCTGGGACGTTGTGCGATGTGCCACGCCAAAGAGCCAGGTTGGGAAGGCATCATCGTGCCGCCAAAAGGTGTGGTTCTTGAAACAGATAAAGATATCGCGGCCCATGCGCGCGAAATCTATTTGCAGGCTGGTCGTTCCCATGCCATGCCGCCTGCCAATGTCACCGGGGTAAGCAATGAGGAGCGCAAGCTGCTCGCTTCCTGGTATGAATCGGCGACTTCTGGAGCAAAATAACAATGACCAAACTTCTCATCCGTGGCCGCGTGCTGAGTTTCCGTGAAGAACCGCAAAGTCTGGATGATACTCAATCCTATCGATATATCGAAGACGGTGCCGTGCTTGTCGAAAATGGCCGCATTGCGCGCCTGGGCGACTATGTTGATGTGAGCGCTGAAGCAGGCCATGACGTGCAAGTTGCCAACCATCGCCCGCATCTTATTCTGCCGGGTTTCATCGATACTCACATCCATTATCCGCAGACGCAGGTTGTCGCGTCCTATGCGGCCAATCTCCTTGAATGGCTCAACACCTATACATTCGTGGCAGAGCAGAAATTCGCCGATGAGCAGCACGCGGAATTTATCGCTGAGCGCTTTCTGGACGAATTGATCCGTCATGGCACTACCACCGCCGTCGCTTATTGCTCGGTACACCCGCAGAGCGTCGATGCCTATTTCCGCGCGTCGCAGCATCGCAATATGCGTATGCTTGGCGGTAAGGTGATGATGGATCGCAATGCGCCGCCAGCACTCTGTGATACAGCTCTATCGGGATATGATGACAGCAAGCAGCTGATCGCCCGCTGGCATGGCAAAGATCGACTTGATTATGTGATCACGCCGCGTTTTGCGATCACGTCAACGCCTGAGCAGCTGGAAGCCAGTCAGGTTCTGGCACGCGAGCATCCTGAATGCTTCATCCAGACACATCTTTCGGAAAATCACGAAGAGATTGAGTTCACAAAATCGCTTTACCCGGATGCTCCTGATTATCTCGGCATTTATGAGCATTATGGTTTGCTTGGAAGCAAGACCTTGCTTGGTCATTCCATTCATCTTGAAGAGCGCGAAGTGAAGGTGATGGCAGAGACCGGCTCGGTTGCAGTTTTCTGCCCGACCTCGAACCTGTTTCTGGGTTCCGGCCTGTTCGACCGTGATCGCCTGAAAGCATCGGGCGTGCGTATGTCTGTTGCCACTGATGTCGGCGGCGGCACCAGCTTCTCGATGCTGCGCACGATGGATGAGGGCTACAAGGTTCTGCAATTGCGTGGAAGCCGCCTCAACCCGTTCCAGTCATTCTATATGATGACACTCGGCAACGCCCGCGCGCTGTCGATGGAAGACAAGATCGGCACGCTCGACGAGGGCACGGAAGCCGATATTGTGGTGCTGGATTCTGCCGCGACATCGCCGATGCGCCTGCGCATGGCCGCAGGCGCCACGCTTGAGCAGGAGTTATTCCTGTTGCAAACGGTTGGCGATGATCGCGCGATTGTCGAAACCTATGTCGCAGGCAAGCCGTTGAAATCGGAACTCGGCTAAAAAATCTCTGGAGGAGGGAGAGGGAGGGCCCGCGGCGGAGAAATCTGCTGCGGGTTCTTCTGCTTTTACAACTCTTCCGGTCGCTTGCCACCCATGGTGCGGGTCAGCTCATCGGCTGTCGAGCGGATCAGTGGACCGAGTTCGTCAAGCTTTTGTCGGGGTAGGCGCACCGCAGGTCCGGATACTGAAATGCCTGCAATCGCTTCGCCATATTCGTTGAAAATGGGTGCCGCGATACAACACATGCCGAGCGTATGTTCTTCGTCGTCAATCGACCAGCCGCGTGTGCGCGTTGCCTGAATATCTTTCAGCAATGCGGGTAAGGTGTCGAGCGTGCGTTGCGTGAAATGTTCAAGCGTTCTGCCAGAGAGCGTCCGCGCTATTTCCGTATCCGACCATGTGGACAGAACTGCCTTGCCGATGCCCGAGGCGTGGATTGGACCGCGACGACCCGGGCGGAAGAAGGCGCGCATCGGCGCATGGCTTTCAATCTGCGAAATGAACACGACGTCACCGCCGTCCTCAATGCCGATATTTGCGGTTTCGCCGCTCGTTTCCATCAATGATTTAAGATAGGGCCGCGCCAGAGTACCGAGCTTGCGGAAACGCCGAAACGCATTGCCGATTTCAAACGCCTTGACACCGATGGTCCAGTCGCCGGTTTCCACATCATGCGAAACCATGCCGTGATTGGCGAGCGATGAGAGAAGCCGATGAACGGTGGAAGGAGCCATGCCACTGGCATCGGCGAGGTCGGTTAATGTCGAGCCGTCATTCTCGGCAATGAGCGCCAGAAGCTTGAGACTGCGATCTAAAACCTGAACGGATGAGGGCGCGGCATTCTCCGCTGCCTTACGGCCACGCTTCGCTTTTGCCTGTTCCATGTGCCGCCTCCGATTCCCTGTTCTTTCATCACTACCCCATGATCGTAATCTCGGGAAGTGCGCGGCGATTATCTCCATTCCGTTGAAAATCTTTATTTCCATATAATGGTATGCATTTCCATTTTTTGGATATAGCTTTTGATTATGGATTAGTTTTCCGTTGGAGGAGATCAACATGCCCAGAATGCGTGCAGTCGATGCAGCCGTACTTGTGCTGGAAAAGGAAGGGATCAATTGCGCATTCGGTGTGCCGGGCGCTGCGATCAACCCATTTTATTCTGCCATGAAGGCACGGGGTTCTATCCGTCACATTCTGGCGCGTCATGTTGAAGGCGCTTCGCACATGGCGGAAGGCTACACCCGCGCAAAGCATGGCAATATTGGCTTGTGCATCGGAACGTCCGGCCCGGCTGGTACAGACATGATTACCGGCCTTTATTCGGCCTTTGCCGATTCAATTCCAATCCTCTGCGTTACAGGCCAGGCCCCCCGCGCGCGCCTCGACAAAGAGGACTTTCAGGCAGTCGATATTGCCAAGATCGCGGCCCCCGTTACCAAATGGGCGGTCACGGTTATGGAGCCAGCACTGGTGCCTTTTGTTTTCCAGAAGGCATTTCATATCATGAAGTCGGGTCGTCCCGGCCCGGTGCTGGTCGATCTGCCGATTGATGTCCAGCTCGCCGAAATCGAGTTTGACATCGATACCTATCAGCCGATGGAAGCCTATAAGCCCTCAGCCACCCGCGCACAGGCCGAAAAGGCCATCGCGATGTTGAACGACGCGGAACATCCGTTAATCGTTGCAGGCGGGGGCATCATCAATGCGGATGCTTCCGATCTTCTGGTTGAATTTGCTGAGATCACCGGCATTCCGGTTATCCCGACCCTGATGGGCTGGGGCGTCATCCCTGATGATCACCGCCTGATGGCGGGTATGTGCGGCCTTCAAACCTCGCACCGCTACGGCAATGCAACGCTACTGGCCTCCGACATGGTGATCGGCATTGGAAACCGCTGGGCAAACCGTCATACCGGCAATGTCGATACCTATAAAAAGGATCGCAAATTTATCCACGTCGACATCGAACCAACCCAGATCGGCCGCGTTTTCGCACCGGATTTCGGGATTGTTTCGGATGCTGGC
>Ga0256901_1001289_pt1 | contig 12768 bp, 10 predicted proteins | sample MC6MC0689MT_FD_190200 | JGI IMG/M metagenome (GOLD analysis project Ga0256901, IMG submission 190200) | Metatranscriptome of enriched soil aggregate microbial communities from Iowa State University, Ames, United States - MC6-MC0689-MT... | ecosystem: Environmental > Terrestrial > Soil >... | reverse complement strand
GCATCTTACTCCGAAAACCGCTTCGCACTTTTCGGGATGCGCTCTAAAATTCAATCATCATCAGAAGGCGCGCCGGGCACGTCTTCGACAGTATCAAGGTCTATATCGTCATCATCACCTTGTTCTGCAACGGCAATGCGGACATCTGTTATCTTTGCGCCCGGAAAAGCAGCAAGAATTGCAGCAACATCGGGATCAGCGCGCGCGTCGGTAACGAGGTTATCGCGACGCTCGGTTTCAGCTTCTGCAACAGTTTGCCCCGAAACGTCACGCGCAACCGTCACGACCCAGCGAATGCCGGTCCAGTTGTGCAGGCGCTGCGAAATATCGCTTGGCAGCGATTTCGGTGCATCGTCGGTCAGGCCGATCTCAAGCCTTCCGGCAGCGATGGAGGACAGGCGCACGCAGTTCTTAACCAGAATCTTGAACTGCATGTCGCGGAACTTATCAGCCAGCGCAACGATATCATTGAGGCTGTTGATCTGAACCGAAGGTTGCGGCGCATTATCGACAAACTGCTGTGGTGCGGGCGGTTGAACCGGCTGCGGTTGTGTTTCCACCAGACGCATGGCTGTTGCAGGACCACCCGATGCAGGCATCATGGTTGAGGCGGCAACTGCATCGACACTGCCGCGCGCTTCTGGCTGCGAACCGCCATTTGGCCTTACACCGCTTGGAGATTGCGGACGCAGAGCCGAAGCAGAACCGTTTTCAAGCCCACGCAGTGCTTCATCAAGCGTTGGCAGATCAGCGGCATGGGCCAGACGGATCAACAGCATTTCTGCGGCCTGCACAGGCCGCGTTGCCGTATCGACTTCGGCAATGCCCTTAAGCAGCATTTGCCATGTCCGAGACAGCACGCGCACCGAAAGCTTTTGCGAGAAATCGCGACCGCGAACGCGCTCATCTTCCGAGAGCGATACATCTTCCGCCACATCCGGCGTAAAGCGCAGACGTGTCACCAGATGATTGAAATCGGCAAGATCCGTCAGCACGACCGATGGGTCGGCTCCGACATCATATTGCGCACGAAATTCGGTCAAAGCGCCAGCAACGTCGCCACGCATAATCATCTCAAAAAGATCGATAATGCGTGCGCGGTCGGCAAGACCGAGCATCGAGCGCACGGCTTCCGCCGAAACATGACCTGCGCCATGCGCGATAGCCTGATCGAAAATGGAGAGCGAATCGCGTGCCGACCCCTCACCCGCGCGCGCAATCATCGCAAGCGATGTGTCATCGACTTCGATTGCTTCTGCTTCGGCAATCCGGCGCAGATGTGCAGCCAGAGTGCCCGATTCGATGCGACGCAGATCAAAACGCTGACAGCGCGACAGAACCGTGATCGGTACCTTGCGGATTTCGGTGGTGGCGAAGATAAATTTCACATGCGGCGGCGGCTCTTCAAGCGTCTTCAACAGGCCATTGAAGGCTTGATTGGACAGCATGTGCACTTCGTCGATGATGTAAACTTTGTAGCGCGCCGAAACAGGGCGATAGCGCACCTGCTCGATGATTTCGCGAATATCATCGATACCTGTATGCGAAGCCGCATCCATTTCGATGACATCGACATGGCGGCCTTCCATGATCGCCTGACAATGCTCACCCATTACGGAGAGATCAATTGTCGGCTGATCGATAGAATCGGTCTTGTAATTAAGCGCGCGCGCCAGAATACGCGCAGTTGTGGTTTTGCCCACACCGCGAACACCAGTCAGCATCCATGCCTGCGCGATACGACCGGTCTCGAACGCGTTTTTCAGCGTGCGGACCATCGGCTCCTGGCCGATCAGATCATTGAAATTCTGGGGGCGATACTTGCGGGCGAGAACGCGATAAGCGCCAGTTTCGGATTTTGTGTCCATTGCGACCCTTCCGTTCCCTGTTCGCTTGTTCCGATCAACAAACTCTAAACAGTTTGGACCGCAGACGAAAGTGACTTCGACGCTGGCTTATCAACCATCAACAGCCATAATCGTCATGAAAGAAAGGTGGGAGGCTGGCACGATGACCCGTGCCGTGCTCGTTGGGGCTGCTTCCTTCCGGACCTGACCCGGTTGGCGAGTGGCTCGTCCACCACCAACCTCCCACGCTGCATATCGTCAATTATGAAGCAAAAAGCAAGAAGGGCATGGCGCAAAAAGCAAGCGCAGAGACGAAAAAACTGATAAGAATTCTAATATGGAACAGTTTGAACTCGATAACCGGCTTTCCGCCGACACTTTTTCAGTGGTCCCGCTCGGCCTTTGCGAGCTACGGCTCATGAATGACAAGCGCTGGACATGGCTTATCCTCGTTCCGCGCCGTAGCTCATTGAGCGAAATTCACGACATGACGCCGCTTGATCAGACCATGCTGACCTTTGAAACCGGCATTGTTGCGCAGGCGGTCAAGAAACTGACCAATTGCGAGAAAATCAATAGCGGCGCGCTTGGCAATATCGTACGCCAGCTGCACATCCACGTCATAGCGCGCAATGAAGGTGATGCAGGCTGGCCCGGCCCTGTCTGGGGGCACGGCACCTGCGAACCCTATAGCGATGCTGACGCACAAAAGCTGATTGAAGAAATCCGCGAAGCACTCTGAATCCCTCCCAAACATTTTCCCGAGAACATCATGGCTTTCCGCCTTTACGACCTGCCGGAAACAGAACCGAGCCGTCTTGTCGGCTTTGCAGGCAACCGCATTGATCGCCTTTCCGAAAAACGACAGGACGATTCCGCTTTTACAGCGCTGGAGTTGCCTGAAACCCGCGTGATGGTTTTAGGCGGCAATAAGCTTCTACTTGATTATACGCAAGAAAACGCGCCCCGCGCCCTGTTCTCACTTGAACAAGCACAGGCATTTTCGCCTGATCTCAATGAGCCGGTACTGCTTGGATTGCAAGATGGCGCACCGATTGTGGCACTCATGGCAGCGCTCGATCCGGATGCTCTTGCAGAGCCGTTTCGGGCGCAGGACTATCGCAGCATATACATGGAAGGGCTCGTACCTGCAGATATCGTCGGTGCTTTGGCACAAGCCGCAGCACTGACCGCATGGCACAGCAACCACCGTTTTTGCGGGCGTTGTGGCACAAAAAGCGAAATGCGTGCCGGTGGTGGCAAACGTGTCTGCCCGAATTGCGGTGCCGAGCATTTTCCGCGCACTGATCCCGTAGCGATCATGCTGCCTGTTCGCGGTGAGAAATGTATTCTCGCGCGCAGCCCACATTTTACCGCAGGGTCTTACTCCTGCCTTGCTGGCTTTATCGAGCATGGCGAGACAATCGAAGCTGCCGTGCGCCGTGAGAGCTTTGAGGAAATGGGGCTCAAAATCGGCCGCGTCGCCTATCATGCGAGCCAGCCATGGCCATTCCCCTATTCACTGATGATCGGCTGCCATGCCGAAGTACTGTCTGACGACTTCACTATTGATCGTTCAGAACTGGAAGACGGTCGCTGGTTCGACAAGGTGGAAGTGCGTGCCATGCTTGCAGGTACACATGAAAATGGGCTGCGTGTACCGGCATCCGGTGCCATCGCAACCCACCTGATCAAAACCTGGGCGAGTAGTTAACTATTCAGCCGCCAACAACTGCGTGCCGCGCGTATCGGCCCCCTTATAGACGCCGAGAATGCGCACTTCCTTGGTGAAGAAGCGCAGTTCTTCCAATGCGAGCTGAAGGTTCTGGTCTTCCGGATGACCTTCTACATCAGCATAGAACTGCGTCGCGATAAAACGGCCGCCGATCTGATAGCTTTCCAGCTTGGTCATGTTGATGCCGTTGGTAGCAAAGCCACCGAGCGCCTTATAAAGCGCGGCTGGCACGTTGCGAACACGGAAGACAAAAGTTGTGACGATGCGCTCGCCGTTTTCTGGACGTGGCTCCCATTTTTTGTTCTTGGACAGAACGACGAAGCGGGTCACGTTGTCTTCCGAATCCTCAACATTCTCCTCGAGAATATCAAGACCGTAGAGCTCAGCCGCGAGGCTTGGCGCAAGCGCCGCCATTGAGCGATCTTTCATGTCGGCAACGAGGCGTGCAGCGCCCGCCGTATCGCCTGCAATCACTGGCTTCCAGCCATTGCTACGAATGACATTGCGGCACTGACCGAGCGCATGAATATGGCTGTGAACAGTCTTGATTTCTTCGCGCTTGACGCCCGGAAGCACCATAAGCTGGAAGTGGATCGGCAGGAAATATTCACCAACGATATGCATATCAGCAAGCGGCAGCAGATAGTGAATATCGGCAACGCGGCCTGCGAGCGTGTTTTCGATGGGGATCATTGCGAGATCCGCAACACCGCTTTCGACCGCATTAAAGGCATCTTCAAAAGTCGGGCACGGCAAAGGCTCCATATCGGGAAACATGTTGCGGCAAGCCGTATCGGAATTGGCGCCCGCTTCACCCTGAAAGGAAATCCGGTTGGTCTTCATCGTGTCCGTACTTTCTGAAATGTTTCGCAACAATCGAAACTCACTTATCACAAACCCTTTGCGATAATTTCCCGTGCCCGGTCAAGATCAGCCTGCGTATCAACGCCAAGCGGAACGGTCCGGACAATCTCGGCTTCAATGCGCATACCATCTTCAAGTGCGCGCAACTGCTCAAGTTTTTCGCGCTTTTCGAGCGGCGAAGGACCGATCTTCACAAAACGCTCCAGCGCCGCACGGCGATAGGCATAAAGACCGATGTGATGATAAAGCGGACCATCACCATAAGGGGCGGTGGCGCGCGTGAAGTAGAGCGCGCGCAGGCGTTCGCCATCATTCATCGGCGAACCAACGATCTTGACCACATTGGGATTGATCTTTTCTTCATCCACGGTGATCTCGACGCCAAGCGTTGCGATATCGGCAGGTCCATCGACCAGCGGCAATAATGCACGGCGGATTGTTTCAGGGTCGATTGTCGGCAGATCGCCCTGCACATTGACGATCGCCTCCATCTCGCCATTCGGATCGACTTTCTGCAGCGCCTCATAAATGCGGTCCGAGCCCGACTCATGATCGCTGCGCGTCATAATGACCTCATGACCATGTGCCTGAACGGCTGCAAAAATCTCTTCGCTGTCAGTCGCCACGACAGTACGACCGAGCTTGGCTGCCGCAGCACGGTCGGCCACATGCACGATCATCGGCTTGCCGCAAATGTCGGCGAGAGGCTTGTTTGGCAGGCGTGTGGAGGCCATTCGCGCCGGAATGAGTGTCAGTGTTTTCAAAGTCTGAAGCATGATCGCCTCTTGGTGTTTAATGTGGCCATAAAAGGTCTGATGTTGCTTCCTGGCGACCTTTATCTGCATAGCAAATGCAGCAAAAGTGTCAAAAAGTCACGGGGGTAGCACCCCTTATAGGTGTTGCACCCCCCCTGTAAAAGACCTAGTTTCCGCCCAATGCCGGGGAGAGACTTGCTAGCCTTTTACACAGGTTCTGCATGCCGGCTTTGGAGGCGTTGAGTAGAGGGAGCGCTGACCGGCGATGAATTCAACCCGGACTAATAAGTTTATCATGGCTTTTCTGGCAACGGTTTTCGTTGTCATGACAACGGGCATTCTGTCCGATACGCTGTTTCATGCACCCGCACCTGAAAAGCCAGGTTTCATAATCGAGGCGGCAGAAGCTTCGACTGGTGGTGAAGCTGCACCTGCCAAGGAAGAAGTGTCGATTGCAACTTTGCTGCAATCCGCTGATCCTGCACGCGGCGAAACCGTCTTCAAGCGTTGCGCGGCATGTCATACCGGTGAAAAGGGTGGCGCCAACAAGGTTGGACCACATCTTTGGGATGTGCTGGACCGTCCGGCTGCCTCTGTTGAAGGTTTCGGCTATTCGGCTGCAATGAAAGAATTTGGCGCTGCTGGCAACAAGTGGGATTACGAACATCTCAACAAGTTCCTCACCTCGCCAAAGGGCTTCATCAAGGGCACAGCCATGGGCTTTGCTGGCGATAAGAAGGACAATGAGCGCGCCGATCTGATTGCTTATCTGCGCACGCTTTCCGACAATCCTGCTCCGCTTCCGACAGCCGATGCAGCGCCTGCGGAAGGTGGCGAAGCAAAACCTGAAGGTGCGGCACCTGCAGGTGAAGCTGAAAAGCCTGCAGAACAGGCTCCAGCGGGCGGCGATGAAGCACCTGCGCCGGCGCAGCCAGCGCCAGCGAACTAAGCTGATTGAAATATCGAGAAAAAGCCGGGTTTCGACCCGGCTTTTTTATTGCCTGCATGTTTTTTCAACTTGTGCCTTTCTTCCTCCGCAAAAACCCATAAAAATCGCTCCCAAAATATCCGAAGCAGAAACGGAGATGCTGGATGAGAGGTTTTTGGGCGGGAGCGTTCGCAGTAGCCATGCTGGCGAGCACGGTATCGTTTGGTCATGCCACGGATGCCGAGCCTCAATGGAGATATGCTTCCAGCCTTATCGGCGAGCCCAAATATCAGGCAGACTTCCAACACTACGACTATGTGAAGCCTGATGCGCCGAAAGGCGGCTCACTCAATCAAGTGGCAGTCGGCACATTTGATAGCCTCAATCCGTTTGTGGTTCAGGGCGTGCCCGCAGCAGGCCTCGCCGATTTTGGCGGCGGAATGCTTTACGATACACTGATGACGGACTCGCTGGATCAGGGATCGACACAGTATCCGCTGATTGCCGAGGCTTTGCAGTATCCCGATGATTTTTCCTGGGTGAAGTTCAAACTCAATCCCAACGCCAAATGGCATGATGGTGAACCGATCACTGTCGATGACGTCATCTGGTCTTTCGATATCCTCAAGAAGCAGTCGCCGCTTTACAACAAATATTATAGCGATGTGGAAAAAGCCGAGAAGACCGGTGACCATGAGGTGAAATTCACCTTCTCGCAGACCGGCAATCGCGAGTTGCCACAGATTGTTGGTCAGCTTGCCATTCTGCCAAAGCATTGGTGGGAAGGTAAAGATGCGCAGGGCAAGCAGCGCGATATCAACCGCCCCACATTGGAAATTCCGCTCGGCTCCGCCGCTTACAAGATCAAGAGTGTCGTGCCCGGCCGCTCCATCATCTGGGAACGTGTAGCCGATTATTGGGGCAAAGACTTGCCTGTAAATGTCGGACGCAATAATTTCGATGAAGTGCGCTACGAATATTACTTCAACGAAGATGCGACATGGGAAGCCTTCAAGAAGGGCGGTCAGTACGATTACCGCAATGAGAATCGCGCACAGCGTTGGGCCGAGCAGTATAATTTCCCGGCGGTGCAACGTGGCGATGTTGTAAAAAAATCATTCCCGTTCAATGCGGTCGGTCGAATGCAGGGGTATTTTCTGAATACCCGCAAGGATAAGTTCAAAGACCCGAAAGTACGTGAAGCACTGACCTATGCTTTCGACTTTGAATCGATGAACCGCCTTCTGTTCTTCAATCAGTACACCCGCATCAACAGCTATTTTGCTGGCAACGAACTGCAGCTGAGCGGAGTGCCAACGCCGGAAGAAAAGGCAATTCTTGAAACCGTAAAGGACGCGCTACCAGCCGAGGCTCTGACGGAAGAGTTCAAGCTTCCGGTTTACGATACGCCACAGGCAACACGCGATAATCTGCGCAAGGCGTTGCAGCTTTTTGGCGAAGCTGGCTGGAAATTGCAGGGCAACAAGCTTGTTGATGCCAAAGGCAATCAGTTCACGATTGAATTTCTGGGTAAAGACCCAACCGACGAACGCATCTATAATCCGTTTGCAGCAAGCCTGCGCAAGATCGGTATTAACGCGACGGTCCGCATCGTCGATACCGCGCAGTATCAAGCCCGCGTTAATGACTTTGATTACGACGTAATCACCTCCGTCACCGCACAGACCGCCTCGCCAGGCAACGAGCAGCGCGATATGTGGGGGTCGAAAGCCGCTGACTTCAAAGGTAGCCGCAACTATGCGGGCATCAAGAATCCGGCCATCGACAAACTGATCGACCGAATCATCTATGCGAAGGATCGCGAGGAGCTGGTTGCGGCATCTCATGCCCTCGACCGCGCATTGCTGTGGAATTATTACGTCATTCCGCAATGGTATTCCGACCACATCAACGTGGCCTACTGGAACAAATTCAGTATGCCGGAAGAGCAGCCTGAATATATGGGGATTGACCCCTTCTCCTGGTGGATAGATCCTGCGAAGGAAACCAAGATCAAGACTGGCACTGAATAAGGACGGCGAAAATGACCATCCTACTTATGGACCGTCGCCATTTTCTAGGTCTTTCAGGCAGTGTCGCCGTTGCGGCCTGCCTTCCAGAAATGGCCTTTGCCAAATTGCCAACCCAAGAAGCGTTGCATGGATTATCGGCATTTGGCGAACTCAAATATCCAGCAGATTTTGCGCATTTCGACTATGTGAACCCCGATGCGCCAAAGGGCGGAACATTCACTCTGGCACCGAACACATGGTTCTGGAACCAGAACACACAGACCTTCAACACGCTCAACACTCTGACGTTTAAAGGCGATGCGCCACCGCGCATGGAACTCACTTTCGACAGCCTGATGGCCTCAGCACTCGATGAACCTGATTCCATGTATGGTCTGCTGGCAAAGAGCGTAACGCTGTCTGAAGACCGCCGGTCTTTCCTGTTTGATCTTCGTAAAGAAGCACGCTTTCACGACGGCTCACCCATTGAAGCAAAAGACGTAGTCTTCAGCTATGTGACGATCAAGGAAAAGGGGCATCCGCTCCTTCGACAATCGCTGGCGGCTATTGAAAAAGTGGATGCGGTCGGAACGTATCAGGTGCGTTTGCGCCTTGCAGAAGGTCGAAATCCGCAGGCAATTCTTGATTCTCTTGAACTCCCTATCCTTTCTGCAAACTGGTTCAAAGATCGCGATTTCGATTCGGCCAGCATGGAGGCCGTTCTTGGATCTGGCACTTACCGGGTCGGAAAAGTGTCTGCTGGGCAGGCAATCGAATATGAGCGTGTAGAGGATTATTGGGCGAAAGATTTGCCCGTAAGGCGCGGCACCAGCAATTTTGATCGCATTCGGATTGAGTTCTATCAGGATCGTCAGCCGGAATTTGAAGCCTTCAAGAAAGGTGCCATAGACTTTCGCGAAGAGAATGTCGCAAAGAACTGGGCGACGACCTATGACTTCCCTGCCGTTCAGCAGAAGAAAGTCATCAAGCGCACGTTCCCGAGAGAGAAGCGTCCACTGATGCAGGCATGGGCGCTCAACCAGCGCCGCGAACGTTTCCGCGATCCGCTCATACGTGAAGCCATCAATCTTTGCTTTGACTTCGAATGGACCAACGCAAACCTGTTCTACAATACCTATGAGCGCTCGCAATCATGCTTCAACGGCTCGGATTTTGAGGCGACGGGAGCGCCGGGATCAGACGAGTTGAAGATCCTTGAACGCTACCGTGACAAGCTTCCGCAGGAGATTTTTGCGGAAGTTCCGGTCATGCCGGTTTCCGACGGCACCGGACGAGATCGCAAACTTTTCTCGCGTGCCGTTGATCTGATGCAGCAGGCAGGTTTTGAACGCAAGAACGGTCAGTTCCATGACAAGAGCGGGACGAAATTCTCGCTGGAAATTCTCAGCAACTCAGATGCCTTTGGACGCATTTACAATCCCTTTGTACAGAAGCTGCGGGCAATTGGCATTGATGCCAGCCAACGATTGGTCGATGCCAGCCAGTATCAGGCAAGGTTGCAGAATTTTGATTTCGATATGGTCGGCATGGCGATCCAGTTCAGTGCGACGCCAACCAAGGATTCGCTTTCGAGCATGTTCGGATCAGAATCGGCAAAAACACCGGGCACTTACAACTTTCCGGGCACGTCTGATCCCATTATCGACGCATTGATCGAGGATGTGGGCAAGGTTTCCACGCGCGATGACCTGGTCGCAACGATCCGGGTGCTTGATCGGTACTTGCGTATCCGGCGCGAGTGGATTCCAAATTGGACTGTAGCGAATCACCTGGCGGCCTATTGGGACCGTTTTGGTTTCAAGGAGCCAAAACCCGATTATGGCTTTCCGGTTGAGACGCTTTGGTGGATTAAAACATAACCCCAAAAAGGGGACCCGTTTTCGGGCAAGATCATGATCTTGAAAAACAAAAGGGCAAAAGCTGTTGGCAAGCCATAAGAGCAACCTGAATTTCCGGAGCCGCGAAGGCTGATGGGCGCTTATATTTTACGCCGCCTGCTTTTGATGATCCCGACCATTCTCGGCATCATGGCCATATCCTTCGCCGTTGTTCAGTTTGCTCCCGGAGGACCTGTTGAGCGCGTGATTGCACAGCTTTCCGGTCAAGGCGGCGATGCTCTTGACCGACTTTCGGGCGGTGGCGGTGATTTTGGCCAAAACAACCTCGATAGTGGTTCATCCAACTCTAAATATCGCGGTGCGCAGGGGCTCGACCCACAGTTCATTGCCGACCTTGAAAAGCAGTTCGGCTTCGATAAGCCGCCTCTCGAGCGCTTCGGACAGATGCTTTGGAACTATATGCGCTTCGATTTTGGTCGCAGCTATTTCCGCGACATCAGCGTGATCGACCTCATCAAAGAGAAAATGCCGGTTTCCATCTCGCTCGGACTGTGGCTCACCTTCCTGTCCTATCTGATCTCAATCCCGCTTGGCATTCGTAAGGCGATCAAGGAAGGCACCCGCTTCGACACATGGACCAGCGCCATCATCATTGTAGGCTATGCTATTCCGAGCTTCCTGTTCGCCATCCTGCTGATCGTGCTTTTTGCCGGCGGTTCGTTCTTCGACTGGTTCCCGCTCCGTGGCCTCACCTCGCCTGACTTTGCGCAAATGTCGGTATGGGGAAAGATCGGCGATTATCTCTGGCACATGGTTCTGCCGGTAACTGCTCTGGTCCTGTCGGCCTTTGCCACCACAACGCTTCTGACCAAAAACTCGTTTCTGGAAGAAATCCGCAAACAATATGTGACCACGGCACGCGCCAAGGGACTGACCGAACATCAGGTGCTTTATCGCCATGTGTTCCGCAATGCCATGCTGATCGTTATTGCCGGTTTTCCGGGCGCTTTTATCTCGGCTTTCTTCACCGGCTCGCTGCTGATTGAAACGATCTTCTCGCTCGATGGTCTGGGCCTGCTTGGCTATCAGTCGATCATCAACCGCGATTATCCGGTGGTGTTTGCCAGCCTGTTTATTTTCTCGCTGATCGGACTTTTGGTCGGGCTTTTGTCTGATCTCATGTACACATGGATTGATCCGCGCATCGACTTTGATCGGAGGGACGTGTGATGACAGACGCCACTCTTTCCCCTCAGGTCAAGCCGGTAAAACGCCCGTTTCTTTCACCGCTAAATCGTCGTCGCTGGCAGAATTTCAAAGCCAACAAGCGCGGTTACTGGTCGCTGTGGATTTTCCTCGTGCTTCTTGTGGCAGCGATCTGTTCCGAGTTTATCGCTAACGACCGACCTATCCTCGTTTCCTACAAAGGCGAGCTGCTCACGCCGGTTTTTGTCGATTATCCGGAAGAAAAATTCGGAGGCTTTTACGCCGTCACCGATTACCGCGACCCGGTCATTCAGGATGAAATCAAGAATAATGGCTGGGCAATCTGGCCACCCGTTCGGTATTCCTACAACACCGTCAATAACGAGATTCCAGAAGCAGCACCTTCAAAGCCTACATGGCTTTATACGGCAGAACAGCGTTGCCAGCGTTACCCGGATGGTCTCAACGACCCAAACTGCATCGTCGGTAACTGGAACTGGCTTGGCACTGATGATCAGGCACGCGATGTCTTTGCGCGCGCGCTTTATGGCTTCCGCATCTCGGTGATGTTCGGTCTGATCCTCACCTTCTTCTCTGCGATCATCGGCGTGACAGCTGGTGCTGTGCAGGGCTATTTCGGCGGTTGGGTCGATCTTATCTTCCAGCGCGTGATCGAAATCTGGTCTTCGATCCCGGTGCTTTATCTGCTGCTGATTATCGCTGCGATATTACCGCCCGGATTCTGGGTCTTGCTGGGCATTATGCTGCTGTTTTCATGGGTCGCCTTTGTTGGCGTGGTGCGTGCTGAATTCCTGCGTGCCAGAAACTTTGAATATGTGAATGCAGCTCGTGCACTTGGCGTGAAGAATGGCACAATCATGTGGCGACATCTTTTGCCCAACGCGATGGTCGCAACGCTTACCTTCCTGCCGTTCATTCTCAATGGTTCGATCACGACGCTGACAGCACTCGACTTCCTTGGCTTCGGTTTGCCGCCAGGCTCGGCCTCGCTTGGCGAATTGCTTGCGCAAGGCAAGAACAATCTTCAAGCCCCATGGCTGGGCATTACAGGCTTTGTGGTTATCTCGGTCATGCTGTCGCTATTGATCTTCATCGGCGAAGCCACCCGTGACGCATTTGATCCACGAAAGGCATTCCAATGAGTGGGTCAATGAGTGGAGCCGTGAACAAGCCTTTGCTTTCCGTCCGCGATCTTTCCGTCGCCTTCCGCCAGAATGGTGAAGAACGCATTTCCGTCGACCGCGTTTCCTTCGATATCGCCGAAGGTGAAACAATTGCACTGGTTGGTGAGTCTGGTTCCGGCAAGTCCGTTTCAGCACTCTCCATCCTGAAGCTTTTGCCCTATCCGGCTGCAAGCCACCCATCCGGGGAAATTCTCTTCAACGGCAAAGACCTGATGAAGGCTTCCGAGCCTGAGTTGCGGCGCGTGCGCGGCAACGATGTCACCATGATCTTTCAGGAGCCGATGACCTCGCTTAATCCGTTGCATACGGTGGAGCGACAGATCGGTGAAATTCTGAAGATGCATCAGGGCATGAGCG
>Ga0256901_1001288_pt1 | contig 12770 bp, 10 predicted proteins | sample MC6MC0689MT_FD_190200 | JGI IMG/M metagenome (GOLD analysis project Ga0256901, IMG submission 190200) | Metatranscriptome of enriched soil aggregate microbial communities from Iowa State University, Ames, United States - MC6-MC0689-MT... | ecosystem: Environmental > Terrestrial > Soil >... | reverse complement strand
CGGGGGCGGCAGATCAAAGCCATAGCAATCATGGCACGCTGGCACATGCCGCCGGACAGCTCGAAAGGATATTGTCCGAAACGAATTTCCGGTTCCGGAATGCCCACTTCTTCGAGCATGGCAATGGCAGCATGGCGGGCTGCTTTACCGCTCAAGTTGCGATGCACGACAAGGCTTTCCTCTATCTGCCTGCCAATTTTCATCAGCGGGTTAAGTGAAGCAACGGGTTCCTGAAAAATCATCGCAAGATCATTGCCACGCAGGCCTCGCCGCGCTTTATCGGATATCCTGACCAGGTCGCTTTCGCCGAACCGAATGCTGCCGGATGCAATTTTAGCCACTTTGGGGAGCAAGCCCATCACGGAAAACGCAGTCAGGGATTTTCCGCAGCCGGACTCGCCTACAACGGACAGGATCTCTCCTTCGTTGACTTGAAAACTGACGCCATCCACGATCGGCTGATCTGCAATGTGAACGACAAGTTCATCAACTTTGAGCACAGGTTTTGTCATTCCGCCTCCGTACCCACGGCTGCCCAAGGACTGTAAGGATGCGCCATACCAATATTGTGGCCGTCTTCACGCATGACAACAGAAGGGATAGAGAAGTTCACCGGATAGAGTGTGTCTTCGATGATCTCGACAGGAAATTCCTCGCTCAGCCGCGTGGCAACATCCGCCTGTGCACGCTCGCTGACGCGAAGTTTTACACCGCTGGCATCTATGCGGGGTGCGTGAAGCGCTGCCTCCGGCGAAATGCCGAATACATCGATATATGACAATATCTGTGCCACAGCGGGCATAATCTGCCGCCCACCTGCAGCGCCAAGTGCCAAATGAGGTATGCCATCTTTGCTGGTAATGATGGGGCACATATTGGCAAGAGGCTTTACGCCAGCTGCAATTGAGTTTGGCTGGCCGGGACGAGGGTCAAACCACATCATGCCATTGTTCATAAGAAGATCGAGTGACGGCGCGACGACTTTCGAACCAAAGCGCGATAATAACGTGTTGGTGAGTGAAACCATGGTGCCATCACGATCAACAACACTGATATGGGTAGTGCAGCTTTCTCCAGTGCTCCCGTGGCCAAGCGTTCTAAGCCGTTCTTCGGATGCGCGGCGGATGGCTCGCGCGAAGGCGAGCGCGGTTTTGCCCGAAAGTGCATTTTCTTCGGGTAGCGTCCTGTTGAGTTCTTCAAGAACGCGTGCCAGTGTCGGTCCCCCGGAAAGCCCCGGCATGGCGTGGACGGAGGAGCTGCGATAATCAATCGTCAGCGGCTTCTTCCACTCCGGCTTGAAGTCGCGCAGATCGTCGCTTTCAATGCGACTGCCACCAGCACGTAAATCGGTAATGAGAGTTTCGGCGATTCGACCTTCGTAGAAATCGCGTGCGCCTGCGTGTGCCAGTCGTTCCAGCATTGCAGCTTTTTTCGGCATAGGAATACTGCGCGGCGAGCCTGTTTCCGGCACACGAGGCGCACGGCCATTCTCGAGAAAGAGCGCACTTGACGAAGGAAGGCGGTTTAAGCCTTCGCTATCGATAGCCAGACAAAGCGTGGTGAACCAGTCGATTTGCAATCCCTGTCGGGCATGGTCGATAGCTGGCTGCAGCGCATCGGCGAAGCTGATGGAACCAAAGCGTTCCAGCGCAGATGCGAGGCCGGCGATGGCGCCCGGTACACATATGGAGCTGTAACCTATAAGGTTCCGGTCTTCGACAACTTTGGGCCAGTTAAACCAATCGCCGTCACTGCCGGCTGCTACCGGATAATCGTTGGGGTCAAGACGGCTCGCGGACACCACGTTGAAATCAAGCGCGTCTACACTTCCGTCTTTGCCATCCGCACGCAGCAAAAAGCCGCCTCCACCAACACCGGAAAGCCATGGCTCCACGACACTCAAGGTAAGTGCTGTGGTTACTGCGGCATCCATGGCATTGCCGCCACGGCGCAAGACGGCGGCACCTGCTTCGGCGGCGAGCCAGTTCTGGCAGGCGACCATGCCGCCTTCGCTGCGGATTTGCTTTTTCCGGATCGCCCAGTTTTCAGCCATGCGTCTGTCCAAATCTGCGGTTTCCGATAGCGTCGGGTATTTTCGCCCCGACAGCAAAGCGCCCTGCATTGGCGGACGAAGCATGGTGCGAGGCTATCTCTTTCGCCGTGGCAACCCACGCGTCTGACTGGCCGGTGATCTTATCCAGCAGTTCTTCGAGAAGAGCGATGCGTTGCGCCCGACCCGAAATCCAGTCATGCACAGTCAGCGTAATCAATCCGCCAAAGCGGTGCAGTGTGCGCCATTCGGAAATCCAGTCTTGCAATATTGCCTGTCCGGATTGAAACGGCCACTTGTCGCGTCCGCCACCTTCAAACTTGAAGAAAATGGCGTCATCGGTTGCCCACTGCACCGGAATTTCCGTAACGCCATCGATCTCATAGGGATGGTCAAAGCCGGAGAGCGAGGAGTCATAAGCCAATCCCACACGCTTGATTTCACGCAGCATATGCGGCGTAATTTCCCATGCGGGCGAACGAAAGCCGACCGGCTTCTTGCCGGTTTGTTTGACGAATAGTTCTATGCTTGCTTCCAGCGCGCCGGTAAATTCCGCATCTGATGCGTCGGCAACAATTTCATGAAAATAGCCATGCAGACCAACCTCGTGCCCGGCTTCAACGAGGGCTGGCAGGATTTCCGGATTGGTTTCTGCGGTCAGCCCAGGAACGTAGAAGCTCGCTTTGACGTTATAACGAGCAAAAAGATCAATCAGTCGATAAAGCCCTGTGCGTGGTCCGAAGTTACGGATTTCCAGCGTCGCAAGCCGATCAGGAAGGCCGTCGCGGTGCGCCCACATAAACGGCACCTGCGCATCTACATCAACTGACAAAAGCGTTGCAGACTGCTTTCCCATTGGCCATTGATAGCTGGGCCAAGGTGACTTGATGTTTAGCCCTTCGGTCATAGCGCCTTCTTCTTTTGCTGGAATACGGCAAGGGAGCCGATGGAGTTGCCACCATCGACTGTCAGTGTTGCGCCTGTGACATAGGCGGCGGCCGACGATGTGACATAAAGAACAGCGGACGCCACATCAGGAGCTGACGATGCGCGTCCAAGCGGAATCGATGCCGTGACGGTCTTTACATGCTCATCGGATAAGGAGCTGACATCGCTTCCGGCTGCAAAGCCCGGTTCCACGGCATTGACGCGGATGCCATATTCAGCAAGCTCAAGAGCGAAACCTTTTGTGAGGCGGTCGAGCGCGGTTTTAGAGGTGCAATAAGGAACGGCTGTGGTGCGCATCTTGCGTGCAGCGCCTGACGAGATGTTAACGATGGAACCGGCGGTTTGTGTAGCAACCATCTGTTTTGCGAAAAGCTGTGACAGCAGAAATGGCGCGCGCAGATTGACGCCCATGATGCGATCCCAGTCTTCCAGTGAAATATCGAGCAGGAACCCTGACGGATATATGCCAGCATTGTTTACGAGAATGTCCGGTGCGCCCCAGCGTGCCGCAACTGCGTCCGCAAAATTGGTAATCGAAGCCGCATCAGTGAGGTCTGAGACAATACCGAAATGGCCTTCGCCGGGAAGTTCAGCGACGCGTGCATCAAGCTTTGACTGATCCTGATCGGTAAGGCAGAGGATTGCGCCTTCCTTTGCAAAAGCTTTGGCAATCCATCCGCCAATTATGCCTCCAGCGCCGGTTACGATAACTTTTTCGCCTTTGAATTCATTTTCAAAATTCACGGATAAAACTCCTATCTGCCGCGCGGATCGAGCCGGTCGCGGACATGATCGCCGATAAGGTTGATGGAAAGGACGAGCAGGAACAAAGCGAGGCCTGGAAATGTCGCTATCCACCACGCAGAGGCGACATAGTTGCGCCCGGTTGAAAGCATAGCGCCCCAGCTTGCGGTTGGTGGCTGTACGCCTAATCCAAGAAAGGATAGCCCGGCTTCAAACAGCACCATCAGCCCGAATTCGAGTGTAGCAACGACAATAAGCGCGCCTGCGATATTGGGCAGAATGTGCCGCCACAAGAGACGCAGCCACCCTGCGCCCATGAAACGAGACAGGCGGACATAAGGCATGTTTGCAATTGAAAGCGTCTGCCCATAGGCAACACGCGCATAACGCGGCCAGCGTGTGAGCGCGAGTACGATAACGACATTGGCAAGGCTCGGCCCCAGAATGGCGACGGTGATGATTGCCAGAAGAATGGCGGGAACTGACAGAACCATGTCCACCAGCCGCATAATGATGGTTTCAGTCCAGCCACGATAAAATGCAGCCAGCATACCCAGAATACTTCCCAGAATGCCCGAAAGCACGACTGAGGAAACAGCAACCAGTAGCGAAATACGCGCGCCATAAATCAGGCGGCTTAAAACATCGCGGCCCAGTTCGTCGGAGCCAAGATAATAAACGATACCACGGCTCTCAAAGCCCGGCGCCTTGAGGCGAGCCAGGAGGTTCTGCTTGTTTGGATCCATGGGAGCAAACAAGGGCGCAAGAATAGCGATCAGGAGCAAGAGAACGAAGATCGCGAGAAAAGGGGAAACCGTAAGCGGCAGCTTTTTCGACCATTTGGCAAATGCACCGGATGATGAAGTGAGGGACGTCATGCCTGACCTCCCATCCGAATGCGCGGGTCGATGATGCTGTAAAGCACATCGGCAACAAGATTGAGTGCAATTGCGGTGACAGCGCCTAGCAGAACAACTCCCTGAACAAGCATGAAATCCCGCGCGGCGATTGCCTGTACGGTCAATTGTCCGAGACCCGGCCATGCGAAAACAGTTTCGACGATCACAGCTCCGGCCAGAAGATTGGCAATTTCGAGTGCTGCGACAGTCACGACTGGAATGGAAGCGTTGCGCAACAAATGACGAATAACGATGCGCGTTACAGGAACGCCCTTGGCATGAGCGGTGCGCACATAATCTTTTTCCAGTTCATCGAGAACTGCTGTACGCGCTACCCGAGCAAATGTTGCCATCGACAAAAGCCCAAGCGCGATGGACGGCATAATCAGGCTTGGCCAGTCACGGGCACCTGAAGGCGGCAACCATCCAAGCCAGACCGCGAAGACCATGATCATCAGGATCGCGCTCCAGAATGTCGGCATGGATTGCCCGGCCAAGACAAAGCCCATAATGGCTTTTGATTCAGCCCGTCCCCGACGTACAGCCATGATAACACCAAGCGGAATACCGAGACCGATCGCCACGAGAAGAGCGCCTCCGGCAAGCATCAGTGTGTAGGGCAGGCGGCTTGCTATAAGTGTCCAGACAGACACATTTTGCACGTAGGAACGACCAAGATCGAAGGTCAGAAGACCGCGCAAATATTCGAGATATTGAATGGCAAGCGGGCGATCAAAGCCAAGTGCCGAGCGCATTGCTTCAATATCGGCCTGTGTCGCATTCTGTGGAACAAGCAGCAGAACGGGATCGCCTGCGAGACGTTGTAGAAAGAAAATGAGCGTCATGACGCCAAGAATGGCGATCAAAGCCTGCACAATGCGGGTCACAAAAAAGGCTGGCACGCGTCTATAGTTCCCTTGTTATTTTTATTCAGAGCCGGCGCATGACTGCGCCGGCCTTTGGTGTTTTAGTCCTGCCAGCTCATGCGGTTCAGGAAGAGGCTTTCATTTGCGGTTGGTTTCCACTGAAGCTGCTTTGCCGCGCCATAAATAATTGCAGCCTGATAAAGCGGCACGAGTGGAACTTCCTCTGCAACAAACGTGCTTACGGTCTTGTAGTTTTCAAGACGGGTCTTTTCGTCCAGCGTGCCGCGTGCGGCTTCCAGCGCCTTGTTGATCTCGGGATTTTTCGTCGACGACCATGAACTTGAAGAATGTAGCAACGGGAAAAGCACGCCGTCTGCATCCTGACAGGCGCAGGACCAGCGGCCAAAAGCGATAGCGGGCTGGCTTTTAGGTTCACTCTGCGCGCTTTTCAGATAGGTCGCCATATCGGTCATTTCGATGTTAACGGTAAGCCCCGTTTCGCCGACCATCTGTGCCACTGCCTGCACAATGCGCTGGTCGAAAGTGGGTGCTGTGGCGAAGCTTACTGCCTTGCCGGTTGCACCTGCATCCTTGATGAGTTGTTTTGCTTTATCAAGATCATAGGCATAGCCTTCAATGCCTTCGATATAGCCGAAATGCGATGGTGTCACCATCTGGGCAACAGGTTGATCGACACCACCCAGAAGACCCTCAGTAATTGCTTCCTTATCGATTGCGCGCGCTACGGCCTCGCGGACGCGTTTATCATCGAAAGGCGAAAGATTTGGATTAAGCTTCACATAGCCGACGCGTTCGGTTAAAACAGAGAGCGGTTTGGTGTTTGCAGAGCCTTCGATCTGTGCTGCGAGATCGGCATCAAGACCAACTGCCAAATCGGTAGTGCCGGATTGCAGATTGGCAATTCGGGTTGCTGCATCGGGGACCGCGCGGAATTCGGCGGCTTTGAATGCGCCCTTGTCGCCCCAGTAATCGTTATTGCGTTCCAGTGCAACGGATACGCCACGTTGCCAATTTACAAATTTATATGGGCCGGAGCCAACAGGGGCGGCATTGAAAGCATCGTCGCCTTTGGCTTCCACGATTTTTTCCGGAACGATGGAAAGTTTCACGAGTTGGGCGAGGAGCGCGGGATAAGCACCGTCAGTTTTGACGGTTACCGCATGCTCACCCGTTGCTTCTGCCGATACGATCTTGTTGAACTGGCCGAGCTGCGGGCTGGCAAAAGCCGGGTTGATGATACGATTGATGCTGAAGGCAACATCCTTCGCTGTCAGCGGAGAGCCATCGTGAAATTTCACATCATTGCGTAGCTTGAAGACAATTTCCGTATCGGAATTGTATTTCCATTCCGTAGCAATCTGCGGAGCGATTTCACCCGCATCGCTGCGCGTCACCAGATTGTCGAAAATGTTGCGATAAACGTAGTAGCTGTCCGGATTCCATTGCTTGTGTGGATCAAGCGATGACGGTTCGTTCACAAGGTCAATAACTAGCTGATCCTTGGCAAAAGCCGTGGTCATAGCAAGCGGTGAACAGGCCAGAATGAGGCCTGCAATGGCGGAACGGATCGAACGGCTGACTACTTTCATATTTATAATGCCCCTGGTTTGTCCAAATGCGGTTCTGGACGAGATTGCTTCTCGGTTTTGTTTTTGCCCGCGTTGCGGCGGGCAGGTTTTGCGCCGACCATTGCTTCTGATTCAAGAAAGCGGTCGAGGAGATATGTTTCGAGTGCCGTGTTGGCAGCGCCAAACAGTTCCAGAGCTTCGCTCTTTCGCCCTTCGATAATCGCACTGATTAACAGTGATCGATTGGCGGGGATTAGTTTCACTCGACCTGTCTTTTCAAAGAAATTAACCAGTCGTACCGCACGATCCCAAAGATCGGTCAGCCAGCCGGAAACGATCGGCATGTTGAGACGGGTAGCAAGAAGCTCCAATATTTCACGTTCGTAGCGGCGGATTGTCGGAAGAATGTCGCCGCCAAGTTCATTGCGTTGCGTTAGCGCAAGATGCATTTCACCGAGCGCATTCAGCCGCTGGATGGAGGTCTCATCCAACACAGCCGCGAAAAGGAGTGGCTCCAAGTGCCGTCTTGCTGCGCTTAGTTCACGGATTTCACCTGCAGAAATTGGTGTGACGACCCAACCGCTGCGCGCTGAGGACGATACCAATCCACTTGCTTTAAGACGTGCGAGCGCTGCGCGAAGTGCTCCGCGTCCAAGCGCAAATTCGGTTGCAAGTGCAGATTCTGATAGCCGTTCACCCGGTGCCAGAACACAGTTCACAATCGCACTTCGCAGCGCCTTTTCCGCCAAATCTCCCTTGCCTTCAAGCGATATGGGAGACGTATAGGCATCATTATCCAACATTTATAACTGACCTCTCAGTTTTATATTTTGAAATCTCTTTTATCTATTTTAAAGGGCATATTTTCTGTTCCTGATCGCTTAAGTGAAGAAATTATCTCCATATCGCGCTCCGAAAGAAACAGTGTCATGTTGCCTTCACTATTCCTATAAATCAACCATTTCTCTTTAAGGTGAAAAAATGAAATGACATTTTTCTATTGCGCGCAGATTTAGAAAATACACCGGTTGCGGCAATTTCTATAAGGTGACAGTATCAATTATTAATATTGCAAATAATAAAACTGAGATGTCAAAACGACTCTTTGATTTGCAATTAGCTTTCCGCAGTCACGATAATCGGGGAAACCTTAGGGGAGATAATTTGATGCGCTTTAGAAACGCACTCTTCGCCGCGCTACTTGCCGCGACAGCGCTGGCGGCTTTGCCGCAAAATGCTGGCGCCAGGGATTTGTTGGCGGTAGATTTCATAGCAGAGCCAAGCTCGCTTGACCCGCATGTGCAGTGGAACACCGATAGCTTTAATGTTTATCGCAATATCTTCGATAACCTTCTCACCCGTGATGACAAGGGGGAAATCGCCCCGCAAATCGCAACGGAGTGGAAATATTTATCCGATGCAGAAATAGAGTTTAAAATCCGCAATGATGTAAAATTTCATGACGGAAAGCCGCTAACTGCTGAGGACGTTGCCTTCAGCATCAAGCGCATTATTGATCCGGCCTTCGCAAGTCCGCAGATTGGTCAGTTCAACCAGATCAATGACGCTGTAGCTAAAGATGGTACGTCCGTTGTCGTCACCACAAAGGGCCCTTATCCTGTACTGCTTGCTCAGTTGACCAAGCTTTCCATCGTGCCAAAGCATGTGGTTGAGACAGTCAGCAAGGATGAGTTTAACATTAAGCCCGTAGGCTCTGGTCCTTATAAGCTTGAAAACTGGAATCGCGGTGTCGAAGTACTGCTTGCCCGCAATGATGATTATTGGAGCAGGAAGGGTGAATTTCCTAAAGTTGCATTTCGTGCCGTGCCGGATGGTTCAACCCGTATCGCAAACTTGCAGGCCGGAACGACCGATCTTGTCAGTAATCTCGATAATGATCTGGCGGCACAGCTCGAAGCCTCGGGTCAGGGGAACGTTCTGCCAGTTCGTGGTGAGCGCATTGCCTTTTTCTCGCTCAACATCAACAAAGCGCCGCTTAATGATCCGCGTATTCGCCTGGCTATCGCTCATGCGATTGATAAACAGGGCATCGTTGAAGGTATTCTAGGTGGCTATGACGCACCACTCGATGAGTTGACCTCTCCGGTTTCATTCGGCTTTGTCGAAGGCATCAAAGCACCGGACTACAATCCTGAAAAGGCCAAAGAGCTTGTGGCCGAAGTGGGTGATGCGGCAAAAACTGAGATCACACTACTCACGACACCAACATATGATCAGCGTGTGGTGCAGGCAATTCAACAGATGCTTAACGAGGTCGGTCTGAATGTAAAAATCGTTACCACCGATATGGGCAACTGGATGCAACAGATGCAATCAGGCGCCGATACAATTCCATCGGCCGCGTTTGGTCGCTGGAGCTGTGGTTGCCAGGACGCTGATGGTACGCTTTATCCGCTCTTGCACTCGTCCAGCAGCTGGTCGACCATCAAAGATGACCGTTTGGACAAGGCACTTGATGAAGCAAGAAACGTCATCAATCCCGAGCGACGCCTTGAACTCTATAAGTCTGTGCATGAGATCGTCGCTGCAGAAAACTATATTATTCCGCTCTATCAGGCATCGGTGATTTATGGTGCAGCCAAGAGTGTGGAGTTTACCCCGCTACCAAATGAGAACCTCTTCCTCAACCGCGTTGGCTGGTCGGAGAAATAAGTCAGATTAAGAAACCAGAAAGCCGGGCACATATGTAGTCCGGCTTTTACCGTTTCCAAGTTTCACCTCAGGAACACAATGCAGTGATTACAATTCTCGAAAATGCCAATGTCGTTGATCTTGAAAACGGCGTTATTCTCGCCGACCAGAACCTCGTTCTGGAAAACGGTTTTATTCGCGAACTTTGCGAAGCCAAACCTTCGCATTCAGATGCCAACCGGATCAATCTGAAAGGCTCTTACGTTATTCCGGGTCTCATTGACGCCCATGTTCATGTTACAGCCTACACTGCCAATCTGGGTGAACTGCCTCGTCAGTCTCCAATGTATGTGGCTGCGCGTGCAGCGAAGGTGCTTGGTGGAATGCTTTCGCGTGGCTTTACGACTGTACGGGATGTCGGGGGGGCAGAATTTGGTCTTGCACAATCTGTTGAAGAAGGACTGATTTCAGGGCCAAGGCTTCTTTATGGTGGCAAGGCGCTTTCCGCGAGTGGTGGTCATGGCGACCATCGATCCATGGGTGTGGATCGGTCCGATGAAACCTATGCTCAAGTGAGCCTTGGTCGACGTTGCGATGGAGTTGATGAAGTTCGCCGAGCCGCGCGAGATGAAATTAGACGCGGCGCCCACCATATCAAAATCATGGCAAATGGAGGCATATCTTCGCCAACTGACCGCATCACATCAGATCAGTTTTCAGAAGAAGAGATTGCGGCCATTGTCGATGAGGCCAACATGGCCAATCTCTATGTGGTGTCGCATACCTATACCGCTCGTTCGGTTGCGCGTGCTGTGCGCAATGGCGTCCGCTCAATTGAGCATGGCAATCTTTTGGACGAAGAGACGGTCGCGCTTATGAAAGGAGCCGGAAGTTATCTGACACCGACACTTTCCTGCTTTCGTGCGCTTGCCGAAGTGGGTGCGGAGAGTGGCTTTCCAAAAGACCGAATGGACAAGATCAAGCTGGTGCTCGATTCTGGGCTTCATGCAGTCGAACTTGCTTACCGCGCGGGCGTGCCCATGGCTTATGGTACAGATCTCATCGGCCCGATGCATTCACGACAGCTGCACGAGTTTGAATTGCGTGCTGATGTTGTGCCGCCTCTTGATCTGTTACGGGCTGCAACAAGCACTGCGGCAGAACTCGTGCGCCTCGAACATGAAATCGGACACGTTAAGGAAAATTACCGTGCCGACCTCAATATTCTCTCAGCCAACCCGCTTGATAAGGGGGTTCTGGAGAGTTTTGCCGATCATCTGCGGTTCGTCATCCAGGGCGGCGCAGTCGTCAAAAGCTACCTTTCATAGCTTTCGAAATGCTATCCCGCATTCTTCTGCAACCTGACGATCCCATTCGTTTTTATCGAGTGGGGCGAGTGGAAGAATGCGGGTCGCCCGTTTGGTGAAAGGAAACTTGGTAGCATCCGTCGAAGCAAAGCCACCACTATCGACCACAAATACACCTTGTTCAGCAAGTGGGGTAAATGACGTGCGGAAATGGTTGCTCGATTTGACGTGAATAATCGCCTTGCTTTCGAGATTGATGCCCATACTACGGAAAGCCTGGGTATCATATGCCTGAATGCGTTCTGTAACGATTACGATATGGCCGTCATCGCGAATACGAAGGACTGCTCCTAAACCGCCTTCCAGCAGTTCACCATGCAGATTTGCGCCTTCATTGCGGTAGCGAACCTCGGTAACGCGCTCCACAAATGCATCCACGATAAATGGTTCGTCGTTCTGTAAACGCCCCATGGCAACCCTGCCGCGATTGCCTTCGCCAATCAGCTGAGCATCCAGAACCGCTTTGCCATCAACAATGAAACCTGCAGCAAAGGGTAGATCCTGCGCTGCTAGACTGGCGAAAATATCGGCGACATTAGCTACCCCACCCGAACCAGGATTATCGCCTGCATCGCCAATGACGACGCGGCCTTTGGCTGCACGCGCATAGATCTCTGCTGCTGCTTCTGCAAATGAAGGTGCCGGGCGAGTGATTGCTTCTCGCTGTTGCCATATGACTGCGGCCATGTCGCGATAGGCCTGTTTCATAGCTTCTTCGTTGTTGCCTGTGACGAGAACCGAGCTTCCAACATCATCGGAATCCACATAAGGGAAACCGCCCATCACGACGACATCGGCCAGCCCGTCTCGATGCTCGATTTCGTTAGAAAGCGCAACGACGCTTTTGAAGGGCTCCGCGTCGCTGGTTTGAGCGCTCATGGGGACCGCTACTGGTAAACGGAAGCGCCGCGTGCGCCAGGCGGTGGGATCGAGTGCCAACTGCATCAATTTTTTTCCGCGCGCATGTGTGTCGGCGTGCGGATAGAGCTTGCCGCCGATAACGACGTCGACAACCTGTGGCAACATTGGCTCGACATTGGCATGAAAATCGAGCGGAACCGCTATGCGGACATCAGGCCCGACGATTTTACGTACTTTGCGTGCAAGATCAGTTTCAGGTGTGGCTACACCTTCAACGACCAAAGCCCCATGTAGCAGCAGTGCTACAACATCGATCGGACCATTGGCGGCAATATGTTCCAGCGACCGAATGATTTCAGCCACGATCCGGTGGTAACTTTCTGCTTCAAGCGTTCCGCCGGGCAGGCACCCTGTACATACGCCATAAGCAATCTCGTAACCGGCTTCATCAAGCGCTTCAGTTACTCCGCCAAGCCAATTGCTGGTCGAGCCGAATTCACGCCTTACATCTTCGCCCTGAAAATATTGGGCTGATAGAAAGCCGTCATAGTTTGCTTTAACAGGTGTGAATGCATTGGCTTCGTGAAAGAGCTGTATAACGGCAGCACGGGGCATCGACTTTCCTTTAGTTACGATCAGACTTCACGACTGTCCTGCCATCGCAGATAGGGCAGAATGAAGCGCGCTGTTCGGCTAACAATTGGGTGAAATGCAACTTGTGGGATGGGTGTCGGGCGTAGGGCAAGTTGATTGTCAGCGACACCACATACAGCATCAGCGATTACATCCGCCAT
>Ga0256901_1001287_pt1 | contig 12772 bp, 14 predicted proteins | sample MC6MC0689MT_FD_190200 | JGI IMG/M metagenome (GOLD analysis project Ga0256901, IMG submission 190200) | Metatranscriptome of enriched soil aggregate microbial communities from Iowa State University, Ames, United States - MC6-MC0689-MT... | ecosystem: Environmental > Terrestrial > Soil >... | reverse complement strand
ATTGGACATTGCCTTTGATGGGCATTTAAATGTAATTACTGGTGAAACAGGTGCGGGTAAATCTATAATTCTAGGCGCCCTATCCTTGATACTAGGCGAGCGAGCAGATACATCTGTATTGATAAACCGCGATGAGAAAAGTGTGGTGGAAGCCTATTTTAAAACGCAAGACAATAAGGCTTTCAATGCGCTTTTGCTGCGCGAAGAATTAGACATTGAACCTGTTACTATCATTCGTAGAGAGATAAGTACAACGGGTAAAAGCCGGGCGTTTATCAATGATACGCCTGTTAATTTACCTATACTGAATGAGCTGTCATCGGCACTGGTAGACCTTCATCGCCAATTTGACAATCGGGCTTTAGAGGAAAACAGATTCATGTATGAGGTGATAGATGCTGTAGCCGAAAATCAAACTTCGCTACAAGGCTACCAGCAACAATTTACCGATTATAAAAAGCTGCAAAGCGACTACCGCAAACTTTCAGAAAACCAATTGACCTGGCAAAAAGAAGCTGATTACAAACAATTCCTTTTTGATGAGTTGGAAGCTGCTGCATTTCAGCCAAATGAAATAGAAGAAGCAGAACAAAATATAAAACTGTTGAGCCATGCAGAGCAAATTAAAGCTGTATTGCAAACGGTTTATTATACACTTGAAGAAAGCGAACAACCATTAAATAATGAGTTGAAAAAATTAGTACAACAACTGCAATCTATAAGCAATGTACAAGCCGAAGCCGGTGCTGTGGCGCAACGCATAGAAAGTGCCTTGCTAGAATTGAGAGACATTGCCGACGAAACTGCTGCCCTACAAAACAAGGTAGACCTCGACCCAGAACAATTGGAACAATTGCAGGAGCGCGTGGATTTGGGTTATAGAATGCTAAAAAAACATGGGGTACTGAGCACAAATGAATTGCGTAGCATACAAGAACAATTGGCTTTTGAACTGCAAGAAAAAAACAATGCCGAAGCTTCGCTAACCAATATGCAAGAGCAAATTCAAGCAATGGAAACATCGCTGAAAAAAGCGACTGAAGCATTAAGCAAAAAAAGAAAAAAAACAGGTCCGGAATTTGCGGAACGTACCAATGAATTATTGAAACTGGTGGGTATGCCCAACGCTATTTTAAAAATTGAGATAACGCCTTCAGCTACTTTACACGAGTTTGGCAGTGACAATATAGCTTTCTTGTTTGATGCTAATAAAAGCGGCAAATTTTCGCCAGTGCAAAAGGCGGCATCGGGCGGAGAGATGAGTAGGATAATGCTGTGTATAAAAACACTTACGGCTAAAGCATTAGCCTTACCAACACTTATTTTTGATGAGGTAGACTCAGGCATCTCAGGCGAAGCTGCGCGCCAAGTGGGCATTTTACTGCGTTCGCTAAGCGACTACCACCAAGTGTTGTGCATTACGCATCAACCGCAAGTAGCAGGAAAAGGTACACAACATTTTTACGTATATAAAACGGTTGCCGATAACGAAAAAGTAAAGACCAGAATTAGATTATTGGATACCGACGAGCGTGTAAGGGCAATTGCACAGATGATAGGTGGCGAACAACCGTCGGAAGCAGCTATGGAAAATGCGAGAGAATTGGTAGGCTAAATTTTTTGTAGCCATTTACAAAATTTGAAGACCTAATTATCTTCAAGAATGGCTACTACCCTACCAATTTGCCCATCTTCTAAACGTACTTTAATACCTCTGGAATGAAAGGATGATGAAGTTAAGAGGTCTTTTACAACACCTTCGGTTTGCTTACCACTCCGTTGGTCTTTTTTTAAAATAATAGCTACCAGTAAACCGGGGTAAATTTCATCTCTATATTGGCCTTCCATAAAAATTAAAAATATTTAGGTGCAAATTTAAGATTTGGAGAACAATTCAGATTCTTTATTGTTAAAGGTTTCCGAATAGTAGCATTATCTTAGCTATTTAATAGCATAAATCACACATTAACAAGAAGTAGCATAATACCTATGGCCAATAAATTAATGATTTTTGACGATGATAAAGACATTTTAGCCATCTGCACGTTTATTTTCAAACGTCTGGGTTGGGATGTAACATCCTCCGAAAACTGCATTGACATTGTAGACAAAGTACGTGCAGATAAGCCTGATGTTATTCTAATGGACAATTGGATACCAGATAATGGCGGAATTGTGGCTACCAGGCAACTTAAACAAACGGAAGACTTACAAAAAATTCCTGTAATTTACTTTTCTGCCAATAGAGATGTGGAATCTTTGGCTAACCAAGCTGGTGCAGACGCCTATATTCAAAAACCTTTTGATTTAAAGGAATTTGAAAATATGGTGACGCAGTATGGTAATTAAATCCTAAAGCTAATGCAGTATGCTAAAAAAATATCCAGCACATTCTCTATTTAAAAATGCTCGCATATGGCAAGGTTGATATGACAATAAATTTCAATCAACAGCAGTTCTTAGTTTTGATTAGCCCAAATATACTTAATATAAGTGCTAATAAATAAGCTGTTCATACACTTTAATTCAGGTTTTCTTATACAATTAAATAAGGTGTATGAACAGCCCGTTAAATTTAACCTTTTACATCAGCCATTGATGCTCCAAAATTGATGTGCAAAACATTGCCATCTGGCGTAACCAAAGCTGGTACTGACTTTACGCCTTCTTGCTCCGCTATTGCTATTCTATCTTTTTGTTCACCCAGGTGAACAACTTCTACATTATTGGCACCGATAAGTGTAATGATGTCTTGTTCTGCACTTACGCATACAGGGCAGCCTGCATGATAAAAAACTGATTTTTGCATTGTGTTGAAATTTAGAAATATGGTTTGTTGCGATATTGCTGTACAAAAGTATTGTAGCTTTGGACTATTCGTGTGATACAGTTTATATAAAAATAACTAGTCCAGATGTTGAGACCTTGGAAACTGGAAATACAATTAAATTTTGAATCTAAGCAAGCCATTTATCTGCAAATAGCCGATGCGGTAATTGCGGATATACAGTCGGGGAGACTAAAGGCTGGTAACGCATTACCAGGCAGCAGGGCTTTTGCACTCGATTTGAAAATAAATCGCAACACGGTAATAGAGGCGCTCAATGTATTGCTCAACGAAGAATGGTTAATAACGCGTGAACGCAAGGGTACCTTCGTAGCAGAAACTTTACCTAATTTACAAAGGAAAAAAATTAGCCTTCAGGCAATAGCAGAACAACCTAAACAATTACAAGCTTTTCGAATTGTTTTTGACGACGGCGCACCTGATAGCAAAATAGCCCCCATAAAGGAATTGGCACGTGCCTATCGACAAATTTTTAACCGCAAAGCAAAATGGCAAATGATGGGCTATGGCAATGAGCTGGGAGATATAGCTTTTAGAACGGCCATAGTACAAATGCTCAACCATCAGCGCTGCATGCAAATAAATGAGCAGCAGATTTGCATAACGAGGGGCAGCCAAATGGCTATGTACCTTACAGCACAATGCCTGCTTACTGAAGGCGATTATGTTATGGTGGAAAGCCCGGGTTACAAACCGGCATGGAAAGCTTTTGAACATGCAGGCGCAAAACTATTAGAAGTACGGGTTGACGATGAAGGTTTACTTATAGAAGACGTACTCAAACATATTAAAGCTGGCAAAAAAATCAAGGCGATATATACTACTCCACATCATCAATATCCCACTACAGTTACTTTAAGTTTGCAACGTAGGTTAGCACTGATAGCGCTTTCCAATCAATATGGTTTTACTATCATTGAAGATGATTATGATAATGAGTTTCACTTTGCTTACCGCCCTATTCTACCCTTGTGCAGTTATAGCGATTTAAAAAACTACGTATATATTGGCACTATGAGCAAGGTGGTGGCGCCAGCGCTAAGAATTGGATACATGGCAAGTAACCATGCTAAACTTATGGACAAGGTTGCTGCATTGCGCAAAATCATTGATGTGCAGGGCGATACTATAATGGAACAAGCTGTATTACAATTGATACAAGATGGCACTATTAAGCGACACCTAAAGAAAGCCACCAATTATTATTTGGCAAAAAGAAATTTTACGGAAGCCTTACTACAGCAGCATATACAACATAAAGCCAAATATACAATGCCGAACGGAGGACTAGCCTTTTGGATCAGGCCTACAGCAAACGTAGACTGGCAAAAGGTTTCAGAAAAGTTGCAAAAAAAAGGAATAAAGATTATTGGACCCGAAAACTATAGTTTTGGTAAAGCAGTTAACGGCATAAGATTAAGCTATGGTTCTGTTTCGGAGCAGCAGTTGCAGGAAGGTATTGAGGTATTGGCAAGTTTATTATAACAAGCCAGTTTATCAATCAAAACCTAGCTTTACGTTTTATGAAAAAGATGCATTGTAACTCTTTTGTATTAATCTAATATATTGGAAATGATTCAGACACTGCGTTTGCTCATAGCCATACCATAACTGTGGGGAATATTGCCAATGGCGAAAGCTTAGTTTACCTTATTAGTTGATAACACTAGGCGAATGCATCAAAATTATAAAAAGAAGTAACGCTGTATACCAATATTAAATACGGGGTATAACCTTGCGTAAGACGTACCCAATGCATTAAAAGTAGCCGAAAAATCTATTCGTAAATTAGACTTTACAATGAACTGCACGCCTGGACTTAGATCTAAAAAATAGCCCTTCTGCAATGCTGGCGGATAGCGGCTTGGGGCTAATAGGTATTCTCTTTCTTGTCCGTAAAAAATATCAACTGCTGCATTTTGGAAAGCTTTGCCTCTCAGCTCCAAGTAGAGATTTACATTTGTTTGGTTGTAATTGTCATACTTTTTCGGCAACAATAAATAGCCGAAAGAAAGGCTATACATCAACGCATTGCCATACTTAACCCTCACTGGCATATCTGGCAAAACACTAATAGGATCGGGTGAAAAGCCTTTATTGGCCGATGGCAGAATGAGTCCTGTGGTTAATGATACGGCAAACTTTTTGTAGAGATAGGTTGTAATTAAGCCACCACCTACACCAGAGTTATCACCCATCATCAAGTCGGGCTCCGATTCATGGTGAGTGGTTTTTACTAAAGTCCCTTCGGCATAAGCCGCCATACGTAGATGTGTTTGTTGTTTGTCTATGGAAAGAAATCTATACTTGGCGTATAAATGCATTCCGTTGAATCTATAAGGGTACCGTGCGCCTCGCTCTGGTGTATTATGAAATGGAAATTCTATAGGCATTTTCTTGCCGTGATGGTTGGAGGTGATACCGGTTACATAAGCCGACAGCCTGGGTGTCACGCCATACATCACACGTAATGCCGTCATATTCCTGTATTGGTTCACTTCTTTATAAGCCTCTGAAAATACGCGTACACCCATAGTGCCTTTGGGTAAAGTACTGGCGGGCTCACTTAGCGGGAATAGCTCTTGTGCCGTAAGCGTAGTAGCCACCACTATCATTAGTATTGTAAGCCAAAATTTCAACGTATAATTATGTTTTGATTATTGCACTGCTATTACCTGGTAAGCTTTAGCACCTTTGCAAAATAAGTTCGCTGCAGTAGGTTTGGTTTTATTTTTTTCAGCATTGTAATCTTTTCCAACAAATGCTAATTTCAATTTCGTATCTGTTGTTCGCAAGGGCTTTATTATTTGATATGCGTCGTTCTTATAGCTAAAGCAAGCACCGCTTTCCGCAAACTGTACATCGCTTACATCCATATCGGCATTCAAGTAGCGTAAAGAAAATCCAGCGTCTTTAACAGCTTTTGCTAGCGAACTGATGTCAACTTTTTTATTGTCTTTAAACAATATAACCCCTTGTGTGTTGGCTAAATCCATGGTAACATCTGCAACAAAACTAAGTTTTCGCAATTGCATCTCTACACTTCGGCTGCACTGCGAGCAAGTCAACCCGTTAACGCCTATACTCACCCTTGTAAATTTTGCATTTGCATCGAGCGTTAGCAAACATAATAACACAACATAAACAAAGTTTCCAAAACCTTTCCTCGTCATAATGAGTAAAGTTAATTAATTTAGTTTGATTAAATTTTCATTCAGCACAATATCCTTCGGGCAACAATTCATTAATATTTACCAGCACAGAGGTCACGTGTATGAAGAGTGTTAAACTGCGCATAGGCTTTATAGCCGTCCTGCTTATTCTCATCTTCGCCTTTCAGTATGCATTAACAAGCAGCGAAAGTGTGCTGACTTTTTATGCGCGCAATATTTTTGAACCCTTACAACAAGTACGTAGTTTTCTGTTTAACGGTTTACCATTTAGTCTTGGCGATGTCGTCTACCTACTCTTGGCCATGTTGGCTTTGCTACTCATCATCCGCACTGTTTATTTCCTATTTACCATTAAAAAAAACAAACAAGATTTACTGGTTGAGCTGCTACGCTTAATTACATTACCTGCAGTAGTATACTTTTTATTTCTTATTTTTTGGGGAGGTAATTATACGCGCAAACCTTTAACTGCCACTTGGAACGTTGATGGCCATAAATGGGATACCGCCGCACTGATAACCCTTACACAGGATTTAGTGATAAAAATGAATGAGGCAAGAACACAAGCTATACATTTCCCTAAATTAAAGATATTAAACAAGCAAGCTAATAGGTTTTACCACAAACGTTTTGGAGAGCGAATAGCCAATTTGAAAGTAAAACCTACATCATTGGGCTATATGCTTAATTATTTAGGCATACAAGGCTATTACAATCCACTTTCAGGTGAGGCTCAGTTCAATAGGTTCATTCCAGTGTTTATGCACCCCTTTGTTGTTAGTCACGAGATGGCACATCAGGTAGGCATAGCTGCCGAAGATGATGCTAATCTGTTGGCCTATATTATTGGGGCAGAGAGTGATGATCCTGCGTTTCGCTACTCCTCTTACTTCAATTTATTTATCTATGCCTTCTCCGACCTCAAGTCGCAGGACTCAGTGGTTGCCAATAATATTTTAGCCACGCTCAACCAGCAATCTAAAAACGACATAGATACTTTACGGGAAAACTACAGGAGATATAGAAGTAAATTCCGCAGATTTTCCAGCTCGCTATATGATGAGTATCTTCGATTTCATGGCCAGAAAGATGGTATTCAAACTTATGGTGGCGTAACGCAATGGGTGTACATTTGGGAGCATATTGAAAAAAGAAAGGCAGACCTTTCGGTCTGCCCCTAGCCATGCAATTTTGTGCAGCTTATTTATCTAAAGAATTCATTTTTTCTTTGATAGCTTTTGCTTTATCGAGACTATCTTGGATTACATACACTTGACGAAGAGCATTTAAACCATCCCAATAAAATTTACGTTGTTCGCTATTAAGCTTCTTTTCATTTGCACCAAACAAATCTTTACTTTTCTCCAAACCAGGCAATGATTTTGCAAACAATTCATCCCTCTCTTTCAATAGTACGTTATATTTTGCCAAATCAGCCTTGGAAGTTCCTAAGTTATTCATCTGACCATTAATATCTGCTCCCTGATTGAAATAAAATGCTCCGAGTTGATAGTTATAGCTTCCGTTTTCAGGTGCTAACTCAGCTGCCTTTTTGTAAGCTGCTTCAGCTTTAGTGCGCAATTCAGCTGCATTGGCAGGAGCTGCTGTACCTTTAGGCGGATTAGCAATACCTGCGTAAATAATACCTAAGTTTACGTAAAGCTCTGGATTGCTGGGTTCTTTCACAATTGCCTCTTCAAGCTTAGCTGTCATCTCTTCCTGTTTACCAGAAGAAATAAAATAGTTCAATTCAGCATTAGCGATGTTTTTATCGTTTGGAAATTTTTGCTTGGCTTCTTTTAAAGTAGCCAATTGCGCTTCCTTATTTCCTTGCTTCTCGTAGGCTTGAGCCAAAAGAAGATACACGTTAGATTCACCAGCCAAATATGGACTAGATTTTGCTTCATTAAGCATAGCAACAGCATCAGTGTAATTATCGGCATAATATGCTGTGTAGCCCATAAACATTTTACTTTGTGCCCTGATTGTATCTACCATTGGCATAGAAGCAAAGCGTTTATCTTTATCTGAGCCTAAAAATGCAACTCCATCTTTAAAAGATTGATAAGCATCTTGATACTTTGAATTATTGTAAGTTTGTATGCCATCATTAAAATAATTAAAACCAATATTAGCCAATAAGTTGGGTACCTGCTCATCAGAGGCTAACTTCTTATCCATTTCTACAGCCTTGTTGTAGGCAGCAGCTCCTTCTTTAAAAGGTTTATCAGCATTTAAACCTTCCACACCCTGCAGACCTACATATATCCCAGCTTTGGTAAACCAGGTTTTTGCATTATCCTTTGTTGCAGCATCGGCAGCAGCCAGGTCAATGGCAGCCTTGGCTTTCAATAAAGCCTCTTTTTGGTTTGCTTGAGCTTTTAAAAATAAAGGAGATTCTTCTGGAAGTTTGCTCATAGTTCTAGTCTCATCTTGCGATTTTTCCAATTCTTTAATCGCTTCATTAAGCTTCGCTTTCTGCGCAAATACTCCCGATGAAATTACAATACCTGTAAGGAGCATTAATGTTTTCTTATTCATTATTACAACTAAGTTTAGTTTTAAGTGCGTAAAAATAGTTTATTTATTGAAAACTAGCTGTTAAGAAATTTTGATTGGATAATGAATCGGTTTATGGTAATTTTGCGCACCTTACCGAGCAGCCATTTAGGATATTTATCCTATTTAAATTCAATTTTATCAACAATTGAAAAACTTTTTTTTAATTATTGATAAAAATTCCTACTTTTGCATTCCTTTTGTAAAATATGGCAAAACAGTCCCTGATTAAACAAGACGGCAATATAGTTGAAGCAATGTCTAATGCTATGTTCCGCGTACGTTTGGAAAACGGTCATGAAATATTGGCAACTATCTCCGGTAAAATGCGCATGCACTACATTCGTATTCTGCCTGGCGATAAAGTAGGTGTAGAAATGAGCCCTTACGATTTATCAAGAGGAAGAATAATATACCGTTACAAGTAAAGAGATTATTTTAAATTCAAATTTCACATACAAATGAAAGTTCGCGCAGCCATTAAAAAACGTAGTGCCGATTGTAAAATCGTCCGTCGTAAAGGCGTTTTATTCGTTATCAACAAAAAGAACCCTCGTTTTAAGCAACGTCAAGGGTAATCAGCTATCTCTGTATTTACAGAGAAGTGTCAATTAGTTTTTAAATCGTAAATAGTAAATACACAACATGGCTCGTATAGCTGGTATTGATCTTCCGAAAAACAAACGTGGTGAAATTGGTCTCACGTACATCTTTGGTATCGGCCTTAGCACCGCTCGTTACATTTTGAACAAGTCGAACATCGACGTGAACAAAAAAGTTAGCGAATGGAATGATGAGGAACAAACTGCAATCCGTAATGTCATTAATGGCGAATTTAAAGTTGAAGGTCAATTGCGCTCTGAAGTGCAAATGAACATCAAACGCCTTATGGACATTGCTTGTTACCGCGGTCTCCGTCATCGTAAAGGGTTGCCACTTCGTGGTCAACGCACCCGTACCAACAGTCGTACCCGTAAAGGTAAACGTAAAACAGTTGCCGGTAAGAAAAAAGCTGCAAAGAAGTAAACAGACATTATTGCATTTCTCCCGGAGCCCATTTTTTTACTTCTTGGCAGGTTAGGGACAATGCAGCTTAAATATTTTGGATAAAATGTTTAGGTAATTTTTATTAACAGACTACCTTTTTAAATTAAAAATGGCAAAAGCAAAAGCAGGCTCAGCGAAAGCGGCCGCAAAGAAACGCGTAGCGAAAGTAGACACCCATGGTGATGTACACATTAGCGCAACGTTCAACAACATTATCATCAGCTTTACCAATAAGCAAGGACAAGTTATCAGCTGGTCTTCTGCAGGTAAAATGGGATTCCGTGGTTCTAAAAAGAACACTCCATACGCAGCACAACAAGCTGCTGCAGATGCTGCAAAAGTAGCAATGGATGCGGGTATGAAAAAAGCAGATATCTTCGTAAAAGGACCAGGTTCTGGTCGTGAAGGCGCTATTCGTTCAGTAGCAAACAGCGGTATCGAGGTAGTTTCTATCAAAGATATTACGCCAATGCCACACAACGGTTGTCGTCCTCCTAAGAAAAGAAGAGTATAATATTCTTTACAGAATTTAGAAATTGGAAATTATTTTTATAGTTTCCAATTTCTAATTTCTGATTTCATTAAATCACTCCTCGTTTCCGATTTCCGGTTTTTATATGAAACGAAGGAGCATTGTTTAAAAACCGATTATAAAAATAAAAAATGGCACGTTACACAGGTCCAAAAAACAAAATTTGTCGCATTTTCGGGGAGCCTATCTTGGGTTCAGGTAAGAATCTTGCGAAAAACAGCAATCCTCCAGGTATGCACGGTGCAAACCGCAAGCGTAAAGCACCAAGTGAGTATGCTATTCAATTGAAAGAAAAACAAAAAGCGAAGTTTACTTATTTGGTATTGGAGCGTCAGTTCAGCAATACTTACCAAGAGGCTTCTCGTCAAAAAGGTTCAACAGGTGAAAACTTGATGAAATTGTTGGAAGCACGTTTGGACAACACTGTTTTCCGTTTAGGTATTGCACCTACGCGTAACGCAGCTCGCCAATTGGTTTCTCACAAACATATCTTAGTTAATGGTTCTTCAGTAAACATTCCTTCTTATTCTTTGAAGCCAGGTGATGTTATTGAATTGAAACCAAAATCTAAAGCTAACGAAGCGGTAACTACACACGTACGTGGTAAAAACCCTTCTATTAACTGGTTAGATTTTAACGAAAAAGAAGTGAAAGGTGTTTTCATGGCTTATCCTGAAAGAGATAGCGTTCCAGAAAACATTAAAGAGCAACTTATCGTTGAGTTGTACTCTAAATAATAAAATTACCCCAAGACCCCCACTGGGGGCTTTTGGGCTTTTAGTAAAATATTTTTTCAAAATATCAAATCCAAAATTCAAATTTCCAAATGGCAATATTGAACTTTCAAAAACCGGATAAAATTGTGTTGCAAAAAGCAACTGACTTTGAAGCACAATTCGAGTTTCGGCCGTTGGAACCCGGCTACGCTGTAACTATTGGTAATGCGCTACGCAGAGTATTGCTTAACTCTTTGGAGGGTTATGCTATTACCGGTATTAGAATTGCAGGTGCCGATCACGAATTTGCTACTATCAAAGGCGTTATCGAGGATGTAACTGAAATTATCCTGAACTTGAAACAAGTACGTCTCAAAAGAAATGGCGAAGGCGACATGGGCAATGAAAGGATTGAATTGGTAATTAAAGGTAAGGAGCAATTTACTGCCGGCATGATTGGCGAAGCTACTCCTAACTTTGAAGTAATGAACCCGGAATTAGTTATTTGCAATTTGGATTCTGCTGCTTCTCTTGAAATTGAAATTCACATCGGAAAAGGACGTGGTTACGTTCCTTCTGAAGAAAATCAACCTAAGGATGCTGCAATCAATTTTATTGCAATCGATTCTATTTACACGCCAATTAAAAACGTAAAATATACTATCGAAAATACGCGTGTTGAGCAACGTACCGATTACGAAAAGCTTATCATGGAAGTAATTACCGATGGTACCATTCATCCTGAAGAAGCAGTTAAAGAAGCTTCTCGTATCTTGATCCAACACCTTATGATCATCACTGACGAAAACATTTCGTTGGATGTGAAACGTGAGGAAAAAGAAGAAACTGTGGATGAAGGTATGTTGCAATTGCGTAAAGTATTGAATACACCATTAGAAGACCTTGAGCTTTCTGTACGTGCATTCAATTGCTTGAAAGCTGCTAAAATCAACTCTTTAAGCGAATTAGTTCAATACACTCAAGACGAATTGATGAAGTTCCGTAACTTCGGTCAAAAATCGTTGACGGAGATTGACCAAGTACTTGGTGAGCGCGGTTTGCATTTTGGTATGGACATTAGCCGTGTTAAAATGAGCGAAGACAACAATAATTAATCAAATCTATTTACCCTAGCTATTTGAAAAAGTAGCTAGGTTTTTTTATTAACAAGACCTCAAAAATAATAGGTCGCTCCTTATAAACCCTTGACACGGTATAAGGATTAAAACAAAACAACGTCATGCGTCACGGAGACAAAGTAAACAATTTAGGCCGTACTACGGCACACAGAAAAGCATTATTATCTAATCTTGCTTGCCAATTGATTCAATACAAACGTATCACAACTACTTTAGCTAAAGCTAAATCTTTGCGTATGTATGTTGAGCCAATGATTACTAAATCTAAAAGTGATACGGTAAACAATCGTCGTCTTGTTTTTGCTAAATTGCAAGATAAAGAAGCGATTAAAGAATTATTTGGTGCTGTGAGCGATAAGGTTGCTGCACGTCCAGGTGGTTACACTCGTATTATTAAGCTTGCCCCACGTGTGGGTGATGCTGCTGAAATGGCTATGATTGAGTTGGTTGATTTCAACACGATCTATACCAAAGAAGCAAAAACTGCTACTGCTAAGAAAACGCGTCGTAGCCGTGGTGGTGCTACTGCTAAAACTGCTGCTCCTACCGCTGAAGCTGCAACTAAAGTGGAAGAAACACCTACTACAGAAGCTCCTGAGCAAACTGAAACTAAAGAAGAAGGTGCAGAATAATTTTTCTGTTTTACCTTTATTTGTAAGGCCTGCGCAATCGCGCAGGCTTTATTTTTTTGTATTGGATGTGGTGTTTAATTAAAAATAAACTTCAAATAGCACGTGTTAAGACAAGGCATGCCTTGT
>Ga0256901_1001286_pt1 | contig 12775 bp, 13 predicted proteins | sample MC6MC0689MT_FD_190200 | JGI IMG/M metagenome (GOLD analysis project Ga0256901, IMG submission 190200) | Metatranscriptome of enriched soil aggregate microbial communities from Iowa State University, Ames, United States - MC6-MC0689-MT... | ecosystem: Environmental > Terrestrial > Soil >... | reverse complement strand
CGCTTGGATAGTATCTTTGCTGCCATAAAAACAAGGTAGCTATGCGTTTTGAAAGTCCGGTTTCGGCAGAGTGGATTGCAGCATATATAGATGCGCAACTTATTGGTAATCCTGCATTGGAGGCTACCGGCATCAATGAAATTCATAAAGTAGAACATGGAGATATATCTTTTGTAGACTTTGAAAAATACTACAATAAATGTCTACAATCCGCTGCCAGCTTCATTATTATTAATAAAGAGGTGAAGGCACCAGAAGGCAAAGTTTTGTTTGTGTGCGACGACCCTTTTAGTGCTTATGTAAAATTGGTAAAACGTTTCAGACCATTTGAGATTGCTAACCAGATGATAAGTGCATCGGCTACAATAGGCGCCAACAGCGTGATACAGCCAGGTGTATTTGTGGGCAATCATGTGCAGATTGGTAAGAATTGTTTGATACATCCTAATGTTACTATTTACGACCACTGCATCATTGGTGATAATGTTATCATTCACGCCGGAACAGTGATAGGTGCTGATGCCTATTATTATAAAAGAAGAAAAGAAAGAACTGCACAATACGACAAGCTGGAAAGCTGCGGCAGGGTGGTGATACACGATGATGTGGAAATAGGTGCAGGCTCAACTATAGATAAAGGTGTGAGCGGCGATACGATAATAGGCCAAGGTACTAAGATAGATAACCACGTGCATATAGGCCATGGTGCTGTAATAGGAAAGAATTGTTTGTTTGCCGCACAAGTAGGTATAGGTGGCAAAGCTATAATAGAAGACGAGGTAATACTATGGGGACAAGTAGGCGTAAGTAAAGACCTGGTGATAGGTAAAGGCGCTGTAGTATACGCCCAGAGCGGCGTAGCATCATCGATAGATGGTGGTAAAAATTATTTTGGATCTCCGGTGGATGAGGCACGAACTAAAATGCGTGAACTCAATTATATAAAACGCATTCCTGAAATTTTGGAATTGTTGAAAGGGGATAAATAAAATACCCCTATCCCGGCCTTCCCCCGTTGGGGGAAGGGGACGTGAGATTGTGTGTGATAACGGAGGCTTCTCGGAATCTTTTGATTTTCCAATTTTAGTTTCTCTCAATACTATTTATTGTTCCGTCTTCTTGCATTTTTATGATGGTTGACCTTGACAATTTGAATGCAGATTCGGGAAGGAATCGGTCTTGTGCGTCAGGTCTGCTTACAAAGCCAGTGTAGCCTAAGTCTCCAGAGTAAAGGCTTACAGAGTCTGGAGCAACTGCTGCTACCTTTAAAAAATAATAAGTTGTGGCTCCATCTTTCTCCTCTCTGATTCGGTAGGTATCGTTGGCTCTAGGCTCTGCGGCGTAATTTTGTTCTTGCCTGCCATTTATATTGGCAGCTATAATAACAGCTACCACTGTTGCTAATAACAACAGTATAAATGAGTGAAGATAAAACGGTTTGCGGGCAGTGGCAGCATAGGCTTTTTGTTTTTCGTAATGACGGATAGGATTACCGCAGGTGATACAATGCATAGTAGCTTCCTTGTCGCCAATGGGCATGAAAGGGATGTAGTAAATGTGGTAGTATTCGTTATACACTTTTACGTTCACGCCAAAGTTTTTACAGTCGGGGCAAGGCTCGTGCATGTCTGTAAAGGATTTTATTCTAGCAGTTTTTCTTCCGTGGATTACAATCATGGAGTGGTATAGCTTATTTGGGTCGTAAATTTATTGCGTCTTTACTGTTATGTAAATTACATCTTGGCAATTCCCTAATGAATGCAAGGAGGAAGTTTTGGGTTATGTTTCTTTTAGTTTTGCACGATAATTTTCACTGCACTATCTTTTGTCGAATATGTTTATTGACCAAGGGGAAATAAAAATCGATTCCTACTGAAGAGCTTCTCTCTACGAATCTATAAACCTTGTTTCCTACTAGAATATATAAGTACCTAGATGTTGTAGAAATGTTGCTGGCAGCAAAATGTCTCAAGCTATCACTTTGGCATTGCAACTTATATAAATCGTCAATCATAGATGGTTCTACATCATTATTATAAAGTGGTGGGTTATTTTGATTTGCGTCAATTACCATTCTGTATGTATTGCTATTACGTAGTTTCGTAAATTTTGTTTTGCCCGTAAAATCGGTGAAGCATCCTTTTACTTTGTAAATCAAGGTTATTTCAGTAGCGTTCAACATGTCACTTTTGCTAATAGTGTCGAAAAGGTAGTTTGAAAATCTTTCTATTCTTAAGATGCTGTCTTTATTTATTGAAACTGGGGTAAGATGTCGTTTGCCAAAAATGTCCCTTGTAGCTAACGTATATAAACCCCTCCTTAAATTATTAAAGCAGAAAAAACTTTCTAAATTCCCCTCATTGTGTTGCCATTTGCCACTAATAATACTATCATTTTGATAAAGCCAACAACTATCTCTGAGGCGGCTGTCAATTGCACCTCTGTAATTTAACGACAAGTTGTATACCCTTTCAGTAGCTTGCACATTGAGCTTAGCTAGCAAAATGAAGAAGAACAAAACATAAATTATTTTCATAAGGCAGATATATTTACCAATATATGAAATTTTTATCGCTACCAATTACTTCTGCCTTTTATGGGGAGTGAAATTTTAAAATTTCTTTCCTACGAAGAAACATGCTGAACAGAACTTCTAATTCCTGCATTAAATCTCAAGTACAAACCATTATTTACATTAATCCGTCTATCGCAACATCATCTGAAGAATGCACTAAATGATTTAGGTACGGAAATTTCATGTAGGTAAAAGCCAAGCCCAATCACTATAATTCTTCAAAAGCATTGCTTATATTCGCCACAATACTAAAATTGAACTGAGACAAAAAAAATATACACGTATGCATACCTTTCGTTTGTTGCCTGTGCTAGGAGCCATGTTGTTAGGCTCTTTTCTATTCTCATCATGCGATAAAGATGAAATCCCTACTGACCAGCCAGCTCCCTACAAGCCTTATCTGCCCTTGCAAGTAGGCAACTATTGGGTGTACCAATTATTTGAAGTGGTAGACAGCTCGGGCGGCAAGGTTACCCCTACACAAAACTTTGATAGCTGCTATATAGAAAAGGATACGATGATAGGTGCTGACCAATATTTCAAGTTTATACATCACCCCCAAGGCGCAGAAGCCGTAAGATTTTACAAGGATTCATTACGTTACCTTGTAGACTATGATTTGGGTGTGGTTTTTAATCATGAGGATGTTGCTATCCTTAACCAAGACTACCAAATGAATGGGGCCGATACCGTTGCCAGAGTGGCTTTGCAGGTAGACACGGCTGAGTATGTGGTGAGCACGCCTACGGATAATCATAGAAGCAAATTGGCGAAACGTACTTACTTCTTCGTTCAACCTAACCATCCTACTGGTCAGGAGCGACATATAAAAACCTATTACTCATCGGGTGTGGGCATTGTAAAGGAAACTTTGCCTTACAATATGAACCAATATAAAACTGTAGAGCGTAGGCTTGTACGGGCTAGGGTTCAATAATTGTTTGTTGATGTAAAAAAAATTTTAGTTCCCGCTGATTTCGCTGATTTACGCAGAGAAAAAAACAGCGAAAATCTGCAGATCTGCGGGAATTAAAAAATAGCATTCATTATAGTAAAATCACAAGCCAATGTTGATTCCAAAATCTATATTGATGGAATAATTTCTTTGGCTTGAAGTACGCGAACCAATGCCGGGCGATTTGTCAAAATTGCTAATCATATATTGCAGCGACGGACCAGCGAAAAGGCTGATGTTATTATTTAAGTTGAATTGCCCATACAAAGCGGCTGTGCCCCATACCGACATGCGGTTATAGCGGTTATCAAAATCTTTGCGCGACCACGATGTGTTGGTTATTGCATTGCCCATTTCTATATTGCTTTTTGCATCAATGTTATAAGTGGTAAGCAAGCCTATAAAGGGCACTAAGCTAAACTTCTTTTGCGGTTGAATAACATACCCCACCTGCAAAGGAATGCCAAGGTGCTTATATCTGATTTGATAAGTACCCGTACCAGTGGTTACAGGTTGCGCAGGGTCGAAGTCAGAACTAAAAAGTAGGTTGTTCAACTCATACCCCGTTTGCAAATATTGAAGTCCGGTCTGGAACCGCCAATTTTTATACTTGTAACCTATGCCAATTTTGGCATTGTAATTGATAAGGCTAGACCTGGTAATACTGTTTCCAGTAGGGTCGTTGTAAGTATAATTTTGTTTGACATTGGTAGCGCCTACACCTACAGATGGACTCAGGTAAAATCCGTTTTGCGCATTGACAGTGCTACTAGCCCATGCCATAGCTGCAATAAAAAGGAGTGCTTTCATTTTCTTCATTTTCCTTTAAACGAGCAGAGCATAATTTTATTTTATGTCTTGGTATTTTCTTTAAAATCAATCTTAATTTAGTTTAAGTTTTAGGTGCTTAAATGTATAATGATGACATTTGCGCTTTACCTATTCATACTTCCACTGCGGTGAACAACAAAAAATATTATTTAGCAGCTATTGCAGCTTATGCCATTTGGGGTACCTTTAGTTTGGTACTGCGTCCGCTTAAGGAATATGCTTCGCTGGATATTCTTTTCTATCGCATATTCCTTTGCGCTGTAGTGGTATTGGCAATCATGCTTCTTTTCAGAACAAAAGTATTGAGGGAGAATATAGACATATTCAAAGCACTGCCGAGACAGGCTAAGAATAAGGTGCTGCTACTGAATTTTAGTGGTGGCCTTTTGCTTACTGCCAATTGGTTTTGCTTTATCTATGTAATGAATCATGTGAGTGTACAAGTTACATCGCTGGCTTATTTGGTATGCCCTATACTTACTACTATGCTTGCACATTTTATACTTAAAGAGCGACTCAGCAAGGTGCAATGGGTGTCTGTTTGGCTGAGTGTGGTAGGCTGCGCCTTATTATCTTACAACCATGCTATGGATATCGTGTACAGCCTACTGGTGGGTAGTAGTTACGCAGTATATTTGGTGAGCCAAAAGCGCAATGTGGGATTTGATAAGTTTTTTATACTTACGGTTCAGGTGGTTTTCTCTGCCCTATTGCTCTTGCCGTTTTATCCCGCAATGCATGAAGCTATACCTACTGCTGTAAGTTTTTATGGGCTTATTACTGTAATTGCTGTATTGTTCACTATTGTGCCGCTGCTGTTAAACTTGTATGCACTCAAGGGTATCAACTCTTCTACTTCGGGCATGTTGCTCAACATCAATCCACTATTGGCTTTCACGCTGGCCTTTGTGGTGTTCAAGGAGCCAGTAGATATTACGCAGGTTGTGGCTTATGGAATAATAGCCATTGCTGTATTGGTTTTCAATGCTGCATTTATATTGGGTAAAGGTAAATAAAAAGCAATGCAGGCAACCTTTTAGATTAGCCTGTATTGCTCTATCAGGTACTACCTATTTTCTGCGCATTTTAGCGATAACAAATACCACCAGCAGTACTACTACCACTACAGCAATAATACCCGTATAAGCACCAGCCTTAAATATCCCTCCTACTACGGAGCAACTACTCAACAACATAAGACTGAATGCAAGGAGGGGAAGCATAAATTTTTTCATAACAATTGCTGTTTTAGTACTTTGTTTAGTTTTAGATTTTACATTTCTTCGGTGATATTACAAATCAAATTCTTAATGGTTGACCCTTGATGCAAATTGCAGGATATGTTTGCCAGGCACATCTTACTGAGGAATTTATTTCGCAAAAGCTGGCAATAAATCCCATGTTTTTGAGATGTTAAGTAGGCTGTGGTGTTGAGGCAAGTTCGCTATTAATCAGCCTTCTAAAAATAAGCACAATCCCGTAAAATTTTTTGGCACCAAATTTGCTGTAGTATTATTGTTGCGCAATATCTATCAAACCCAAAGCGCAATGAAAATATATACGAGTATGAAAAATTGTGTATTTGTGTTGGAAGATAATGATGCGATAAGAGAGATAATTGAAATCATTTTGGAGACAAAAGGTTACGCAGTACGAAGTTTTAGGAATGCATCTGAATTTGCAGCAGCCATGCAAGAAGACGCAGATCCTAACCTGATAATTATGGACATTATGCTGCCCGATGGTAATGGTATAGAAATTTGTCAAAAACTTAAATCGGATGAGCGAAAGCAGAATATACCGGTACTGCTCATGTCGGCACATGCTACGGCCGAATCTGCTACCACCGCCAAGGCACAGGGCTTTATTGCCAAGCCTTTTGACATCAATGTATTTATGGCGAAGGTTGGTGCCCAAGTAGCCTAAGCCTAACGCAATTAGTTTATTACTTCTTTTTTATAATTCTATCTTCAGTTCATCAATTGTAGTTTGGGACTCGCCTGCAGACTTTTTTATGACGCTAAAAGTTCCGTTAATTTCCATCACTACAGCGCGCACATCTCCTATTTGCTCCAGCCTGAAACTTCTTATTTCCGATATAATTTCTTCCTTAGTAATACGCTCTTTCTTCATTGCCTTTTCAAGAAAGCTACCTTCGTAAAACAACAATGTAGGCGTAGAGTTAATAGCTTTTTCCATTTTAGGTGAGCGCTGCGCTAAGAATGCTAGCAGATATTGCAAGCCAATAATGATGCCAATGGCTACAAAACCATTGGCAAGCGGTACTTTGTTGAGCAACATCGACGATAAGGTAGAGCCCATAGTAACGGTAACAACAAAGTCGAACGCGTTCATCTTTGCCAGTGTTCGCTTGCCCATTACCCTTATAATCATAAGCAAGCCAAAATAGGCTATCACCGTCGCCACAGCTATCTTCAATATGCTGTGTCCATCTTCAAAAAATACCTTTTCCATAATCCTATTTTGTATAGCGTGACAACACGTAGCGGTCGCTGTTTGTTGCATTTCTCCATATCTCTTGCATTTTTGCCAACCTTGTGCTTTCCTTCACAGTCTTATAATTAGAATTTTTAACCGTAACCAGCCATGCACCATCGTGTGTTACTTATTATCTTACTGTGCTATACCTCTCTTTTTTCTTTTGCGCAGGGAGAAAACAACCGATGGATGTTCGGCCACAATACCGTACTCGACTTCAATCAAAGTCCGCCTGCTTTTGAGCAAAATAATATGGCCTGCTGGGAAGGCGGCTCTGTAAGCTTCTGCAATGAAGCAGGAAATATTTTATTTTACAGCAATGGCAACCAGGTGTGGAACAGGAATGGCAACGTGATGCCTAATGGTAATGATCTTTTAGGCAATGGCGCTACAGCTCCTTATCCCGAAGGTTTTCCCTGCTCGGCCGCTCAAGGTGCGGTGTCCGTACAATCAGTAATTAATCCTGATCAATATTACCTATTCACCTTAGATGCTACAGAAGATGTGCCGCCCTACGCCTTAGGTCATTTGCGCTATTCTGTTATAGATATGAGTTTGGACGGCGGTTTGGGTGCTGTGACTTCTCTGAAAAATATAGTCATCGGCGATTCAATGACTGAAAGAATGACCCTCATCAGAGGCGAGGACTGTGTGGTATGGTTGCTCACCCATAAAATCCATTCCAACTTTTACAATGCCTATAAAATAGATGCTGCCGGCATCCATCCTCCAGTAGCATCCAAAGGTTTGGTAGAAGGCATAATGGGCTATGGTATGCTGCACGCATCGGCTGATGGTAGTATGATAGCCATGAGTTCCTCAGCATCAACAGTAGAGGTAGCTCGTTTTAATAAATATACTGGCGAGGTTACGGCGGCAGATTATATTAGCACTTATGGAGGCAATGCTGGTGTTTGTTTTTCACCTAATAACAAGGTGTTGTATGTTGGACATTTTGGAGGTCTTTCTCAGTTTGATTTTACCGACTATCCAGACATGCAGGCGGTGGCAGGTTCTGAACAATTGATTTCCATGCCAGTGCCTATTGGGCAAATGCGCCGCGGGCCTGATGATAAAATTTATATAGCCAACACTACCGATGCTAATTTGGCTGTGATAGAAAAGCCAGACAACTTAGGCCTAAGTTGCTTATACAACCTTGCAGGTTTGCAACGGCCATCATTCAGCATCTTCCCGCCGTTAGCTAATACAGGTAATGCTACTTTTTATGGTATGGGTTTAGGGCAAGATGTTATGCGCATAAGTCCCACCAGTACGGCTTACCCAGGAACAACGAAAGAAAAAATATTGTGTAATCACCTACCACTTTCTATATCAGCTGCCGCTGATGCCGAAAGTTTTGTCTGGAATACAGGTGCCGCTACAATGACGATAACGATTCATGAACCAGGCACTTATTGGGTGCATCGTGCTAAACATTGTGCGCGTTTTATAGATACGTTTCATGTCGTTGCTATTGACCATTCGGTGTGGCGTTTACGGTCAGATACGACGGTTTGCGAAGGCTATACTTTGACACTTGATGCAACACATCCAGACATTGCCAGTTATACCTGGCAGGATGGAAGCCATGGCAGCGCATACGTTGTTACAGAAGATGGCAACTATTCCCTTAGTGTAGATATTAAAGGTTGCATCCTTTCCGATACCGTTGCTGTGCGTTACATACACCCCTACTTGGCGCTACAGGAGCGAGATACCACCATTTGCCTTAACAACACATTAATGCTCCATGCGCTGGTACATCCTGCAGGTACTTACCTATGGGAAGATGAAAGTGTGAGCCCGCATCGCCTTATAGATAAAGCTGGAACTTATATTGTAGCTGCTACTAACATCTGCGGTACTTATACCGACTCTGTTACGGTTAGCACTGTCATTTGCGATTGCATTGCATACGCGCCTAACGCTTTTACGCCTAATGGCGACGGGCTAAATGATGTGTTTGAAGTAAAAATGGACTGCCCAAGATTGGAATCCTTTGAACTCCATATTTTCAATCGTTATGGGCAAAGAATACATTCAGCAAATGCGCCAGGCCAAGTCTGGAGCGGCTATCATAACGGTATGTTACTAGATGCCGGAACGTATTTTTATCAATTGCGTTATAAAGGGAAGGAAGGCAACTATGTGGTAAAGACAGGGGACATTGTTTTAGTGCGCTAGCATTTACATAGCCATCTCTATAATTTCCTTAGCCGCTTTTTCCGAAGGTTTTTTGCCAGCCAATAACTCCCACAGCTTGGTATAATCGCTCTGTAAAGACTCCTTAAATTCTACATCCGTCAATAGTTTGGTGAGTTCTTCAAATAGCTTTTTTTCGTTGAGGTCATTTTGTATTAATTCCGTAACGGCAGGCTTGTCCAAAATCAAATTCACCAAGGAAATGTATTTTACCTTTACTAGTTTTTTGGCCAACCAAAAAGACAGCGGATTGCCTTTGTAACATACTACTTGTGGCACGCCAAAGAGCGCGGTTTCTAATGTGGCCGTACCACTCGTCACTAATGCAGCAGCCGACTGTTTCAGTAAATTATAGGTTTGATCAGGCACTAATAACACCTGCAAATCACCAATCAAATCTTTATACAATTTGGCATCTTGCGCTGGTGCCTGCCCTACGGCAAATTGATAATTGGGAAACTTGTTCACCATCGATAACATAATGGGTAGTTTCTTTTTTATCTCCTGGCTGCGGCTACCGGGCAACAGGGCAATAATTGGCTTGGAGCTTAGCGCAGTAGTCGTTGCTTTCTTTATTTCTGTATCTACAACTTCAGTAAGCGGGTGCCCTACATACACTACTTCGTGATTATGCTTTTTATAAAAGGCAGTCTCGAAGGGTAGGATAACTAACATTTTGTCTACCGTCTTTTTTATCTGCTCGACCCTGCCTTCTTTCCAAGCCCAAATTTGTGGGGAGATATAATAGCACACCTTAATGCCCTGCTCTTTTGCCCATTTAGCAATCCGCAAATTGAAGCCTGGATAATCGATAAGCACCAGTACATCAGGCTTAAACTCCAGGATATCTTCCTTACAGAATTTTATATTTTTAAGAATAGTACCTAAATGCTTCACCACCTCCACAAAACCCATAAATGCCAAATCTCGGTAATGCTTTACCAGCGTAGCTCCTGCTGCTTTCATCTTGTCGCCACCCCAGGCACGTACTAAGGCGTAGTTATCCATAGCATGCATAGCTGCTATAAGATTACTGCCATGTAAATCGCCGCTGGCTTCGCCGGCTATAATGTAGTAGCGCATAGGAATTATAAAGGTGTATTGGTGATAACCACCGCAATTTATAAAAGTTTATAGGAAGGAAGGGATATTTCTGATTATGATGCTGAATATGCTCCTGAGTACTCAGCAGTAGCACATGGTATACTGAAAGTTCATAATCGCTTAAGCCGCCTTATTTTTCATCAACCTAAACTTCATTAGCCCATAGCATAAACTTAGTGGCAAGCATATCAGTAAACTGGTTGTAAGAAAATCAAAGCTTGTGTTTATTATCAAGGCGTTGATTGCTAATTGCAGCAAGCCGTATCCAGTTGCTATCGTCAGATGCGAAATCTTTTTCTCATTAGCCAATAGTTGGTAAAGGTGCAAGCGGTGGGGCTTGAAGATGTTTTGCTTTTTTTTCAGACGATGAATAATAGTCAACACAGCGTCAACGCCATAAACAGCTAAGAACAGTATAAATCGCAAGTCACCCGTCTTAATAATAAATAGTAGTAAAATAGAAATTACCCAAAAACCTAAACCAACACTTCCTACGTCTCCGGCAAATAATTTGGCTCGACGTCTAAAATTAAAAAACAGAAAAATAACACAAGCCATTATCGCAACTATCAGATATGGATTGCTAATCATGGAGTGAACTTCCATATTGAAATACAGACATGATACTAATATGGCTAAGCTATACACACCTGTTATACCATTGATGCCATCCATAAAATTGTAGGCATTTATGGTACCTATTATGAGAATGTATGCTATTACTGAAGCCCACCAAGGCCATATTGTAAATGCATCAACCGCATACATCAAAGAAGTTACCGCCAGGAGATGCGCCAAAATTCTTACCCTTATTGGAAGACTTACAATATCATCCCAAAAACTAACTATGCTGATAAGCAACATACCTATAAGCAAAAATATAAAATGTGGGGGCGCTTCTTGATTGAAAAATACGGAATATAACATCATAGCTAGCGGAAATATTATTCCTCCACCAGTCAGGGTAACTAAAGCATGTGAGCTTCGTAGATTAGGCTGGTCTACGATGCCATATTTGCGGGCCAGTTTGGTATACGCCAGCATAGCAACGAATAAAAGAATTGCTATCAGCACAAAACTTAACATCATGAAACAAAAATATTTATTCTGAACGGAAACTATTAATTGTTTTTGCCAAGCCTTGCTGGGCCGTTACTGGCAACCTAGTAATGCCCAAAGCCCGTTTGATTTTTTTATTGGCAACTCTATAGTTTTCGGTCAACTTCTGTAAACGCTCCGTGTTCATTGGTAATTTTAAAATATCGCCCAGCCTGCCAGCTACAAATAATAAACCTTTTGGAATGGCTAAAAATCTGGGAGTCTTTTGCAATGATGTGGCAATAATACGCACAACCTGATTGGTAGACAACACCTCATCATCAGCAAGATTATAAACTCCTGAAACTACGCCTTTATTGCTAATGATACTTTCTATTAAAAAATTGAGGTTATCAATGCTAAGGAAAGATCGTTCATTTTCAAAAGCTGCCAGTGGGTAAGGTATTCCTCTTGCTACAAATTTGTATAGCAAATTGAGATTGCCTTTGTTGTTAGGCCCATGTATCATACAAGGCCTTACGATAATTAATCGCTTGCCCGCAGGCAGATTTTTACTTTGCAAATATTGTTCCGCGGCAAGTTTAGACTTACCGTTAGGTGTGAGCGGTTGGGGATCTATCTCTTCATCCAGTATGCCATTAACCTTATCTGCAGCAGCTTTCACGCTACTGAAAAATATAAAATCGCTAGCAGGGCTAGTTAAAAAAGTGTCGAACAGTTTTTGGCTTAGTGATGTGTTTATCTCAAAATAAGTATTTGCATCATCTACATTCTTTGTGTCGTGTGCTTTGCCTGCAAGGTGTATTACGGCATCTGTTTGCTGGAAGACATCATTTGAATAAGATTCTCTGAGATTTAATGCCACAACCTCGTGTCCTTTATTTGTTAAATAAGGACATAAGTTTAGGCCTACAAAGCCAGTAGCTCCGGTTATGGTTATATGCATTAATTGCTTAGACTATTTCACAAACATAGCCAGTGCTATCTTGTGTTTAAGGAAATTAAAAGGTAAAACAACCCTTTCTTGCTTTAGGCAAATAAGGGTAATATCACATTGATAATTCGCTGAAAATCCTCCTCAGTCATATTTGAACCAGAAGGCAAACATAAACCTAGGTCAAATAAGTTATCTGCAACACCGTTACCATAGTAAGGTGCTCCTGCAAAAACGGGCTGTTGATGCATAGGTTTCCATAGCGGACGTGATTCAATATTTTGTGCCTCCAAAGCTAGTCTAACGGTTTCTCTATTTACGCCAGATTTAGTTTTTGTAGGGTCAATTAGTATAGCAGTTAGCCATCGGTTGCACAGCATATCTTGCTGTTCTTCTGCAAAAGATATTGCTTCAATATTTTTAAAAGCTTCTTTATATTGCTCAAAAATACTGCGTCTTTTATCTACCCTTTGTTGCAGCACTTCCATTTGTCCTCTTCCAATACCTGCAACGATATTACTCATTCTATAATTGAAGCCTACGTGTGAATGTTGGTAGTGCGGAGCAGCATCACGAGCTTGTGTAGAAAGGAAAATTGCTTTTTGTTTATATT
>Ga0256901_1001284_pt1 | contig 12785 bp, 19 predicted proteins | sample MC6MC0689MT_FD_190200 | JGI IMG/M metagenome (GOLD analysis project Ga0256901, IMG submission 190200) | Metatranscriptome of enriched soil aggregate microbial communities from Iowa State University, Ames, United States - MC6-MC0689-MT... | ecosystem: Environmental > Terrestrial > Soil >... | reverse complement strand
CGAAGCCTGCCAGCGCGCCGGCGGCCTGCTCAACGGGGACGACGAAGACCCCTCCCTGCTTTCCCTGCTGCAGCAGGTACGGCACGAACTGGGCCGGGTCAGCCAGCACGACGCACGACTGGGCGAAGTCGATGCCATGCTTGATGCCGCCGGCATCCAGTTGCACGAAGCCCTGGCCCAGCTCGACCGGGTACAGGACGATCTGGACAGTGATCCGGAGGCCTTCGAGGACATCGAGCGCCGACTTGGCCGCCTGCACGACCTGGCCCGCAAGCATCGGGTGCCGATGGAGGAACTGGCCACCATCCGCGACCGCCTTGAGTCCGAACTGGAACAACTGCGCGGCGCCGACGAGCGCCTGGCCAAGCTGGCCGGCGAGATCGACAAGGCCAGCAGCCAATGGCAGGCGCTGGCGGCAACGCTCTCGATCAGTCGGCAGAACGCAGCAAAAGCCCTGTCGCAGACCACCACTGAACTGATCGGCGAACTGGGCATGGGCGGCGGCCAGTTCCTGATCGAGCTGGAACCGCAGGCGCAGCTCCGCCCTGACCCGAACGGCGCTGAGCGAGCTGAATTCCTGGTGGCCGCCAACGCCGGCCAACCAGCCCGCGCCTTGCGCAAGGTCGCCTCGGGCGGTGAGCTGTCGCGTATTTCGCTGGCCATTGAAGTGGCCGCACTGGGCCTGGACGCGGTACCGACGATGGTGTTCGACGAAGTGGATTCCGGTATTGGCGGCGCAATCGCCGACATTGTCGGCAAGAAGCTGCGCGCCTTGGGCGAGCGCCGCCAGGTGCTCTGCGTCACCCACCTCCCGCAGGTAGCCTCCAAGGGCCACGCCCATTACCGGGTCAGCAAGGCCCCGGTGGAAGGCATGACCCAGAGCGCGGTCGAGCTGCTGGACGCCAAGGGCCGCGAAGAAGAACTTGCCCGCATGCTCGGCGGCGCCGAAGTCAGCAAGGAAGCCCGCGCAGCAGCCCGCAAACTGCTGACCGAGGCTTGAGGCTTCGGCTTCGGCTTCGGCTTCGGCTTCGGCTTCGCTCCAGATTTTGCCCTGAAGCCCCTCTCCCGCCCGCGGGAGAGGGGTTGGGGTGAGGGCAGCTCTACCTGCTTCTGGTTTCTGGCTTCTGGCTTCTGGCTTCTGGCTTCTGGCTTCTGGCTTTCAAGCCCCCAGCCCCCCCAGCAAAAGCACCCAAAAACAAAAAACACCGGCCAAGACCGGTGTTTTTCCATTTCCGCGTCACGGCCCGAAAGCCGCGTTACCGGCTCAACGCCGTTTCTTGCGCACGTACAACACCAGCGAGTGCTCTTCCAGGTCGTAACCGTGTTCAGCTGCGATCTTGCGCTGCAACTGCTCGATTTCGTGGCTTTCGAACTCGATGATCTTGCCCGTATCCATGTCCACCATATGGTCATGGTGCGCGCCGCGGTCCAGTTCATAAACCGCCTGGCCGCCTTCAAAGTTGTGTTTCAACACCAGGCCAGCCGCCTCGAACTGGGTCAGCACACGGTAAACCGTGGCCAAGCCAATCTCGTCGCCGCAATCAAGCAGCTGACGGTAGATATCTTCGGCGGTGAGGTGGTGTTGCGGTGTGTTCTGCTCGAGCAGGGCGAGGATGCGCATACGGGGATGCGTCACCTTCAGGCCGACTTTGCGCAGGTCGTTGGATTCCATGGCCATCGTGTTCATTGGCGGTTTACGCCAGTTGCCTCCGGTCAGATCGCGCTGGGTGCCGGGGAGTGTATCATCGCCCTGATATCCCCAACCGTCCTAGCTAATGCGCAACCTCTTGCTGATCGCCGTTGTCGCCCTGTCCACCACCGGCTGCGGCGTCATTTACAAGCAGCCCATCTACCAGGGCAACCTCATCCGCGAACAATCCGTGTCGCAGCTGCAGGCTGGCCAAAGCAAGCAGCAGGTCAACGCATTGCTTGGCACCCCGTCCATTCCGGATCCGTTCCATGCACAGCGCTGGGACTACACCGCCAGCCAGCGCGTGAACCGCTTGGGCAAGACCGAGGTGAAGAATTTCACCGTGTTCTTCGAGAACGACCTGGTCACCCGCTGGGAAGGCGACTATTTCCCCACCCAGGACGCCGACCTCGCCCGCAACAGCGTGCGCCAGTTCGGCCGCAACCTGGCCAAGGACAAGAAAAAGGGCCGCTGATCGCCAGCGTCCGTTGAAAGATCAATCGCCGCCGCGCGCACGCCGGCGGCGATTGTCCTTGGGATCGGCCAGCAAAGGACGCAGCAGCTCGATCCTGTCGCCGTCCTGCAGCACCTGCTGCGGCCGCGCCAGCACCCCGTGCACGGCAATCGCCACGGCAGCCGTAGCGCTTTCCTGCAATGCCGCCATCTCCACCGCCTCGGCGACGGTACAGCCTTCGGCAACCTGCAGCTCGCGCCGCTGGTAGCGGTCCGGCCAGGCCAGTACCACCTCCACCCGCATCGGCTCAGCTCTCCTGGTCGGCGACGCGCACGAAATCGTTGACCATCCGGTCAGCCAGCCCCTGGAACCCCAACGCCATTGCCGGCCCCAGCAGACGCGAGGTTGGCTCGAACTCCAGCTCCAGCGTTACCTTGCAGGCATCCTCGGAAAGCGCGTGGAACTCCCAACGCCCATGCAGGCGCTTGAATGGCCCATCGCGCAGCTGCATGTCGATGCTGCCGGGGCGCTTGAGGGTGTTCTCGGTCATGAACCAGGTGCGGAACGAGCCCAGCCCCAGGTCCAGCCTGGCCACCAGCCGCTGCTCCCCCTGCTCCAGGATCTCGGCCTTGTCGCACCATCGGAAACGGCGGGGGTAGGCAGAGACATCATTGACCAGATCAAACATGCGCTCCGCGGAGTGTTCGACCAGGGCGCTGCGACGAATAGTAGGCATGTGATTACGAAGAGTGTCCGGAATGCCCCCGGATCGGAGACAATACGTAAATGAGCAAGAAACCAGGCAAGGATAAAGCAAAGAACGCGACGGCCGACAAAACCATCGCGTTGAACAAGCGTGCGCGCCACGAATACCACCTGGAGGAGCGCTTCGAGGCGGGCCTGGTGCTGCAAGGCTGGGAGATCAAGGCGATCCGGGCAGGCCGCGGCAACATGACCGATGCCTACGCCTACGTCAGGGATGGCGAGATTTTCCTGATCGGCGCGCAGATCACCCCATTGATCCAAGCCTCGACGCATACCATTCCAGAGGACCGCCGCCAGCGGAAGCTGCTGCTGCACCGGCGCGAGATCGACAAACTGATCGGCCGCATCGAACGTGACGGCTACACCCTGGTCCCCACTGCGATGTACTGGAGCAAGAACAAGATCAAGCTCGAGATCGCACTGGCCAAGGGCAAGCAGAACCACGACAAGCGCGACACCGCCAAGGAACGCGACTGGAGCCGCGAGAAACAACGGGCGATGCGCGCCCACAACCGCAACGCCTGACCGTGACGGGCGCTGACCTGCGCGTCGCCAGCACACAGGACGTGCAGGAGTTGTGCGCACGGCTGCTGGCCTTCAACCGCAAGGCCAGCGGATTCGGTTTCGACGAAACCCCGCTGCAACTGGCCAGTCACGACGCCGAAGGCAGGCTCGTGGCCGGCCTGCTCGGCGACATCTGCGGGGGCTGGCTCACCATCCACGTAGTGTGGGTTGATCCGGACAGGCGCAGCCACGGACTGGGCAGCCGATTACTGCTTCAGGCGGAGCAGCAAGCCAGGACTGCCGGCGCACATGGTGTGCTGCTCGACACCTTCGACTGGCAGGCAGAAGACTTCTATCTACGCCGTGGCTACGAAGTATTCGGGCGACTACCCGATTTCCCGGCAGGCCATGAGCGCATTTACCTGCGTAAAAAGCTCTAGCCCGGCAGCACTTCACGCCGCCAACGGCGCAGCATTCCTGGTTGCTGCAGGCATGCATGCAGCACGCTCAAACTCACCACTTCGGACAGTTCCGCCGCATGCCGGTCGTCACCAGACAGCCATTGCCGTGCGGCGACAGCCGCATCCGGCGGCAACAAGGTCAGGATCTCCGCGTCCCCCAGCCCATCAGCCTGCAACTGCACGACCCGCGCAAGCCGGACCAAGCGCGCGGTCTGTATCAGCACCTGCGCCAAACCCAGAGCCATGGCCGCCAACGCCGCCCACTGCACACCCACCGGCTCCAGCCCGGACCAACCGGTCTGCAACAGCAACAGCAGAGCAATGGCCAGCAGGTATGCACCCAGCCAACGTCGTCGTACCGCGCGCACCCATCCGACCAGCACCACACAGAACAACAACACCAGTGGTGCAAGCTGCGGCCAATACAAGCGCCCGGCACAAGCAGTTATCAGCACCAGCGTCGATAGCAGCAGATAGAGCAATGCGGGCGCCAGCAAGCGATGCCGCAACCGGGCACCGACACCATTTGCCATGACGTGCAGATGGCGCGTATTGCGTTGCTGCATGACTGAACCCACCTGATCGAGATCGAAGGCAGGCATCCTCCCGCCGCGAACGTCGCAGAAAGGTTGGTGCGAAGTTAACTCCGAAGTAGAGCGGCGCGCATCGCGCGGCGATTGCGGCACCTGGTTGATTAGACTGATGCCCCCTCTGGAGCTTGAACACGATGGATCGCTGGTACACCGCAACACTGCTGTCGCTGGTCGTTCACCAGATCGACGCGGCCTACTGGCACGAATGGGACATGTTCCGGGTTCCCGGCGGTATCCAGGGCTTTCTCATCTTCAACGCCGTGGCCGTGGGCCTGTTGCTGCACGGCTATCGCCAGGTAGTACTGCGCACAGCCCACGCAACCCGATATGCCCTGCTGTGGGGAGGCATCGGCGTACTCACTGCACTGCTCCACGCAGGCTTTGCGGCCAGCGGCCACCAAGAGTTCAACCTGCCCCTGTCGATCGCGACCATCGCCGCGTGCCTGGCAAGCGGTGCCGGCCTCATGCTGAAGGCAAGGCGCCCCGCCAATTCAGGCGGGTGACTGTTCAGGATTTTCCCTGTAGCTTCATGGTTGTCAGCGAGGCTTTGGTCAGTACATCGTCCAAGGCCCTCATGAATCAACGTCTTACCGGGGTGCACTGTCGCCGATAGGCTGACTCCCAGCCCTGACGAAAAGACCGAAATAATGAAGCCCGCCAAGCACTTACGCTCGGCGGGCTTTTTCGTTGCGCTTCGCCACTTGGGCCACATTGGGCATGCTTGGGCAGGGTTTGGGCAGCTTTTACGGCAGCTTTCGAACCTGCCCATGCCAATCAGGACGTGAGCGCGTCATTTGCCAACGCAGCAGCGGCAACTGGATCAAGCCAGCCTGATTCAACATATCCCTAAATCTGCTGGATAGGCCCGACTTCCCCAAAGGGAGGCTGGCAATGCCCATAGCAGCCACCGCCGCCAGGCGGATTCCAGCCACCAATCCCCCCCGGATTGCCGGGATTGGCTGGACCGCCTCCGGTGCCACCACCAGTGTCAGGTGGGTTCTGCGTCATATTTCCAGAAGCTTCGGATTCTTCCACTGTTTGCCCGCAAGGCTTTTGCACGTACTGAATGTTCGTCGAAGTCATCCATAGCTGTCTGTGAACTACGGTCACGTATCCAATGAACTGCCTCTCTCGCCAGACACTCTTACCGACCAACTTCTCGCCTGCATCATCCAAAGCTTTGAAAAAAGCCCGGGCAGGCGTACCTGCGGATTTAACATCATCCAACAACACCGTAATTTTAAATGGCGGCATAGCGTGGGTAACGCATTCTGCAGCTATTAATCCACCAGCAGTTAAAGACAGAAAAACAGCGGCCAACGCAGACTTACGCATCATCAAAACTCCTTTTTCCCGATGGTTACAGGCCTGAAATCGACCGGATATTTTGTTCCAAACTTCTTCTCGTACAGCGAATTAAGAGTGGAGTTCAGCAACACCGCATTAGCCTCACCTCGCATTCTCTGCTCAGGCGTGAGTGAGCTAGAGAACATTGACTCCCTAGTGATGGCAGCTGACGTATTGCCTCTCATCTCAGAGACTCTTGCAACCGCATATGCATCAATCAAGTTGCCTTCACCCGGCACTGCGGCCAGTCGTGCGGATAGCAACTGCAATGCGAAGTCATCACCATTGGCTGCCGACAACAGCAGCTTATCCACCGCAGCGCGGTCCGGCAGACCACGCGCATCCAACATGGTCTTAGCCACTAGATCGCCCGAATCGGCTGCAACCTGCAGCAGCCCGTCAGAGAGCTGAGAGTAGGTTTCCCACTGACGAGCATTGGGATATCCGTGACGATCCAACCAATTTTGCTCATCAACACTTTGAGGTGCGAAAGGATCATCTTCCAAACTCATTCCGCTCCTGGAACGAGGAACGTTGGGGAATGGATTGGAAGCCGCAGGCTCTGCACCACTGGAGGCAGACTCAGCTGAAGGAACCACAGGCCGCTCAGCATCTTTCAGGCTTGACGCACGAAGCACTAGCTGACTATCGGTGGGCAGCGCCTCACCGGTGGACTCGGGGTCTCTGCCCTCCCTCTTTAAAACCGTCACGCCAATAGCTCCTGCGACCAACACTAAAACCGAGATCGCAAAAAAATTCACTTTCTTTGATCGCATTCCTAGAGAATCCATTCACTTAGATGACATTTATTTTTAACATTTTACTTTCAATGTGGTCAACACAATATGCATCGCGCCGTGTGGACCCAGCGCCCCGGGGCGGCATTGATTTGCGATCACTTGGTCAATTCCAGCTACTTATGCTGCTTTATGAAGCCCAGCTCTTGCAGGCACTCACTCGCCAGAGGTTAGGAGTCAAGGCAGCTCAGAGAGACCCAGCTTGGCCCTTATCATCGTAGCCACGACGTGGGTAGACCGGGCATTGACGAGCATATCCTTCGTGAGCTGGTCCAACTGCTGCCTCAGCGAGCGAAAGGTAATTCAACTGCCTTTCCTTAGCTGAGCAAGGAGCAAAACATGCTCGATTTCTAGTCCGAATGATTGGATCGGCGATGCGTTTTGAACGCCCATCGGTATGGAATCAAAGATCCTGCCGAATCAGGCGGCAACATCGGCATACAAAAATAGTGACGTAGCGCAACGATCTATACAGCACCCAGTGATAATCAGGGCTATACAGGGGCGTTGAACTACGTACAAGGATAGACATGACGAAGAATAGGATTCTTGCGTCGGCATCGTTCGCCGCACTCACAGCCATCGCGCTTCCAGCGTTGGCCGACGTTGGAACACTAAGCAGAGCGAACTGTTTGGGATTCGTCAATGAGTCGGTGACCTACGACCGCCCGCAGGCGCGATCATTCCCTGGCATGGCTGGTGGTGAACATACACAGCTGGGAAATCTAATTCCCCTTCACCCGCTTATCTTTAGCCCGACGCCGATGAACTGGCGACACTACGCCGGCGACAACAATGATACCGGGACGCTTAAAGTGAAGGGATACCACTTGTGGGAGCTCTCCGACGCATCCGGGGCCATCATCGACGAAGGATATCGCGAAACTTCCGCTACTGATTGCAATTTGACGGAGTGGTGATTCTATGAAAAGCAGCCTTATAACAGCCATCGTAGCCGCCATTTCATTCAACTGTGCGGCACAGCCCCCGCCCCTTTCCTCCTCCGCAACTGACCCAGCTATTGAAGCGTGGTCACAGGCGCGCGCGAAACAACTGATTGAGCAATCAAAAGCTCAGCAGGCGCGCGAAGAAGCCCCGCAGTATCTGACCATTACATCTCTTTCAGACTATCCCGCACCGCCTGCTGTCAAAGACAACATCATTACAGGCATCCGTGCCCGGGAACGTGGCGTTTTGGATTCACCTGAGAACAGCATTCCTTCAACATCCACGATTGTCGCGAATCTGAGCCCGGCAATTAAGACGGAGTCAGAATTAAGACAGCTGCTGTCTTACACTCCAGTCAATATTTCGCGCACGGCGTTGAAGGACGCAAAGCTCATCGGAACAAACGCTACCGGGAAAATTACTTCAGATGGTGCTACCGGTTTAGTTCGAACATTTGACGTCCCTCACAGGGGCTTAGTAATACTTTCAGAAGATGACTACTTGGCCTCTCAAACGAGGCTGACGATCATTCGAGAAACGTTGAACGAAACCGTTAATGGCACGCCTGCTCGCTCGTATGCGGCGAGGTCGAAAGATGGCCGCGGCAAGGCCGAGGTTCGTTGGGTAACGCCACAGAAGTCGTATTGGCTGACTCTGATCACAGATGACGGGTCACGCATTGAAGAGGCAGAGAGCTATCTTTTGGACATCGCTCGACGCATAGAGGGATGACGCGTCCAGTTTCCGCGGAGACTTGGTCTTAGCAAAGCTTCGTAGCCTTCTGGCGGGTCTGACCCGCCAGCGGCTATCAATCAGGGCAGCTCAGGGAGACCCAGCTCGGCCCTTATCATCGTGGCCACGACGTGGGTAGACCGGGCTTGGTTCAGCATGTCTCTGGTGATCTGGTCAAACTGCTGCACGACGCCTGGCGTTGGGGTGCCTCGGCTCTTGCGAAACTCAGCGTACAGAACCACATGGTCGTCGGTGAGGTCTTTCTCCATCGAGGTTTCGGCCGCCGGTTGGCGGATCCCGCCTCCCGATCTGCCGCTGCGAGCGTTCTGATTCGGCCGCAGCGGGTGGAAGCCACCCGGCGCAACCTCATTCCCAAACGAAAGGACCAGGGCACGCTTGCTTTGCTTTTCCTTTTTCAAAACCAACCCCTATAACAGCGCCGGCGGATTGCCGACGCCTCGAAGTTGCACCTTTTGAAGCGCTTGGCATTGGGGCGCACGAAAGTCGCCTTTCTATGCACACTTTCTACTCCGCCGGCCCAACCCTCTCCTGCAGGCGTGCGGCCAATTTCGGATTGATGACGATGCCCGCTTCGGCCTTCGCGCTGTACCTGGCCCGGGACTTCAAAGAAGCCCGGATGCTGTCTGACGAGATGGCGAGCTCCGGGTTCGCCTTGTTGAACGCACGGACCTTCTCCATGACCGCAACTCGATCCGCCGCGTCACCGTTCCGGATGGCCATGGCGTAGACATTCATCAGGCTCTGGCGTCGCTTGGTGATGTGCTCCTCGTAGTTCTTCAGCGCGCGGTTGCGTTCATACCGCTCCGCCACCTCGGCTGGGCTGAAGCCGGCACCCTGTAGCAGCACCTGCCACGGACTCACATCCTCGAGCACAGGATCGCCGCGCAAGGTATTGACCCCCAGCGTTGCGTACCGCCCGGCCTTGATCATGTCCTCGCCCTCACCCACGCACGGCCGGAAGCACTGCGCATCGCACAGTGCGGGTACCGACTCGGGCTTTGTGCTGCAGCTGCCCCACCCTGTCAGGAGGAGCAGCACAACGGATAGAACGGCCAGGCGCATGTCAGCCGCGCACCGACCAGTGCCAGCGGCCCGGCTCGGTGCGACCAGGCGCGGCTTCCGCCCTTGTGGTCACCCAGAACACGTCATTGCCATCGAGGAACACCTGCAGGTTCACCTGCTCGCCGGGCAGCACCCTCACCACCATGGCAGGCAGCACGTCGCCAGCAGTGACCGTATTCCCGATGTGCGCCTGCGCACCGATGGACCACTTGTCCTCGAGGATCCTGTCCTGGATCACAGCACCGTTGGTACGCCTACCATTGATCTTGAAGGCGTCCTCCGGGCTCAGGACGTAATGCACAGTCCTGCCAAGCGAGACCCCACGGCGTCAAACCAAACAGGCCTGCGGATGCGCCGCCAGTCGCCAGTCGCCAGTCGCCAGCACCTTTGCGGCTGCAGCTGCAGATTCGAGTTTCATCCCCTGTCCTCGGTCACTTCGGGTAGCTGGCAAACGGCAACTGGAAGTGCGGCCCGTCCTTGAACGTGTGCCGGTCACCACCCCATTCGATCGGCACCCCCACCTCGGCTGCGGCTCGCTTCACTGCGGCCGCAATCTGGTGATACAGCGGCCAGTCCCAGCGCACCTCGCCAGCGACGTACGCGCCAAGGTCGACGGCATGACCAGCCAGGTGACGGGAGTTCATGGTCTTGGAAGCACCGGCAGCAATCAGCTGCTTCTGCCGCTCCAAGATCCGCAGGCCTTCCAGGACAGTGAAGTCCACCGGCGTCAGCTGGATGGCGCGCTTCACGACCTTGACCAGATCCGGATGCACACCTTCCAGCCGCTGCAAGCTGCGCTTGCTCAGCACGAATGCCATGTCACTGCCTCTTGTGGTGCCGGCACATCCTCCAGCCCGCCCAAGCCCCCATGGCTCGTACATTGGCGGAAACCAGCAGCGTGCCTCACGGCGGGCCTGCAGGCTTTCGCCTGCAGCTGGTGCTGTTGGATGTGATAACCGGCGTAGTGGTGGCGGGGGCGCGATTCGAACGCGCGACCTGCGGCTTATGAGACCGCCGAGCTGCCGGACTGCTCTAACCCGCAAACGGCTGAGGCCGCTGGCCAGCCGCGGACTCCAATCCCGGTCAACCAGCGGCCTCAATGTGGTTGGGCGCCCTGCTCACACCTGCGCCCACGTTGCGGAATATGGGGGCTCAATCGGTCCTATTGCAACTGCGGTTCCTCATGAGGAGGTCTTCTTCCTCATGCGGAACAACTGAGGATACATAGTAACAATCCCAAGCACTTATCACCTTGCTAGCCGACTTGGCTCAGAAGCCCTGATGACGATCCGCATAGAAGAAGAAATCCTTAATAAATCCTTCGAGTCTGCGTACGAACTCCGCATCGCTCCACGTCGATGTATCGAAAGATGACCCGTCAACAGACTTGTAGCGTTTCCCCTTGTCATCCGCCGGATGATGCGTCTCAAAGCTAAACCTTCCAGATAGTGGGTTAGCAATCAGCATCAATGTAGTGGTATCACCACTTTTGAACTTCAGTTCCATTGATAGAGCTGTGGAACCAACCGTGGTGCGTACCACCACGTTTCGTGTCTTAAGTTCTGCCTCGTAATCCGCCAGCACAGGACCAAGTCGTTCTGCGATTACAGCAAACCCATCTGCCTCGCTGATAGCTCGAGCTCGCTTCTGCCGCTCCGTATCTCTTTGCTTCTGGATGGTTTCGTCGATCTCGGCAAAAAATTCCTTCACGCTGTATTCCTCCTTGGCTTGGCTCGTGAATCTGAACGAACATGCCAGAAATATCAATCGCCACGCCCCCTTAACAAACCTTAACAACCGCAGCTAAGATCGTTCCTAGACACAAGGAGGGGGAAAGAACGCACATGGTCATTGCAACTTCGATCGCTTTTAGTTGGGATGCGCTTTCAGCGATCGGAACAACCTTCGCGGCACTTGTAGCAGTTTGGATATGGAGTTGGGATCGCCACTCGAAGAAGCGCGAGCGTCGTGCTAGTTCACGTCTGCTGGCCAACCTACTTCTGCCTCAGCTTGTAAGCATCGTAGGACGGCTAGGCTCATCCGCTGAGGAATTCTGGAACGCGGATGTCACCGGGCCGATGGTGACCACAGAAGAAGATAGGTTTAAGCGGTTCGCGGCGCTTTCCCACAACCCGCATGAACTGCACGCGCTCATTGATTGGCACAGGACAAATCTTCCGATCGAACAGCTAGATTTATCTATAGAGAAAGTCGGCATCTTCGACCCGAAAACTAGCGACTTAATCTGCAAGATGCTCTACGAATGCCATCTCTTTTTAGGCATCTCGAATGATTTGAAAGAAGCCCCAACAGATGCGATCCGCTATGAATTTCTCCAGCGTTACTACGCGGGATACCTGCGCGCAGGAAGTTCAGCGGAGGATGCACTGAACAAAATAATTAAAGTTGCTGATTAGCAATTTTGCGACTGGGAGAATCACTGCTCCACAAGACGCGCAGTTTTCGAAACACAGGCGACAGGGAGATGGAATGGAAACCGTACTCGGCATGACTGATCTGCAGATCAAACTCTTCACGGCACTCGGCCAGCTGTCGATCGCGTGCATCGTTGGCTACATCGCCTACCAGCAGTGGCAGACCGCGCGTAGAAAGCTGAAAGCCGATCTGTTCGATCGCCGATTCGCGGCATACGACGAAATGACCCGACTGGTGAACAGTGTTCTATACGGAGCCCAAGACAGCGCCGGTGATAGCGCCCAGGCCGGAGTCCACACCGTCGATGAATTGGAGCGCGTTGCCCAGGAGATGGCCTGGTTGTTCGACCAGATTGTTGCCAACTACGTTAAGGAGCACATCGCTGCAGTGGCATTGCAAGTCATTTACGCGAACGCTGACGTTGTCGCTAGCACCAACAAGGATGAAGGCGAAGAGCTGGCTGTGGAGGCATCTGTGTTGCATCGGGATCTGCACAACAACCTCAAGGCAGCGACGGCCCTGATCGGCCAGTATCTAGAGCTTGAACACTAGATTCCCTGGCGCGGCGCAGCGATGCAGCGATGCACTAATCTCTGGCAAACAACCGCCCGTGAAATTCTCGCCGCCCGTCGTTGAGGGCGGCCTGTAATACCGAAGTCGCGCATCGATGGGCCTCGCAGTAACTTGCCCGACGCATCTTCGCTGCCTTAGCCAGCGCCGCCCACGGCAACCGGTGCTCTGGCCACACCAGCTCGTGGGTGGCGTCGAAGATCACTAGGCGTAAGCGCCACCGGTCGGCGGCCTCATACAGATCCAACGGGCGCGGCCGAGCCTCTTTCACCACGGGAGCTATGCGGCTGTAAGCCAGCACCGATAGACGCGCCAATGCTGCCCCCTCGGCACGGGTGGCCACGGCCAGCGCCGTGTACTTCTCCAAGGCGTCGGACATGAAGGCGACTGCCCCGGCGATGTCGG
>Ga0256901_1001283_pt1 | contig 12786 bp, 8 predicted proteins | sample MC6MC0689MT_FD_190200 | JGI IMG/M metagenome (GOLD analysis project Ga0256901, IMG submission 190200) | Metatranscriptome of enriched soil aggregate microbial communities from Iowa State University, Ames, United States - MC6-MC0689-MT... | ecosystem: Environmental > Terrestrial > Soil >... | reverse complement strand
TTTTCGCCCGTTTCAGGACCGACGCCATAAAGGGCCACGCCCGGGCGTACGAGATTGAAGTGGTAGGTGTTATCGAGAAAGCAGCCGCCGGAATTTGAAAACGCCACCGGCATTTTTGGCAAACGTGCGAGCGCTGCAGTCATGGCCGCAAGCTGACGGGCATTGGCCGGGTTTTTCGGCTCGTCGCCGCTCGCCAGATGGCTGATGACAAATTTGACGTCGATATGGTCCAGAAGATGCTGATCACCGACCAGTTGGTCGAGTTCTTTGGCCGACAGGCCAAGGCGCGACATGCCGGTATCGATCTGCAGCAGCGCAGGCAGTTTTTCGTTCAGGCTTGCGGCAAGTGCCGACCAGTTTTCAATCTGCTCCAGCGAGTTGAGAACAGGCAGGATTTTCTCGCGTGCGCAGGCAGCTTCCGTACCGGGCTGAAGGCCGTTCAGCACGTAAAGCGTCGCATCTGGATTGAGAAAAGGGCGGAGCGTGATTGCTTCGCCAAGATGGGCGACGAAGAAATCGCGGCAACCTGCTTCATAAAAGGCCGGCGCGACGCGGTTTGCACCAAGACCGTAAGAATCAGCTTTCACAACAGCGGCTGTGCGGGTTGGCGTGATGCGCTTTGCGATGGTCGAATAATTGTGGCGCAGTGCTTTAAGGTCGATGGTTAGAACGCCGCCTGCGGCGAGGTCTCGTTCAGTTTGAGAAAAATGCATCGACATATCGGTCATTTCCAGTGCACTCGGTTTGTTGGTGGGATGCCTGGAATCTAATCCGCTTCCTCCCAAAAGCACATTGCTTCGATGTCGGGTTTCGGCGACTGGCGGATCGCTATTCCTTGCCCCCAAAGCAATAGCGATAATGATAGTCGAAGACTATTCGAATGTTTTTGCATTGTGTCGTAGATTATGCGAATTTTCGCATGATTTACGCACTTATTAGCTCAACATTCGAAGAATATTCATGGCGACACTGGATAGCATAGACCGCAATATCATCCGTTCGCTGCGGCGCGATGGCCGGATGACGAACAGCCAGCTCGCCGCCGAAGTGGGGCTTTCACAGTCGGCCTGTCTGCGGCGCGTACAGATTCTCGAAGAAGGTGGCGTTATTCGCGGATATACCGCGATTGTTGGATCTTCCGGCGGGGATGAGCGGCTGGTGGCGATTGTTCGCATCACGCTGGACCGGCAGACGGAAGAATATCTCAACCGCTTTGAAGAGGCGGTGCGTCGCCATCCAGAAGTGCAGGAATGTTATCTGATGACCGGCGATGCTGATTATATTCTGCGGGTTGAGGCGGAGAATGCCGCTTCCTATGAAATCATTCACAAGGAAATTCTATCGCGGCTGCCGGGTGTTGCGCGCATTCATTCGAGCTTTGCGATCCGCACTGTGCTGCTCTCGAAAGCGCCGGCGTCACGGGCATAGAAAAAGCCCGGCATTTGGCCGGGCTTTTAATTTCATAGCATGGCTGCTGCTTAGCGGAATTCGTAGCGAAGACCAGCGCGGACCGTATGGATGTTGAAGCCATTGTCCTTGGCCTGTGCGCCTGTTGCGCCCGAACCTTCGGAGTTGCCGTAGGGGTTTGTGCTGCTGTCTGCGGCATCATAACCATAGGCTTTGCCACCGTTGATGCGCAGATAGCGATAGCCAAGGTCAAACTTCAGCTGCTCGGTGAGGTCGTAGCTCACGCCAGCCATCAGGCCCATTGCAAAACGCCAGCTGTCGAGGCCGCCTTTGTCTGACTGGTAATCGCAATTGCGGGTTGTGAAGTCAGAGCATACCTGACGCGTATCCCAATTGCCGTATTTCACATAGGCAGCACCCAGACCGGCGCCAAGATAAGGCGTTACCGCTCCAACCTTTGGCAGATCGACATAGGCATTGGCCATTGCCGTCCAGATATTTGCCGTCGATGCGTCTTCATAATGGCAATTATCTTCTACCGGGTTGAGGCCGTGGGCACTCTTCACGTAGCTGGTGCAGTTTGTCCGGCCGTTAATATTGGCGCGGAAGAAATCCAGCGTTGCATCTGTGCGGAACATTTCGTTGAAACGATAACCCACGCCGACGCCGTAGGCTGCGCCACCTTTCAGCTTGAAGCTATCGTATTTCAACGTGTCGTCGATGCCGCGATAGGGTGGATTTTCCTGGTTCCAGAAATCCCATTCACCATCGGTTTTGTTTTTGAAGTTGTAACCGATGTCGCCACGGATGTACCACCCGGACGCCAAAGGAGCAGGTGCCACAACAACTGGCGCTGGCTCCTCTAGAATAATGTCAGCTGCGCGCGCTCCGTTTGCACCGATCAACATGCTGCATGTCATGAGCGCTATAGCGGAAACATATTTCATTACCCAACTCCAACCGAAATAATTGCGGTTCCCGAACCGTTGGAAAAAGATGGTAAATGAATATGCTTAAGCTATCGTTACTTCTTATTAGCGAGCACTAAACTTGCGGTAGTATTTATCTTGAGAAGTGTCGTCTAACCGGGAAAGAAAACCCGGCCTGAGCCGGGTTCTGCAATCTTTACTTGAAATCGACTGACTGTATAACGGACTGGTCGATATCGTTAATGTTGCGCTTGCCGCAGAGAGCCATCGTGATGTCGAGTTCTTTGCGGATGATCTCGAGAGCGAGTGTAACGCCTTCCTTACCCATGGCGCCAAGTCCGTATAGGAACGGACGGCCGATGAACACGCCCTGCGCACCCAGCGCGCGCGCTTTCAGAACATCCTGACCCGAGCGAACACCGCCATCCATATGCACTTCGATCTGATCGCCGACAGCGTCGACAATTGGCTTGAGCATGGAGATTGACGAGACAGCACCGTCAAGCTGGCGACCGCCGTGGTTGGAAACGATAATCGCATCGGCACCGGATTTTGCGGCCATCTTCGCGTCTTCAACGTCGAGGATGCCCTTGAGGATCAGCTTGCCGCCCCATTGTTTCTTGATCCATGCAACATCGTTCCAGTTCAACTGCGGATCGAACTGCTCTGCCGTCCAGGAGGAAAGCGACGACAAGTCGGTAACATTTTTCGCGTGACCGGCAATGTTGCGGAAGGTGCGGCGCTGCGTGCCCATCATGCCCATGCACCAGCCCGGACGGGTTGCCATCTGCCAGATGTGCTTTGGCGTGAACTTTGGCGGGGCGGAAAGGCCGTTGCGCAGATCCTTGTGGCGCTGACCGAGAATCTGCAGATCAAGCGTCAGCACCAGAGCCGAACAACCGGCAGCTTTCGCACGGGTGATCAGGTTTTTGACGAATTCGCGGTCTTTCATCACGTAGAGCTGAAACCAGAATGGCTTTTGGGTGACGGATGCCACGTCTTCGATGGAGCAGATGCTCATGGTTGAGAGGGTAAAAGGAACGCCAAAAGCCTCTGCTGCCTGTGCCGCAAGCATTTCACCATCTGCGTGTTGCATACCGGTTAGGCCGGTTGGGGCGAGGGCCACAGGCATTGCGACCTTTTCGCCAACCATCGTTGTTTCAAGCGAACGATTGGTCATATCGACCAGAACGCGCTGGCGCAGCTTGATCTTGGCGAAATCGGTTTCATTGGCGCGATAGGTTGATTCCGTCCAGGCACCCGAATCTGCATAATCGAAGAACATTTTCGGGACGCGGCGCTTGGCCAGTCGCTTCAGATCGGCGATCTCGACGATGTTAGGCATTCTCCCACCCCTTGTGGTCAGTTTTCTTTACCAATCGCATGACGGATTGCGCGGCTGAAATCAAGAGTGAACCCGCATGGAATAACAATTGGCTCGCGCTAATTTGATGGTTTGCGAAGTGCAACTATACTATCGGCTTATTTCTGCAGCTGATATGGCGATTGTCAGAAATTGCCGCAAAGATATTTTACGACAGGGGTGCGTCGCATTTGGCGCCCTAATTATTCGTATTCACGCGCATCCTCTCCGAAAATCGTTTCGCACTTTTCGGGATGCGCTCTAGAATGCTGCATTGTTGTACGACATTCATTGGGTGCAGCGCGTTATGCAGTCGAGGATAGCAAGATGAGCAAGGCTTCGGAAACCCGATTTATTGGCAAACGATCAAGTGCCGCTGGCGGATGGGGCGCTTTGAAGAGTTGTGGCAAACAGTTGCTGGCCAGCGGTGCGCCATTGACTGGCGCGCGTGCTCTTCTGAAAGCCAATCAGCCCGATGGTTTCGACTGCCCCGGCTGTGCCTGGGGTGATCCGGAACATGGATCGTCTTTCGAGTTTTGCGAAAATGGCGTGAAGGCTGTTGCCTGGGAGGCAACCGAACGACGCACGACACCAAAATTTTTCACCGAACATACGGTTTCCGAGCTGCAATCCTGGACGGATTATGCGCTGGAGAACACTGGTCGTCTTACACATCCGATGCGTTACAACGCGGCAACCGATAAATATGAAGCGGTCGAATGGGACGAAGCCTTTGCGGCCATCGGCGGCATTTTGCAGGGTTTCGATACGCCGGATCGTGTCGAATTCTATACATCGGGTCGCGCCTCCAATGAGGCGGCATTTCTGTATCAGCTTTTTGTGCGCGCCTATGGCACCAACAATTTCCCTGACTGTTCCAATATGTGCCACGAGGCCAGTGGTGTTGCTCTGAAGCAATCGGTTGGCGTTGGCAAAGGCACGGTTCTGCTTGAGGATTTCGAGCAGGCTGATGCGATTTTCGTGGTCGGTCAAAATCCCGGCACCAATCATCCGCGCATGTTGGGTGATCTGCGCCGCGCAGCCGAACGCGGTGCGCAGATCGTGGTTTTCAATCCCGTTCGTGAGCGCGGGCTGGAGCGTTTTGCCGATCCGCAGAACAAACTCGAAATGATGCATGGCGGCAGCGAAGCCATCGCCAGCGATTATTACCAGCCGCGTCTGGGTGGCGATTTGGCCGCCTTCCGCGGAATGGCCAAGGCAGTATTTGCGGCCGATGATGCAGCGCTTGCGGCTGGAGAGCCGTCGGTTCTGGATCGCGAATTTCTGGCAGCGCATACGGCAGAATTTGAAGCTTATCGTGCGGCTGTCGACGCAACTTCATGGGAAGCGATTGAAGATCAATCCGGCCTTCTGCGTCAATCGCTTGAACATGCCGCTCGCATTTACATGAAGGCTGGTCGGGTTATCTGCACATGGGCGATGGGCATTACCCAACATCGTCATTCGGTGATCATGATCCGCGAAATAACCAATTTCATGTTGCTGCGTGGCAATATCGGCAAGCCCGGCGCCGGGCTTTGTCCGGTGCGGGGACATTCCAACGTGCAGGGAGATCGCACGGTCGGCATCAATGAGCGTCCGTCGCCTGCATTCCTTGATGCCCTGGAAAAGGAATTTGGTTTCAAAGCGCCGCGTGAGCCCGGCCATAATGTGCTTGGCGCGATTGGTGCCATGCTTGATGGCTCGGCAAAAGCTTTCATCGGCCTGGGCGGTAATTTTGCGCGTGCAACACCTGACAGTCCGATGATTATCAAAGCACTGTCCGGCCAAAGACTGACTGTGCATATCGCAACCAAACTTAACCATTCGCATCTTTTGCCGGGGCAGGATTCCTTTATCCTTCCATGCCTTGGCCGCACTGAGATTGATCTCAACTCCAAGGGCGTGGCGCAGATTGTCACCGTCGAGGATTCGATGAGCATGGTGCATGGATCGGGCGGTATCAATTACCCAGCTTCGCCGTTGCTTCGTTCGGAAGTTGCGATCATTGCCGGAATGGCAAATGCGACATTGGGCCCAAAGCCGGTTGACTGGCTGGCACTAGCCGATGATTACGATCTGATCCGCGATCACATCTCACGGGTATTGCCGGATTTCTACGACTTCAACGCGCGCGTTCGTGTGCCGCGTGGTTTCCATTTGCGCAACACGGCGCGAGAACTGGAATGGGCAACACCGGCTGGCAAGGCTACGTTCTGGAGCGGTGCGCTGCCTGAAGCTGTCGAGCATCAGCAGGCACGCGCCAAGCCGGGGCGTTATGTGCTCCAGACATTCCGCAGCCATGACCAGTACAATACTACGATCTATGGCATGGATGATCGTTATCGCGGTGTCTATGGCGAACGGCAGGTGGTGTTCATGAACCCCGCCGATATGTCGGATATTGGTGTTGAAGCTGGAGATTGGGCCGATATCGTCGGTGATTTCGAGGACGGTATTGAGCGCGTGGCTCGTGATTTCCGTTTTGTCCCTTATGATATTCCACGTGGATGCATTGCGGGCTACTACCCGGAAATGAATGTGCTTGTGCCTTTGGCAAGCGCGGGTGACGAAAGCTATACGCCAACATCGAAGTCGGTCATTGTTTCGTTCCGTCCGGTTCAGGCGGTTAACGCAGCTAACGCCTGATGGAAGAAGCGGAATATATGGCATTGGTCGGTGTGCTGGAGGCTGCATCGGGCAAAGTCTCACGGCTTGGCGCTGGAATTATTGCTGCTGCTGCGCTGGATATTGCCAAGGATAGCCGCAGTTTTTCTCGCATACTTGGCGTTGCTCACGCTCTTGTGCTGCGGGAGGTTATTGTACTTGAAACCAATGGCGGCTATATCACGGTCCGGCAACGCGATGCTCGGACACAGCGCACTTATTATCAGTTAAACGCTGCAGGCGAGCGGCTTGTCGAAAAAGTCAGTTTATAATTATTTGGTTTTATTGTTTTTGATTTAGAGCGCATCCCGAAAAGAGTGAAACGGTTTTCGGAAAAGATGCGCGTTACAGCAGATGATTAGAGCGCCGATCTGATTTAATCAGATCGAAACGCGCTCTAAGCTCTCTCGCGAAGCTATTTGAGAGACGTATCTCTATATGCGAATATGATGATTAATAATATTAAAGCACGCTTTTCTCAGCATTCTTTTGGCTGCATGGTGTTGTCAAAGAAACCAGTGAGAATCGTATCAATGGCCACAAAATTTTCCCCTCTCGCACAAGCGGGATATGGTGTGCTGAAAGCGATTGCGAGTGTTCTCGTCGTTACTACGATGGTTATGGCTACAAGCAATTATGCGCATTCCGAAATGAGCGGCGTCGTTCCGGTGGCCGTGACGGAGAGCAAGCTGATCGACTATCAGCCCAAGCTGACGCTCTCCGGTGCAATTGCGGCACGCTCACTGGTCAATGTTTCTTTCCGCGTCAACGGACAGGTTGTGGAGCGCAAGGTCGAAATCGGCCAGCATGTCGAGAAAGGCGAGCTTCTCGCACGGATCGACAATGCCGAACAGCAGTCCAACATGCGTGTTGCACAGGCATCCAAGGATGCGGCTCAGGCGCAGCTTGTGCAGGCGGAAGCGAGTTTCAAACGCCAGCAGGCGCTTTTGGCACAAGGCTTCACCACGCGGTCGCAATATGATCAGTCTGAGCAGGTGTTTCGCACTGCTCAAAGCACATTGATGAATGCGGAAAGTCAGCTCAGTAATGCGCGTGACGAGCTTTCCTATACCGAGCTTCATGCGCCGGTTTCAGGTGTGCTGACGGCTCGCAATATCGAAACCGGCCAGGTGGTTCAGGCTGCGCAAACTGCGTTCTCGATTGCCGAAGACGGTCCGCGTGATGCGATCTTTGATGTTCAGGAAACGCTGGTCAATTATGCCAAGATCGGCATGGACGTAACTCTGGCCTTGCTGTCTGACGATAGCGTTCAGGCAGAAGGGAAAATCCGCGAAATCTCGCCGGTGGTCGATGCACAGACGGGCACCGTGCGGGTGAAAGTTGGCATTGCCGATACGCCTGAGCAAATGGCCCTTGGGGCAACAGTGACAGGCACGGTCCATATGGAAAACCAGCAGGTCGTGATCCTGCCATGGAGCGCTATGACGTCTGATTCAGGCCGCACGGCTGTTTGGCGCGTAGCAAAGGATACGCAGGTTGTAACGCTCGTTCCGGTCAAGGTGCTGGCCTATGAAAAGGAACGGGTGATTGTTGCGTCTGGTTTGAATGTTGGCGAGCTGATCGTGACTAAAGGCGCGCAGATGCTGCGATCCGGTGCTCAAACCGAGATTATAAAGGGTCTCGAAAAGGCGGACGCACAATGAAATCGACGATGAAGTTTTTAAGCTGCGTTGCCATTGTTGGTTCGCTTGTAACGCTGGCGGCTTGTGGCAAAGATGACGACAAATCATCGCAAGCAGGGCCAGTCCGCCCTGTTCTTTACACGATCGCAACGCCGAAGCCTGCAATTCAAACCAGCTTTGCTGGTACGATCGAGCCGCGTTATTCGACTGATCTCGCCTTCCGTGTTCTCGGTCGCATTATCGCGCGTCCGGTTATTGTTGGCGATCTCGTCAAAAAAGATGAGATGGTTGCGATGCTCGATCCCTCGACGCTCGATCTTTCGGTTCAATCTGCCAAGGCTGATCTCGCAAGTGCGCGAGCACAATATGCCAATGCCGCTGCCAGCGAAGAGCGTCTGCACATTTTGCTCAAGGGCAACAACATTTCTCAGGCTGATTACGATGCTGCCAAGCAGTCTCGTGACAGCGCACAGGCGGGGCTTGAAAAAGCACAGGCTGGATTGCGCAAAGCGGAAGATCAGCGCGGCTATGCCGTGTTAAGCCCTGATTTCGATGGCGTCATCTCTGCAACCAATGCCGAAGTGGGGCAGGTGGTTGCTGCCGGACAAGCGGTGATGACAGTTGCAAGACCGGACATTCGTGAAGCGGTTCTCGATATTCCCGACAGCATGACCGAATATTTCGTGGCTGGAACGCCGTTTAACGTCCAGCTGCAGGCTGACCCGACCGTAACCGGGCAGGGTACGGTGCGGGAAGTCGCCCCGCAGGCGGACGCGCAGACGCGTACGCGCCGGGTCCGCATTGCACTTGAAAACCCGCCGGAGGGTTTCCGGTTAGGAGCGACGATAAGGGCAGGGCTTGCAAGAGCGGAAAAAGATCATGTGCTTTTGCCGCTTCAGGCCTTGCTTGAAAAAGACGGAAAGACCGAAATCTGGGTGATTGACCCAAAGACGCAGACTGTAAGCCTTCATAACATTCAGGTTGTTGAGCGCCGCAGCGACAGTTTTGTAGCCAATAATGTCGAGGTCGGCAGCTATGTGGCAACGGCTGGTGTGAACGAGCTCAAGGAAGGGCAAAAAGTCCGTTTGGATGCGAAAGGAAACAGCCTGTGAAAAAAGGTTTCAATCTTTCTGACTGGGCTTTGAACCACCGGTCGCTTGTCTGGTATTTTATGCTCGTGTTTCTGGTCGCAGGGCTTATCTCCTATCTCGACCTTGGCCGGGCGGAAGACCCGGAATTCACGGTGAAAACCATGGTGGTGCAGGCCAATTGGCCCGGCGCATCCATCGACGAAACCATGAACCAGGTCACAGACCGCATCGAGAAGAAGCTCGAAGAGCTTGATACGCTCGATTATACGCGCAGTGTAACGACGGCGGGTAAGTCCGTTGTCTTCGTGTTTTTGAAGGATACCGTGCGCAAGGAGCAGGTGACAAAAGCCTGGTCCGAAGTGCGTCACATGCTTGACGACATCAAGCCCAATCTGCCGGAAGGCGTTTACGGTCCATATTACAACGACAAGTTCGGCGATGTGTTCGGCAATATCTTTGCGTTTACAGCCGATGGCTTATCGATGCGCCAATTGCGCGATTACGCCGAAGATGTTCGCACCAGAGTTCTGACTATTCCCAATGCCGGTAAGGTTGAGCTGGTCGGCGCGCAGGATGAGGCAATCTATCTCGAATTCTCGACGCGGCAGGTGGCAGCCCTTGGTCTCGACCAGCAGGCGATCCTCAAGGCGCTTCAGGATCAGAATGCGATCACGCCTTCGGGTGTTGTGCAGGCCGGGCCTGAGCGGATCAGCGTTCGTGTGAGCGGGCAATTCAATTCGGAAGCCGATCTCAGAGCCGTCAATCTGCGCGTGAATGACCGCTTCTTCCGTCTTTCCGATGTGGCGACGATCACGCGCAGCTATGTCGATCCACCGACATCGATTTTCCGTGTGAATGGCCATGATGCGATTGGCCTTGGCATCGGCATGAAACCTAACGGCAATCTGCTCGAATTTGGTGAAAAGCTTGATGCCCTGATGGAGCAGGCGAAGGCGGAGTTGCCGGTTGGCGTTAATGTCTTCAAGGTTGCCGATCAGCCAGAGGTCGTGCAGGACGCGGTGTCAGGGTTCACACAGGCGCTGTTTGAAGCGGTTGTCATCGTTCTCGCCGTGAGTTTCATCAGCCTTGGTTTGCGCGCCGGTTTTGTTGTGTCGCTGTCGATCCCGCTGGTGCTGGCGATAACCTTCCTTGCCATGTCGCTGATGGATATTTCGCTGCAACGTGTGTCGCTCGGTGCATTGATTATCGCGCTGGGGCTGCTGGTCGATGATGCGATGATTGCGGTTGAAATGATGGTCGCGCGGCTGGAGCAGGGCGATCCTATCAACAAGGCCGCGACTTATGTTTATTCGCACACGGCATTCCCGATGCTCACGGGAACGCTTGTAACAATTGCAGGTTTTATCCCGATTGGCCTCAACACCAGTCAGGCGGGTGAATATACGTTCACGCTTTTCGTGGTGATTGCTGTTTCGCTGATCGTTTCATGGATTGTGGCTGTGTTGTTTGCGCCGCTTCTTGGCGTGACCTTCCTGCCTAAGAAAATGAAGCATCATGAGGAAAAGCGCAGTCGCTTTTTCGAAGCTTTTTCGAAGACGCTGCTTCTGGCGATGCGGCACAAGTGGATCACCATCATCACGACAATCGCTTTGTTTGTGGTGTCCGTGTTCGGCATGGGCTTCATCGAACGACAGTTCTTCCCGCAATCCGACCGACCGGAACTGGTGATCGACTGGACCTTGCCCCAGAACAGCTCCATCGCCGATACCAAGGCGCAGATGGAACGCTTCGAGCAGACCATGCTCAAGGATAATCCGGATATCGACCACTGGAGCACCTATGTCGGGCAAAGTGCTATCCGCTTCATTCTCTCGTTCGATGTGCAACCAGCCAATCCGTATTTCGGGCAGATGGTGGTTGTCGCCAAGGACGTGGAAGCGCGTGATCGCTTGAAACAGAAGTTCGACGAAGCGTTGCGCAAGGATTATGTCGGCACCGATACCTATGTGAAGTTCCTTGAACTCGGACCGCCGGTCGGGCGCCCTGTGCAATATCGTATTTCCGGTCCGGATATCCAGAAACTGCGCGGTGTTGCGCAGGACTTTGCCGGTATCATGAGTGCAGATAAACGCTTAGGCGTCGTCAGCTATAACTGGAACGAGCCGGGTCGTGTCATCCGCGTAGATGTCATGCAGGACAAGGCACGCAAGCTTGGCATTTCATCCAAGGATATTGCGACAACGCTCAACGGTGTTGTGGGCGGTATCAGCATCACACAGGTGCGGGATTCCATCTATCTGATCGATGTGATTGTGCGGGCGCAGAAGCATGAGCGCGATTCCATCGACACGCTTCAGAGCCTTCAGATTGCAACTGGCAACGGCAGTTCCGTGCCGCTTGCAGCCATTGCCAATTTCCGCTACGAGCTGGAACAGCCGGTCGTTTATCGCCGTTCGCGCATTCCAACCATCACGGTTGCAGCTGGTATTGTTGATAAAACGATGCCGGACACGATTGTGAAGGAGCTTGAGCCTGCGGTGAAGGCATTCGTCGACAAGCTTCCAGCGGGTTATTCGGTTGCGACAGCCGGTACGGTTGAAGAAAGCGGCAAGAGCCAGGGGCCGATTGCTGCCGTTGTGCCGCTGATGCTGTTCGTGATGGCAACCGTTCTGATGCTGCAATTGCAGAGCTTTCAGCGCCTGTTCCTTGTGGTTGCCGTGGCACCTTTGGGGCTGATCGGCGTGGTCGCGGCACTGCTTCCTAGTGGCAAACCGCTCGGCTTCGTGGCAATCCTCGGTGTGCTGGCGCTGATCGGTATTCTTATCCGAAACTCGGTCATTCTGATCGTGCAGGTCGAAGAGCATATTACTGATGGAATGCATACTTGGGATGCGGTTGTTCAGGCAAGTCAGCACCGTATGCGGCCCATTGCATTGACGGCAGCGGCTGCAAGTCTGGCGCTGATCCCGATTGCGCGTGAAGTGTTCTGGGGACCGATGGCCTATGCCATGATGGGCGGCATCATTGCCGGCACGGGCATCACTCTGCTGTTCCTGCCAGCACTTTACGTGGCTTGGTTCCGCATCAAGGAGCCTGACGCCAAAGAAGTTGAAACAGCAGTGGAGCCTCAGCCGCAACATTGATATGAGTTGGACGACCCAACCGGAGAATGATTATGCAGACTGCCCCATCCCTGATGCTACAGGAAACCGAACAGTCACCATCTGTGGTGGCGAAACTTCTTGCAGCAGAAGTTGGGACATTTGCTGAGATCGGTCGGCTGTTTGAAAAGTCGCCCACCATGATTACGACAGCTGCGCGCGGCTCGTCCGATCATGCGGCGACTTTCTTCAAGTATCTGATGGAGATTGCCACGGGCATTCCGGTTGCCTCTATCGGACCATCGGTGGCTTCCGTTTATGGCGCGAAGCTGAAATTGGAGGGTGGTTTGCATTTCACCGTGTCGCAATCGGGTGCAAGCCCGGACATTTTCGCGGTGCAGGATGCAGCAAAGCGGAGTGGCGCAACGACAGTTGCCGTTGTTAACGTGACCGATAGTCCGCTTGCGAAGGGGGCCGACATTGTGCTCGCCCTTCATGCAGGCGAAGAGAAAAGCGTTGCCGCCACCAAGTCCTTTATTGCATCAGTCGCAGCGCTTTCAGGCGTGGTGGCTGCCGCCAGCAACGTTGTCCGGCTGAAAGACGGTTTGAGCCGCTTGCCGGAAG
>Ga0256901_1001281_pt1 | contig 12786 bp, 10 predicted proteins | sample MC6MC0689MT_FD_190200 | JGI IMG/M metagenome (GOLD analysis project Ga0256901, IMG submission 190200) | Metatranscriptome of enriched soil aggregate microbial communities from Iowa State University, Ames, United States - MC6-MC0689-MT... | ecosystem: Environmental > Terrestrial > Soil >... | reverse complement strand
GTTCGCTTGGCCCCGCACTTCAAAATTCGATAAGTATTGGAGAAAACAATCTATGAGAACGATCAAAAGAGCGATTCACATCGACTTTCATACGATGCCCGACATTCCGGATTTCGGAGCCAACTTCGATGCGAAGACGTTCGCCAAGACGCTAAAGGACGCGCGGGTAGAATACGTCAACGTATTTGCCAAGTGCAACATCGGCTTCGCCTATTACCCGACGCACATCGGCGTAATGCATCCGCATTTGAAGTTCGATATGTTCGGGCAGATCGTCGAGGAATGCCGCAAGGTCGGCATTGGCGTGACCGCCTATTTCAACGCAGGGTTGGATCACGAGATGGCTCGGAAGCATCGCGAATGGACCGTTGTCAACAAGGAAGGGCAGGTCATCTACGGAGACAGGACCGCGAATTTTTTCCGCAATATGTGTTTTCGCTCGGGGTATTTGGATCATCTGCTGGGCATGGTTCGGGAGGTAGCGGAACGTTATCCGGTGGAAGGTTTCTTCTTCGATTGCATGGCCGTCACCCCGTGTTACGGGAACGAATGCCTGGAAGGCATAAAGGCAAGCGGCGGAGACCCGTTAAACGACGAGCATGTCTTGGCGTACTCGAAAGAATCGCTTATTGAATTCTCCCGGAAAGCGAAGGAGATCATCGGTCCGGACAAGTTCCTGTATTTGAACGGCCTCGAATCGGCCGACACGGAAGGGCTGCGGACGCATAACGAGATCGAATGCTTGCCGAGCGGATGGAGTTACGACTTCTTCCCGGCCCAAGTCGCATACGCTCGCAATCTCGGTCAGCAAACCTTCTATATGACCGGGCGGTTCAACGTAAACTGGGGGGATTTCGGCGGACTGAAGAGCAAAGCGTCGCTGCTGAACGATTGCTGGGATGCGCTGATGAACGGTGTGCCGACGTCGATCGGCGACCATATGCACCCGCGAGAGGGCCTCGACCCGGCGGTGTACAAGGTCGTCGGCGAAATCTACGAGGAACTGGAACGTTACGAGCCTTGGACGGATCATGTGTGCGCGGTTGCGGACATCGGAATTCTGACGCTTGCGGGCGGCAAGCTCGACGAATGTCACAACGGAGCGGTTCGCATGCTGGGCGAACTCAAGATGACCTACGACATCATTAACGAGAATCACGACTTGTCCAAGTACAAGGTCGTTATCTTGCCAGACGATGTTCGGATTTCGCCGGTGTTGGGGACAAAGCTGAAAGCTTATCTCGCGGATGGCGGGAACGTGATCAGCTCGGGACATTCCGGCTTGAATCCGGAAGGCACCGCGTTCGCGCTCGATGAATGGAACTTGAGCTACGACGGAGAAGACCCATGGAACAGCTCCTACTTCCGCATGCTGGAGGATACGGACGGAGAAATACCGGATATGCCTTGCGGCATCTACAAGCAGGGGATTCGAATGGGGCTCAAGGAAGGTGCACGAGAGATCGCGGAATACTGGCAGCCCTACTTCAACCGCGAGTGGGACGGCTTTCACGGCAAGTTCTACACGCCGCCGGACCGATACGCCGGATGGCCAGCGGTCGTGCGATCGGGCAACGTCATGCAGATCTGCTTTCCGATCTTCGGCGCTTATATCGAATACGCCGCAAACGTTCACAAGTATTTGGTGGGCTACAGCCTGAAACAACTGCTCCCGGAGCCGTTGATCAAGTGCGAGAACATTCCAACGACGGCGCGCGTGACGGTAACGGAGAAAGAAAACAAGCGAATGGTTCACGTCAAGCTAACTCATCCGGAGCCGAGGGGCAAGTACAATGTGATCGAAGACATGCAGACGTTAGTCGACGGAATCGTATACCTGAAGGGCGAGAGGGCATCAAGTGTCTATTCGGCTCCCGGGAGAGAGCCATTGGCTTATGAAATTACGGATGGCTATATCCGTATTCCTCTACCAACGGTAAATGGATATGCGATGGTTGTCGTTGAGGCCTAAATGAAGAGGGGTGTTTATATGAATAAGAATAAAGTTGTTCGGTTAGCTGTCGTAGGCGGAGGCCGTGGAGGCACCTTTAGTAAAGTGCTGAGCAATTTGGCCGACAAAGCTCAATTGGTTGCTGTATGTGATCATGATGAGGCGGTGCTGGATCGATGGAAGGATGAGTTTCCGGAAGTTCGGTCGTACGATAATTACGAGCGCTTATTGGATGACGGACAGGTAGACGCGGTGTTTTTGGCAACGCCGTTATTCATTCATGCCCGTCAAGCCATTCAAGCCTTGCAGGCTGGGAAGCACGTCATTAGCGAAGTAATTGCAATAACAACTTTGGATGAAGGCTGGGAATTGATCGAAACCGTAGAGAAAACCGGATTAACCTACATGATGGCGGAGAATTACTGTTTCATGCGTCCAAACATGATGATCGAAAATATGGTGCAGCACGGTCTCTTTGGTGATCTCGTTCATGTTGAGGGCGGTTATATTCACGATATTCGGAACCTTACTCATTATCCTGATGGAAAATTGACTTGGCGCGGAAATCTGGTGAAAAGTTACCGAGGCAATACATATCCCACACATTCGCTTGGACCTGTGGCTAAGTGGCTGGATCTTCATCGTAATGGAGAAGATCAATTCGAGAGTCTAACTACATTCGTGTCTGAAGGCTTAGCAGGGCAAATCTATTACAAGGAGCTTTTCGGAAAGGAGCACCCTGGAGCTGGACCCGATCATTGGAAGCAGGGGGATTCTGCTGTTACACTGATCCGTACGAAAAAGGGGAAGTTAATTACTTTACGTTATGATATACAATCGGCACGCCCGCACAATATGACGCATTACGCTCTCCAAGGTACTAAAGGAGCGTATCTTTCTCCCCGTCATCATAATGAAGATCCTCTGATTTGGTTGGAGGGACGGTCTCCGGGAATTTCGTCGGATGGTTCAGCCGAGTGGGAGACGCTCTGGAATTATGCCGATGAATGGGAACATCCGTTGTGGCAATCCTGGGGCAGCGTTGCCGAGCAAGCCGGTCATGGAGGCGGTGATTTCTTTGTCCTGCATGAGTTTGTATCGGCGATTCTGGCAGGAACCCAACCAACTGTCGATGTATACGATTCTGTCATGTGGAGCTCAGTATTCCCGCTATCCGTGCAATCGGTTGCAGCGGACGGGAAACCGGTAAAATTCGTAGATTTTTGGAATGGTAAAAAATAATCGCCAATAAACGAGGCGGTGATTTGTGACCCTTAATATGGATGGCTCTTATACTCGTTAGGGGTCATCTTCTTTAAGCCGCGGCGAATTGCCGCGGCTGTCCGGCATTCAGTCCGAAGAGGCCGGCCCGACAAGCGGCGATGACGACGCGGAATCAGGAAGGGCTATACTTCGGGCTTTAATTGTTCGCGCATACTCCGACGGGGACATGCCGACCGTGCTTTTGAACTGGCGCGAGAAATAATGGACGCTGCTGTAGCCGAGCAGGTTGGAGATTTCCGTCAGGTTGTATACGTCCTCGCGAATGTACGTTTTGGCGCGGTCGATCTTCGTCTTGTTCAGGTAGCCGATGATGCCGACGCCGACGGTTCGCTTGAACAGGATGTTCATCTGCGTCCGGCTTATGCTGAATTGCGCGCACAGATCGTCCAACGTGATCTTGTCGGATAGGTTGCGTTCGAGATAGTCGACGATGAGCCGGCTAAGGCGTTCGCCTTGGTTTTCCTTCGTTGTCGAGAGGAGCGAAGCTCGCGAAGGAGCCGAGCCTTCGTTGCGGACGATCCGGATCAGCAATTCCTCCAGATAGAGCTTGAACAGCTGCTCCGCTCCGAACGGCGCGTCCGGCCGGGGCGATATCGGATATTCGTTCAGGCCGAAGGCGATACTGCTCTCCTTCATCAATCTGGCCAGTACCGCGTGCTCGGCTTGTCCGATGCGGAACAGCTTGTTACGGTCGAAAAAGGCCATCGATTCGTTGCTGCAGCTGAACGTAACGATGAACAGGTTTGGAGCTTTGCTGCCGGTGCTTTCCAATCGGTGATATTCGTTCGGGCTGTGCACGAGAATATTGCCTTGATTCAGGCGATAGTAGCCCGACCCGGTGTTCGCGTTGACCTCGCCTTTGTCCACGTAGACAATCTCCCAGAAATCGTGGCTTTCCCCGTTATACCTCTCACGATTGGACAACTCGAAATAATAGCAGGTATAAATCTCCGTAACGACAATTCGCTCGTCCAGCCTGTAAGGCACGAACTCCATCTCGCCGCCCCCCTTTGAATTAAAGTATAAAATAACCGTTCGATTCTGCAAATAGACGTGCAAATAAAACGACGGATTTTCTAAATCAATTCGGTTGTCGAAAAGTTATGATGGGGCTGTCGAAGCGGAATTTCGATTAGGAGGGGATAGGGCGATGATCAAGGTCGGCTTGGTAGGCTTAGGTTCGATGGGGCGCGTACATCTGGACATCTACAGAAAGCTGGAGGAAGAGGGCTTCCCGATCCGTTTGGTTGCTGTATTGGACGCAGACGGGCGAAAATTCGAGACGACGGAACGAGAGAGCAATCTCGTCGATGTGGGCGGAGCTAGCGATCTGTCCAACGTCAACGCGTATACGGATGCGGAGCTCTTTTTCCAGGAACAACTGGACATGGTGGATATTACGCTGCCCACGTATTTGCATGAAGAGTACACGGTCCGGTCGTTGAACAAGGGGCTGCCGGTTTTGTGCGAGAAACCGATCGCGTTGGATTCGGGTAGCGGGGCAGTTATGCTCGAAGCGGCGGAGCAAACAGGGAAAAACTTGATGATCGGACACTGCCTTCGTTTCTGGCCGGAATACGAGCAATTAAAGAGCATCGTGGACGGCGGAAAATACGGCAAAGTCAAGACGGCTACCTTCTACAGGGGCGGCGGCGCACCGGAGTGGTCCTACGAGAATTGGATGCTCCAAGTGGAGAAAAGCGGCGGCGCGCTTGTCGACCTGCACATTCACGACGTAGACATGATCAACTGGCTGTTCGGGAAACCCGAGGCGGTGTCGGCGCTGTGCAGCGAGCACTATGACATCGTCTCCGCGCATTTCCGGTATTCGGACGGTAAAATTATCCACGCGCAAGCGGATCTGTCGCTGCCGGGAGAGGTCGGGTTCGAGATGACTTTTAAGGTTCATCTGGAGCAAGCGACCCTCGTCTATCGGGATTTTCGGTTAACCGTCTATCCGGCGGACGGGCCTTCCTGGGTCTACGAGCACGACGGGAACCTCGGTCATTACCGGGAAATCAAATACTTCGCCGAGCGACTGCTCTCCGGCGGAGCCGTGGAAACGTCGCCCCCGGAGCAATCGCTGTTGGCGCTGCGCATCGTCGAAGCCGAGCGAGTCTCGTCGGGCCAAGGCGGGCAATTCGTGACGATAGGCGAATAAGAGAGGAGAATCAGAATGGATATCGGCGTCATTCATATGCTCGACAACAGTTCGAAGGAAAATATGTTTCAGGCAGTAAGCGACTACGGTTTTCCCGTCTGCCAGCTTAGCTGCTGGAATATGGAGCTTTGTACGCCCGAAGTCGCCCGACGGGTCGTTCGGGAAGCGAGCGAGGCGAACGTTCGCGTCTGCGCGGTGTGGGCCGGCGTACCGGGACCGGCGGTGTGGAACTTCACGGAAGGGCCGGTCACTCTCGGCCTTGTCCCCGAAGCGTACCGCGCGGAGCGGGTCGAGGCGCTGAAGAGGTGGGCGGATTTCGCGGAATGGATCGGAGCGCCGGCAATCATTACCCACTGCGGATTCATTCCCGAGAATTTGACGGACCCGGAATATCCGGCCGTCGTCGCCGCGATCCGCGAGGTCGCGGAGTATTGCGAAAGCAAAGGATTAGGGTTCTGGTTCGAGACCGGGCAGGAGACGCCGATCGTTCTGCTTCGCACGATCCAACGAATCGGCACGTCGAATTTGGGCATTAACCTCGATCCCGCGAACCTGATTCTGTACGGGAAAGGCAACCCGATCGACGCGCTCGATACGATCGGCTCCTATGTGCGCAATATTCACGTCAAAGACGGATTGTATCCGACAGACGGCGAACGACTGGGAGAAGAGGTGAAGGCGGGCACGGGCAAAGTCGATTTCCCGGCGTTCGTGCGCAAGCTGGGCGATATCGGATTTAAGGGCGAATATATTATCGAACGGGAAATCTCGGGCGAAGAGCAGCGGCAGGACATTCTAAGCACTACCGCCGATCTGAAGCTGTGGCTGCAAGGAGTTTAATAGGCGAGTCGCAACGTTTCCAATTGTCTGGATATTGAACTTTGACTGCGGATCTATCTATAAAAGTCTACGGAGGGAAGTTAGTCGGAAAATCGTACAAAGCAGCTCGAATCGGGCTCGAAATGAGAATATTTGTTCGAAAAATCGCACAAACCAACTCGAATCGGGCTCAAACGATGGAAGTTTGTATGAAAAACCGTACAATTCGACCTTTGTGGGAAAAACCGTACAAGTCGACCAAAATCAAGGGTTGTATGTTGCTTAAGAGTCGTCGATGATTATACGGATAACTACTGGTAATGCGACTCCGTATAGGAGAAAGCCCCCCTTCAGCTTTGCGCAGTTTAAAATTGTTGACGAATATTTACCAGATGGTATAGTTCAAATAAACAAAGCGTAGCGGGGGTTATGAGCATGCCAATAGCAGAAGAGCTTACTGCAAGTTTTGAAAAATTAAAAGGAACAATACCAACGGTAAAATCGATAGCTGATTATGATCCCGATGGCGAATTAAGCGGTATTAAAGCCATTACGTACGAAAGTGTGCCTTATAGCGACGGCAGGCGTACAAAAGTTTTTGCTTATTTAAGCGTTCCAGAGGTTAAAACCGGAGAAAAGCTTCCGGCGGTTGTGTTAATACACGGTGGCGGCGGCCATGCTTTTGCCTGTTGGGTTAAAATGTGGAATGACCGCGGCTATGCTGCGATTGCAATGGATACTACCGGATATATGCCCGGCAAGAAGAATGCCGGCAGTCGCGAGGTATCGGAAGAAAACGAATGGGTACACGAACTAACGGGCGTCTTCGCAGAAGAAGGATATGTGCCCTCGCCTTTGAACGACGGAATGAGCACCTCGGCTCAGCCTATGGAAAACCAGTGGATGTATCATGCTATATCGAGCGCGATTCTGGCAGGCAATATTTTGCGTAACCATCCATGCATAGACAGCGATAAGATCGGGGTCACGGGAATATCCTGGGGAGGCGTCATCTGTTCGCTGCTGCTCGGGTACGATCAGAGATTTGCATTTGCGGTGCCCGTGTACAGCAGCGGCTTTCTCGGAGAGGGATTAAGCGATCTGAATCAGATCTTCACAAGACCCGAAGTTAAGATGAACTGGTTGGCGGAGAGAAATTTCGACAACGTGAAGCTTCCCGTGCTGTGGCTTGCGTGGAATGATGACAGCGCTTTTTCCATACAGCCTAATTCCCTTTCCTATTCAGCAACCGCGCTAAACCATGCCAATACGCGTCTAAGTATTAAAAACTTGATGTACCACAGCCATGAGCACGGCTGGAAGCCGGAGGAAATCTATGCGTTTGCAGACGCCCAGATTAACGGCGGCGATCAGTTTCCCCAAATAACGGTTCAGCCTAACGGGAGAAAATTCAGCTTTCCGGTTGAATGCGGCAAAGACGTGCGGATTACGGGAGCTACCGGTTATTACATCTGTGAACCAATGGCGTATTCGAACTTTGACAAATTCGGTTATGGCGAATATTCCTTTATGAAGCAAAGCTGGCAGACCATTGACTGCGACGTACAGGATAATCGCCTGATTTCCGGCGTTTTTCCGGACACCTGCGTTTCATATTATATCGAGATTGCCTTTACGCTCAATAAGCAAGAGCTTGTCATCTCAACGGTATTTGTTGATCTGCAGTAGGCTCAAATGCGAGAGAACTTCGGAAACTATCTGGCCAACATCCAAACGTCCATATTTACGGTTTCCTACCGGCATGTCGGTACGAACTGGTCTTACTCGAATGTAAATTACGAATATAATCTTCTCTACTATATCACGGACGGCAGCTGCACAATTCGCGTCAATGAGGAAGAGCTTCGCCCTTCGGCAGGCCAGCTTGTGCTGCTGCCTGAAGGAACGCAGATTACGACTTCCTCGAACGACGAACGTTTTGCCAAGTATTATTGCCATTTTACGGCTTCGCTTGGAGAAACTCGGCTTTTCGACTTAATCAAGCTGTCGACTATGATCGATGCCAAAGATCGCTCGGCGATTGAGAAGCAGTTCCGCGAGCTTCTTCATTACGCGTCAGGACATAATATGACGTCGGCCTTGCGCTGCAAAACGATTTTGCTCCAGCTTCTGTGCACCTACATTGAGAGCAGTCCGCTTTGCAAATTTACCGATACCGGACATTCTCCGCTAGAAGCGATTAACGTGGTGCTGCAGCATATCGAAAGCCATTTGTCGGAGAAGCTGTCGGTGGAGAGGCTGGCCGGGCTCGTTCATTTTCATCCGCACTATTTTATTCAGGTGTTCAAAACAATGGTCGGTTGCCCGCCAATTCAGTACATCACGAAGTTAAGGTTTGAGCATACGTGCATTTTTCTATCTTCGACAGGGATGAGCGTGAACGAGATTGCCGAGCGAGTCGGCATCGAGCCCGATTATTTCGCGAAATTTTTCAAGCATCACTCCGGCATGACGCCTACGGAATATCGGAATCGTTCCAGGTCGCGGCCGCAATGACCTGATTATTTTCAGGATACGCCTTACTTATTTCAATACCTCTCCGAGCCCGTTCAAGACTATAGTAAAAATGTAGTTTTGAACAAGTTGGCGTATACGCCTAAGGAGAGAATGCAGCAATGGGAGCAAATGGACCGGTACGATTGGCCGTCGTGGGCGGAGTTCGCGGCGGCTGTTACAGCAAATCCGTATCAATGATGCCTGATAAAGTCCAACTGGAAGCCGTATGCGATCTGAATGAAGCCGTTTTGAACAATTGGCGGACGAATCATCCCGGAATCAAGACCTATACGAGCTTCGATGCGCTGCTGGACGATTCTTCGATTGATGCCGTGCTGTTGGCAACGCCAATGATGCTGCATGCCAAGCAGGCCGTGCAAGCGATGAAAGCCGGAAAGCATGTGCTAAGCGAAGTCGCCGCCGCCAATACGATTGAAGATTGCTGGCAACTCGTCGAGACGGCTGAGCAGACCGGCATGATCTACATGATGGCCGAGAACTTCAATTATTTCCGCTTGAACATGATGGTCAAGAACATGGCGGATCAAGGCGCGTTCGGAGAGCTCACCCACGCCGAGTGCGGTTATATACACGACTTGCGTGCAATTTCCCACAAAGAAAACGGCGACTTGACGTGGAGAGGCGAAATGCTGAGAGATTATAACGGCAACAACTACCCGACCCATTCGCTTGGTCCAGTATCCCAGTGGCTGGGCATTCACCGCGGAGACGAGTTCGACTACATGACGACAATCGTCTCGAAGCCTTCTTCCCAGAGCGGTTATTTTGCTGAAGTGTTCGGGGCCGATCATCCCGGAGCGACTCCGGAATATTGGAAGCAAGGCGATTCCTGCTTGACCTTGATTCGGACGAAGCAGGGAGCCGTCATTTATTTGCGGAACGATTTTTCCTCCGCTCGTCCGTTCAATTACGCGCACTTCGGATTGCAAGGGACGAAAGGAGCTTTCCTGTCGGCTCGGCGCGATGGGGAAGATCCGCTCGTATGGCTGGATAGCCAATCGTCCGACAGGTCGTATCAGGGGACCGTGCAATGGCAATCGATCTGGGATCTCGCCTACGAGTACGAGCATCCGTCCTGGAAGAAGGATCGGGCCAAGGCGGAAGAAGCCGGATTCGGCGGAGACTATTTCGTGATGGAGGAATTCGCCTCGGCCGTTCAGGAAGGACGTCGTCCGGCGGTTGACGTTTACGATTCCGTTGCGATCAGCTGCGTATTCCCGCTGTCGGTCCAGTCTGTGGCGGCGAACGGCAAGCCGGTTGCTTTCCCCGATTTTACCAAGAACCGATCCCGATATAAGTATTTATAGTAAAATGCTCTTACTCTAGCATATCCGGATGTACAGGCAGGCTTTGCACAATCTCGTTCATGCTGAACGAGGCGCACGGAACCGTCTTCGAACTGATCGTGTCGTCTTCGGCGTAAACCTCGATCAGTTCGTAGCGATCTCCGTCCAGAGTGTATTGCTCCAGCGTAAAGTTGGAAAGATCAACGATCCAATATTCAGGGACGCCGTATTTCGCATACACGGTGCGCTTCTTTACCTTGTCCCGCTTGCGCGAATGCACAGATGTAATTTCCACGACAAGATCGGGAGCGCCGTTAACGCCTCTGTTGCTGATGATCGATATTCTGCTGCGATGGATCATGACGATATCCGGCTGTCGAACTTCCGTGTTGGACAGGATGACATCGATCGGCGACGGAACAATGATGAACTCGTTTTCGCAACTGGTTTCTAAACGGAATAGCATCTTGTAACATATCATCTGATGCGTAGTCGTCGGGGAAGGGCTCATCAGTTCCAATACGCCGTCGGAAATTTCGTAGCGGTTGCCGTCGTCGATCATGTTGGCGTACAACTCGTAAGTAACGGGCGACTCCTTGACGACCTCTTCGTACGTTTTCTTTTTTACGCTCATGACCGTTCTCCTCCTATTTCAAAAAAGAAGCACCTCAGCAAAGAAACACATCGTGTGTTTATCTTTGCGAGGTGCTTCCCCGACATTTATTTACTCCATTATGCATGAGTCTCCATGATCTGTCAATTTGAGGGGCAGAACCGTGTGCGCAAATAAACCCGATTGCGTCCGGTTATACTTCGTCCCACATGCGCTTCGCATTCTCCAGACCTGTTTGGGCCCCGAATCGGCAATCTTCCAATCCTTCGAACTCGATTGAGAGATATCCGTCGTAACCGGAAGCTTTAATGAGGCGCAGCACCTCCCGCATGTCGATATCTCCCTGCCCAACGATCGCGCCCCGAAGGTAATCGCCGCCGGCAGTCTGAAACCATCCGTTGCCGGGATTGAGATGCTTGGAACGCAGGTAGAAATCTTTCAGATGAATCATCGAGGCCAGACCGACATTATTTCTTACGCCTCTGACCGGACTTTCGTCGACGCACATGAAGTTGCCGATGTCCAGCGTCGTCTTGAAGTTCGGCCGTCCGACCGCGGCGATCAGGCTTTCTACCCGTTCGCTTGCCTGCATGTAAAACCCGTGATTTTCTACGCTTGTCGTAATTCCGAAGTCGGCCGCATATTCGGCAATCTGTCTGCACGCCTCGGCAAGCATTGGCAAATCGTTCTGGAAATAAACGATCGACGTTTGTTCCGGCGGTCTCGATGCGACGTCGTGACGGAACAGCTTCACGCCCAGCGCAACCGCGATATCGACTTCCCGTTTGACTCGTTCGATCTCTTGCCGATAGGCAGATTCATCCTCGCATACGAAGTTGGCCGCGACCGTGTAATTCGAGATGTCGATGCCGACTTGCTCGGCTTTGCGGCGTATTGTCGGAACAAGCTCCGGCTGCTGCGTCAAATCGTAGCCGATCGGTACGATTTCAACATGCTCGCCGCCGATTTCCTTCGTCCATTCGATCACGTCCGGCACAGTCATTTCCTGCGCTATAATCGCTCTGCTTAAGCTGTAAGTGCTCATTCCCCATTTCATTTTCTGCACCGCCTGTCATTGTTTACAAGACTACCCTCACTATAGCCATTGCACGCCGGGAGAGAAATTGAATTTAGTCAGCTTTACCCGGAAATAATTCAGAACCCTAAGGAAAACGTGTCGTTTTGTTGTTATATTAGGGTTGTAACTTCCGACATCATGGAGGGGGACTGGATATGTATCGGGTATTGATTGCCGAGGACGAGATGCTCGTGAGAATGGGGCTCAAGCATTCGATCGACTGGAGCGAATATCATATGACTGTAATCGCGGATGTCGCGAACGGTCAGGAAGCGCTGGAAATCTATCGACGGGAAATGCCGGAACTGATCATTACGGACATTAAGATGCCGATCATGGACGGTATGGAGCTGATTGCCAAAGCGCGTGAATTGAATCCGGATGCGCAGATTGTCATTCTGACTTGCGTGGAAGATTTCGAGACGGTACGCAAGGCGTTGGCCCACAATGTGCAGGACTATATATTGAAGCTGGAAATGACCACAGAAGATATGGGAACGGTATTGGCCAAAATCAGGGACAGGCTCGATCGGCTGCACAAATCGGCGCATACCCGCAGCGATGTGGATATCCATATTCTGAAAGACAATCTCATGAAGGAATACTTGCTGGGAACGCGATATAGCGAAGTTGAGTTTACGGCCAAAGCGGCAAACCTGAACATGCGGCTGCACCCGCATCGGTTAGTCGTGACGCTTATGGAAATCGACAGGTTCGACCTGTTATGTAAGCGGTTTAAAGACCAGAAAGGACAACTCGTCCGCATGTCGCTATTGAACGTACTAAGCGAAGTGTTGACGAATTACGGCTGCGGGGAAGCGTTCGCCGATGCGGACAGCCGCTATTTGCTCGTATTCGGCTTCGATGAATGCAGTGGGGAACAATCAATAACCGATACGGTGAACACGATCGTCGAGCACATTCGAAGTGTCCTAAACATGTATTTCAACATTTCCGTTTCATTCGTCATCAATCGTCCGCAGATCGGCTACCCATCGATGAAAAAGCAGTATAGCGAATGCCTGGCAAAGCTGGAGGATCGATTTTTTCTCGGCG
>Ga0256901_1001279_pt1 | contig 12802 bp, 8 predicted proteins | sample MC6MC0689MT_FD_190200 | JGI IMG/M metagenome (GOLD analysis project Ga0256901, IMG submission 190200) | Metatranscriptome of enriched soil aggregate microbial communities from Iowa State University, Ames, United States - MC6-MC0689-MT... | ecosystem: Environmental > Terrestrial > Soil >... | reverse complement strand
CATAATCCTGCACAAATGAGGATATCGTGGAACGCGACCAGAATCCTTCTCGTTGCTTTGGTAGTGCTTTTGGCAACGATATTCTGGACAGCCGCAAAACTTTGGACAGAGACGGATGCGCTTGATCGGTTGAGCGAGGACGCGACCCTTGTTGCGCGACAGCAGACGAGACTGATTGACAGCGAGCTGGCCAAGTTTCGCCTGCTGCCGGTGGTGCTTAAAGAATATAGCGATTTGCACGATGTTCTGGACGGCGGCTCGCGGGACGCAACAACGCGATTGAACGAAAAGCTCGAATTCCTTGCAGAACAGATCGGCTCTCCGATCATCTATGTGATCAAGCGCGACGGCATGGTGATAGCCTCCTCCAATGCAAACACGCCTGAGAGTTTCGTTGGTCGTAATTACGGCTATCGACCATATTTTCAGGGTGCGATGTCGGCGGGTGCAGCCGAATATTATGCCATTGGTGATCTTAGCCGACGCTTCGGTCTGTTTCTCTCCAGACGAATCGGCGATGAGGCTAATCCAGTCGGTGTTGTGGTCGTTAAGTTCGAATTTCACCGGCTGGTGCGAACCTGGTCGAACGATCCCGGCCAGACATTCGTTATCGATCCGCGCGGCATTATTCTCGCCTCGACCGATAAGGCGGAGGATTTGCGGTCATTCCAGCCCATTTCAGCCGAAGAACGCACCAAAATCAGCCAGAGCGGACAATTCAGCGTCGCAGATCTTCAGCCAAGCCACTACGCATTCGAACCTGAAAACATGATGCGTGGTCCATCCGGCTCCAAGTTCATTACCGTCGATGAGCCAATAGCCGGAACCGAACTTAAACTCATGCATATCGAAGCAGTCGCACCTTCCATGCGTGCTGCCCATGATCTGGCCCGCCTCATCACCGTTGCAGCGCTTCTGATTGCCATGACGCTTGTTGGCGCGATCTACTGGCGCGTCACCCGTGCAGCACGTCTGGCTGCGGATCGAGCGGCACTGGAAACAGCTGTCAGCGAACGCACAGCAGAACTGAGCGCGGAAATGGTGCGGCGCGAACGCGCGGATAAACGCTTTCGCGAAGCGCGGGAAGAACTTGCGCAAGCCAACAGACTCGCATCGCTGGGTTCGATTACCGCAGGCCTCGTCCATGAGATCAACCAGCCAGTGGCTACCATTCAGACACTGGCGGAAAACGCACAACATCATCTTGGCAAAGGCAAACTTGAGAAAGTTGCAGCCAATCTTTCAACGACCGTGGAGCTAACGGCTCGCATCGGTTTAATCACACAGGAAATGCGGCGCTTTGCACGGCGCGGACATCGCGAGCTTGCCCCTACCCGGCTGGATGAATTGTTGGAAGGCACGATTCTTATCATGGGGGATCGCTTCCGGAATGCAGGCGTGACGCTCGAAACGCCGAATGGATACGATTTTCAGATCTTTGCAAATCGCGTTCGTCTCGAACAGGTGCTGGTCAATCTGTTTCAGAACGCTCTTGATGCGGTCGCAAACCAACCAAAACCGCGCATTGCCTTATTCATCTTAGAAGAAAACCAGCACGTAACGCTGACTGTCGCCGATAACGGTCCTGGCATCGATCCGGCGTTGGGCGATGAAGTGTTCAGCCCCTTTGTGACCGGCAAGCCTGAAGGCCTGGGTCTCGGCCTGGGTATTGCACGCGATATTATGAGAGAACTTGAAGGTACCCTGCGTATTGTGCCTTCACCATTGGGAGGTGCCGCCTTCGCAGTCACCGTGAAGCGAGCAAAACAAACATGACAGGCATAGAACCACTCCGAGTAATGCTGGTCGACGACGATATGGCCTTTCGCACAGCATTGGCGGATTCCTTTGAAATAGCCGGGCTCAACATCGAAACCTTTGGTGACGGACAATCCGCCCTCGCCAATCTGAGCGCTGACTTTCCGGGCATAGTCGTTACCGATATTCGGATGCCGAAAATCGACGGCCATGCGGTGATGGAAGCGTTGCTGGCCCGTGATCCTGAGCTGCCGGTCATTCTTATGACCGGGCACGGAGACATCGGCATGGCCGTAGCGGCCCTCAAAAAAGGCGCGTTTGATTTTATCGCCAAGCCTTTTGCTGCCGATCACATGATCTCAAGCGTCCGGCGTGCGTTGGAAATGCGTCGGCTGGTGCTGGAAAACCGGAGACTGCGCAAGGCTGCAGCAGAAGCCGAGCAGGACTTCCCGCTCTTTGGCGAAACCCCCGTCATGCTAAGGCTGCGTGAAACAATCCGCCAGCTTGCGAGTGTCGACGTTGATGTATTGATTGAGGGTGAGACGGGAACAGGCAAAGAACTCGTGGCGCGGCTGCTCCACCGCTGGAGTTCACGTCATGCGCGCGGTTTCGTTGCAATTGACTGCGCGGCATTGCCCGATGCCATTGCGGATGATGTGCTGTTCGGCAATCGCATTCAGCGCGGGAGGATCGCCGATGCTGATCGTGGCACGCTGTTTCTCGATGAAATCGACAGCATGTCGTCTTCCTTACAGGGCAAGCTTCTGCGCGTTGTTGAAGAGCGCGAATTGCCCAGCACAACGGGTGAGCCCAGAGCTGTAAATCTGCGTATCATTGCAGCTGCGAAGGGCGATCTGGAAGATTCGGTGAAAGCTGGCCGCTTCAGGTCTGACCTCCTGTATCGGCTGGAAACAGTCAGGCTGCGTGTTCCTCCTTTGCGAGAACGTCGCAAGGATATCGGACTGCTTTTTTCCTATTTCCTTGATGAAGCCGCTGCCCAATTTGGCCAGCCGCGCCCCACGATAGACGCAGCAGTTGAAACACGTCTGAACTCAGATGACTGGCCGGGAAACGTGCGTGAATTACGCAATTTTGCCAAACAGGTTGTTCTTGGGCTTGGGAGCAGTCCAGCAAAAGAGGCAAGTCAGTTGCCGCTTTCCGAACAGATGGATCAGTTTGAGGCGAAAGTATTGCGCGACACACTGGAACGCTTGAACGGTGATGTCGGTGAGGCTGCAAACATTCTGCAACTCCCGCGACGCAGCCTTTATGCGCGCTTGCAGAAGCTCGGTATTGATGCATCATCTTTCAGAAAGAAAGACGCTTTCTAAGCACTCTCACGCTTTACGACATCATAACCAATATCCAGCACGGGTTCGTATGCCTTAATTCCTGATACTCGGTCGAGGATCATCTCCATGCTCTTCGCACCCATCTCATAGGCATTGGGCTGTATGGTCGAAAGACCAGGCGTTATTTCGGATGCGATTTCATAATCACCCCAGCCAGTCACCGCCAACCGTTCAGGCACACGCCAACCCAAGCGGGTGCATTCAAAAATTACGCCAGCAGCAACAATGTCTGTGGGGCAGATGACTCCATCGACCTCAGGATCAATAAGACGCAATGCGTCGAGCGCCTTCGGACCCGCTCCAAATCCATCTGCCTCATCTATAAAACAGACACGATGATGTTCTAGCCCCGCTTCTGCCATCGTCGCTTGGAATGCTGGCAAACGGTCGCTATATCGCCGGGCCGAGATGCCGCCATAACCAACAAACCCGATACGTTGACAACCCCTTTCAATAAGTAACAGCGTCATGGCACGCGTGGCATCGGTCATTGAATAGCCGACGGCCATATCAAGCACGTTGTCCGTGACCCAACCTTCTACAACCGGCGTTTCCGTCTTGCGGATGAGGTCTATTGCCTCTACGGAATGCTGATTACCAACCAACGAAATTCCCGCAACACGCAAACCGATAAAGGTCTGAATAGCGGCCGTCTCGTCCTGTCTGGTTTCGGCAAGTTTCAAGATCAGCTCATAGCCACGTTCACCGGCGTGATCCTGCATTCCGCGCACATATTTATAAAAGCTTGAATTCTTCATCGAGGGAATAACAGCACCGATAACCCGGCTTTGTCCCGAGGACAAAATACCCGCAGAGTGATTAGGCACATAGCCAAGTTCAGCGGCGATTTGAAACACGCGAAGCCGTGTTTCTTCCAGCACCCGCTCAGGGTAGCGAAAGGCGTTTGATACAGTCATGGGCGACACGCCAGCGGCTTTTGCTACTGACTGCATCGTTATAACGTTTTTGCTGCGGACTAAGTTATTCATGGCTTAACGCACAAATTATTCTCACCGGATACTCTTCTCAAGGTTTTTTGCACTCATAAAAGGCCATATCGCAGAAAACCTATCCTTGACGAAAACAGCCTAAAGACCGATTGTAGCGCTACAATATATTGTAATTTTTGGAAATGCACATGGTCTTTAGCGTTAATAAAGGGGCAGATTGCGAGATGCCCTTATGAATTCTTTTCCAAGCGATACAGCCAGTACGCTAGTGCTGCGCACTCTGACGAAACGCTACGGCTCCAGCCTTGCTGTCGACAATCTTGATCTGACCATCGAAGCAGGCAAGCTTGTCTCGCTACTTGGGCCTTCGGGGTGTGGTAAGACGACCACCTTGCGCATGGTTGCAGGCTTTGAGCGCCCTGATGCCGGAATAATTCAAATCGGTGCAACCAACGTAACCGCCCTTCCCCCGCACCAGCGCCAACTCGGCATGGTCTTTCAAAATTACAGCCTGTTTCCACATCGCACGGTGGCCGAGAACATTAGCTTTGGCCTGAAGATGCAAGGTCTTGGCCGCGGTGCTCGTGATGAACGTGTCAAATCCATGCTCGATCTTATTCAATTGTCCGGTCGCGGAGACACATACCCCGCTAAACTTTCTGGTGGTCAACAGCAGCGCGTTGCCCTTGCCCGCTCACTTGTGGTCAACCCAAAGATTCTGTTGCTGGATGAGCCCCTGAGCGCACTCGACAAATCATTACGTGAAAGCATGCAGTTCGAAATTCGGGCCATGCAGGCGCGTCTTGGCATTACGACTTTGCTTGTCACGCACGATCAGGAGGAAGCACTGTCCATGGCCGATCAGGTAGCTGTGATGAAAAGCGGACGCATCCTCCAGCTCGGCACGCCGGGCGATATTTACGACAGACCGCAAAGCCGTTTTGTTGCCGAATTTCTCGGCGCCTCAAACATTTTTGAAGGCACGACATCTGGCGATGGCACAGCACTTCACATACCCGGCCCCCAGAGTTCAATAGCTATCCCGCTCGCAACCCGGCGGCCTGCAGAGAAACCACTGACGCTATCCATTCGTCCAGAACGCATCGTGCCTGTCGCGAAGGGCGAAGGATTACTGGACGGGCGTGTCGTTGGCGCTGTTTTCCGTGGCAATTACGCCGCATATCAGATCGAAATTCCCGCGCTGGGTCGTGAAATTTTCATCTATCGGCAGGCAGGAAACAGCCTCGGTGAGCTTGCCTATCACCTTAATCAAGAAATTACGCTCGGTTGGAAATCAGAAGATGCCGTCGTCGTAACACCGGAATAAACTGAAAGCTTGGCATATGCAGAAGAATGGCGCGCGTATTGGCATCGATGTAGGTGGAACATTTACAGATTTTGTTCTGTTCGATCCTGACCAAAAAAGCCTGATCCACTATAAAGAACCGTCAACCCCTGACGAGCCATCGCGTGCTTTGATCGTCGGGCTGCAGTCGCTTTTGAAAAAAGCGGATCTCAATGCTGATCAAATCGATACGCTGATGCATGGCACAACGATTGGCCTCAACGCGATCATTCAGCGTCGAGGCGCAAAAATCGCCTTGATCGTCAGCGAAGGTTATCGCGATATTCTTGAAATCGCGCGCAGCCGCATGCTCTCCTCCTTCGATTTTCATGCCAGCAAGGAAGAGCCACTCGTCCCGCGCCATCGCATCATCGAAATTGGCGCCAGACTTTCCGCGCATGGTGCAACCTCACAGTTTCCGGACGATGCAGTGCTGGAAGAAGTTGCGGAAAAACTGAAAGCGCTTGATGTTGAGGCCGCAGCTCTTGTGCTTATCAACGGCTATACCAAGCCCGCTATCGAGCAAGAGCTTGCAGCGAAGATTTCTGCCAAAGCAAATGGCCTTTCAGTTACTTCCGCCGCTGTCATTTGGCCTGAAATCCGTGAATATGAGCGCACTCTTGTTGCCTGCCTCAACGCCTATATCCAACCACTGATGGGACGCTATTTCGACGGACTGAAAGCCGGCCTTGCCCGCGATGGGGTGACGGCCCCCATCCTTGTTACTGCATCCAATGGCGGTTCACTCAGCCTCTCATCTGCGCAAGAGCGTCCGGTTGAAACCATACTTTCTGGACCTGCCTCCGGCGTCATGGCAGCAGCCCGCCTTGCCGAAATATCCGGCGCGCGATCAATTATTACATTCGACATGGGGGGGACCTCCTCAGATATAGCGGTAGCCCAAGATGGCGCGGCACAATTGGCGACCAAGACCGATATTGGTGGCTTGCCGCTGGTTCTGCCGGTCGTGGATGTTTCTGCAATTGGCGCAGGCGGCGGTTCAATCATCTGGGTCGACGATCATGATGTTTTAAAAGTCGGACCTCGCAGCGCGGGTGCTTCACCAGGCCCTGTTTCATATGGACGTGGAGGTGTGGAGCCTGCCGTCACCGACTGCTATCTCGCACTGGGTTATATTGACCCGATGGGCTTTCTCGGTGGGCGTATGCAGCTTGACAGTCGGACCGCCAAAGACGCGTTGACGATCATCGGTAATCGTATTGGTTTTGATGATGATAATGCAGCTGCAAAAGCCGCAGAAGGCGCGCTTGCTGTAACGACAGCTGGCATGGCCACTGAACTATATAAGACACTCGCGTCGCGTGGTCTTGATCCGGCGACCTTTGCCCTCGTGCCTTTCGGTGGCGCAGGCCCAACCCACGCCAATCTTCTGGCTGAAGAAGTTGGGATCGCCCATATTATCATCCCACCTGCAGCAGGCACGTTCTGTGCGCTGGGTGCAGCTGCGGCGGACCTACGCCGCGACTTCGTTCGCAGCCTGCGTCGTCCGCTTGACAAAGCAAGTGCTGCCTTGCTGAACAAAACATTCACGCTGCTTCAATCGGAAGGCATTGAGTGGCTGGATCAGGAAGGAGAACAGAGCACAGGGCGTCTGTTCGAAAAAGCCGCCGACATGCGCTATGTCGGCCAGGCCTACGAGCTCCGCGTCACTCTCAACGACGTCGCAACTGATCCAGATTCACTTGCAGAGGCTTTTCATCGCGAGCACGAACGCATTTATGGTTTTCGTGACACACAGGCCGAGGTCGAGCTTGGTACAGCCCGTCTCGCAGTGATCGGCGTCACCCCCAACATTGCACCGCCTGACTTTGCAGCGGGCACCGGTGTTCCTGCAACCAAGGGCATGCGCCCGCTATTCCATAAGGGCGCGTGGCTTGATGCGGCAGTGCTCAATCGCAGCTCTTTTGGGAATGCTGATCTAATCACTGGCCCGGCAATCATTGAACAGGATGACACCACCACAGTTGTCCTGCCCAACTGGACTGCGCGTTGCGACAAATCCGGAAATTTGCATCTTGAAAGGCTGACCAAATGAAACTCGATCCGGTCACACTTTCCATTCTAGGCAACAAGCTTGCAGCCATCAGCGAAGAGATGTGTCTTACGCTACAACGTACAGGACGCACGCTTTACGTCAAAGAAACAGCCGATTTTGCTTGCGCGCTGGCAGGGCTCGATGGTCGTTTCTTCGCCTATCCTCGCTCTATTGGCGTTTCAGGATTTGTCGGGCTTGAATGCGGTCCGACTATCGAGGCAGTTGGTAAACTTGAGCCCGGCGATGTTATTCTAACCAACGACCCGTATCGTTCTGATGGTCTTGCGACCCATTTGCCTGACCTGCATATGATCGAACCCTATTTCCATGATGGTCGCATTGTCGCTTACGGATGGTGCTTCGTACATTGCTCGGATGTCGGCGGACGCGTGCCTTCAAGCATCTCGCCAGTCAATACAGAAATCTTTCAGGAAGGCCTGCGCATTCCACCCGTCAAGCTGATGAAGCGAGGGGAAATGTCGCCGGAAGTGAAGCTGTTTCTCGATGCAAACAGCCGCACACCGGAAGCCAATATGGGCGACATTCGAGCCATGCTCGCAGCTCTTGCTTCCGGTCGCCGTCGCTTCGAGCAGGCAATCGCGCAGCACGGTGTCGACGCAGTTTCCACCGCAAGTATCGATCTTGTTTCCTATGCCGCTGAAAAGGCCCGTTCGGTACTGAGTAAAGTCCCAGCCGGAAACTATAAGTTCTCGGATTATCTTGATGACGACGCAGCAGGAAAACTGCCCGTCCGCATAGCATTGAAGGTGACGTTCGACCACGGCAGAGTACATCTCGATTTCACTGGCACCGACCCACAAGTGGCGACAGCGATGAATATCCCATCGCGCGGACGGCCGCACGCATGGCTTACGCTTCGTGTCCTTGCATTGGTCAATACACTTGATTCAACAGTGCCACTCAATGTTGGTTTGCTTGATCCGGTTCGCATTACCGCGCCCGTAGGAACTTTGGTCAATCCGCAGGAACCTGCTGCAACGGGCGTTCGTCATGCAGCGGCCATTCGCGTCAATGACGTACTCAACGGTGCTTTCGGTCAGGCTCTGCCAGCGATCATGCCTGCAGCTTCATCCGGAACCGTTATTCCGGTGGTGATGGCTGAACCCGATGGCAAGGGTGGCCGCCGCGTGCAGGTGATTGAACCAATGATCGGTGGCACCGGCGCGCGTTCAGGGCAAGATGGTGTTGATGGTCGCGACAGTGGCATCTCAAACCTCGCAAACAATCCCGTCGAGACGGTTGAAGCAGAACTCGGCATTGAGATTATGCGCTATGCTTTGCGCCCGAATTCAGGTGGCGCAGGTCAATGGCGTGGCGGCTGCGGCATGGAACTGACTTTCCGCGTACTGACGGATGATAGCAATGTGCTTGGACGCGGTATGGAGCGTCTGCTGTTTCGCCCATGGGGCGCCCACGGCGGCAAAGCAGGATTACCCGGTGAGTTGATCGTTAATCGCGGTAAACCCGACGAGCGCAGATTGGGTAAGATAGACGTCTTAATCGTCAATGCAGGCGACACAGTTACATTTCTAACGCCGGGTGCTGGTGGCTGGGGCAATCCATATGACCGTGACCCGGCAGCTGTGATGCGGGATGTTCAAGACGGTTTCGTCTCTGTCGACGCAGCCCTCGCCGACTATGGCGTTGCAATCAAAGATGGAGAGCCCGATCCGGCAACCACCAGGCAGCACCGCTCAGATCTATCCAAAACCAAGTCAACAAATAGCCAAGGACCTGAACGTCAGCGGTGGGATGAAGTCTTTGAACCAGCTTTGATGGACCAACTTAACCAGGCATTGGTTGCATTACCTGCAACCGTGCGGCAGCGGCGTCGCAAGGACATCTTCGATGCCGTTCTAAGTGAATTGCCGGATGAATTTCCCCGTATTGATGCAACGGCGGTCGCCACATCAACAGCACATGCGGCTCTCGCATCGGCTGTAGAAAACCTGCTCGAAAATACCTGACCCTTTTGATCGGAGAACCGCAATGCCTATTTTGACAAGACGCAACTTCCTCGGCTCCGGTGCCGTGCTTGGACTGGGCCTCGCTGCCGGTAACCTGCCCCGCTTTGCTCAAGCACAGAGTGCAAAAGAAATTACCGTCACTGCATTTGGAGGTGTTTGGGAAGAAGCAGTTCGCACATGCTTCGTCACACCATTTGAAGCCAAGTCAAGAGCCAAAGCGAGCGTTGCCCTCGGGGGCCCACCACAATGGCTGGCACAGATAGAAGCAGCCCCTCAGAAGCCACCGCTTGACGTGCTCATCATGACACCGGATCTCGCCTTAACTGCCGCGAAAGCCGGGCTCGTTGATGAATTTACACATGACAAACTACCGAACCTTGCAAAAATTCCGCAAGAATTAACGGATTCCGTCGAAGGTAAAGGCACACTGTTCGATTATGGTGTAGCTGGCATTACCTACAATAAGGATCGGGTGAAAAACCCACCAAAATCATTTGCCGAATTTGTAGACCGTGTTGCCAGTGGAGAATTCGTCGCCTCGATCCCATCGATTAGCTACGCGGTGACCCCTATCATGCTCATCTGGGCGATGGCGAAAGCGCTCGGCGGTGGCGCTGACAATGTTGACCCATTTTTCAAGGCTGTTGAGAAGATGAAGGATAACCTCATCTACTGGGCGAGCCCCAACGACTTTTTCAATCATCTGTCCTCGGGTGAAGCCGATATCGGCATCTATTTCGATGGTCGCACCTGGAACCATTATGATGGGGGTGCAACCTGGATCGACTTCATCAACCCTGAAGAAGGCGGTTCGCTCAACGGACTTGCCGTGCAAAAGCCAAAAAATGCCAATCCGCTCGCTTGGGACTACATCAACGAAGTGCTTGATGCAGCTAACCAGACTAAGTTTGCTGATATCATGAACTACGGTGTTACCAATGTGGACGTGGTCTACAGTGAGAAGCTCAAGCCGCGTATTACACCATGGCAGAAAACCGCTTTCCCACCCTATGAGCAGATTGCTCAGGTTCGCAACGAATGGGTTGATCGCTGGAACCGGGAAATCGGCCAGTAAGGCAGTGCTTTGGCACTTCTTGGAGTGGAAATATGAGCCAGACGGAAACATCAGACACAATTGCAGCAAAGGGGCTGGCCCTGCCGGGTTGGCTACTTGCCCTGCCCGCTTTGGCCTTTCTGCTGGCATTTTTTGTACTTCCACTTTTTGACAACAGCATCCGCAGTTTTGTCGATGCTGAAGGTAATCTGACGGTCACTCGCTATATCACTCTGCTCAGCGACCCGTTCTACCTGCGCATCATTGGTGAAACGCTTCTGCTTTCCGGTGGCGTGACACTGATATGCGTGGTGATTGGATATCCTGTAGCTTATTTTCTGGTGCGCAAGGCTGGCCGGTGGGCAAGCATCATCGTTTTTTTGTTAATCGCACCACTCCTGACCTCCATCATTATGCGTACCTTCGGTTGGCAGGTTCTGTTTGCGAGACGCGGTCTCATCAACAATCTGCTGGTCGATCAGCTTGGTATTCTTTCGGTGCCTTTGCGTTTTACCAATTCACCTGAAATTACCATCGCTGCGCTTGTGCATGTTTTGGTTCCATTCATGGTACTGTCTATCAGCACGGTTCTGCAGGGGATTGATCGTCGCCTTGAAGAATCTGCAAAAATTCTGGGTGCAAGTCGCCTCCGCACATTCTGGGAAGTGACACTACCACTTTCACTCGACGGCATCGGTACTGGAGCTATTCTGGTATTCATGATCGCTAATGGTAGCTTCGTGACACTCGTAATGCTGGGTGGTGGTTTGCAGACCTTACCATTGATGATCTATCAGCAATTCAACACCACGCGCGATTTCGGCATGGCAAGTGCGATGAGCACAATCCTTCTGATAATCGCAGTCGCGTGTCTCTTCCTGCAACTTCGCCTCGTGCGACAGCGGGGGGCGTGAAGTGATGAAGCCATTTGACAAAGACTGGGCTGGTATAGCGCTAACCATTTTCGTTGTGGTCTTCTTCATTTTTATGCTGGCACCAATTCTGGTAGTCGTCGTAGTCTCCTTCACCTCAGCCGGTTATGTCGCTTTTCCAATCCCCGGTTGGTCACTAAAATGGTTTGCGAACATTTTCGCTTATCGGCCTTTTGTCGATGCGATGATCGTGAGCCTAAAGATCGGTCTGGGCGCAACCGCTCTCTCCAGCCTCATCGGTATTCCAGCTTGCCTGTATCTTGCGCGTTCTCGTGCTGGATGGGCGAACGCAATCATGACCTTTCTGCTATCGCCCTTGTCTATGCCCATGATCGTGATCGGTTTCGCATCACTCTTTTTCATGAGTTGGCTTGGGCTCGGCATTTCTTTCACCGCGCTGCTCATTACCCACACCGTGATCTGCCTGCCTTACGTTGTGCGAACGGTTGCGGGTGTTTATGGCAACTTGCCGCGTCGCTATGAAGAAGCTGCAGCAATCCTCGGTGCCAATCCCTTACAGGTTTTCTGGCACGTCACGCTGCCACTAATCCGTCCAGGTGTTATGGCTGGATCGTTATTTTCCTTCCTCACATCTTTCGACAATCTGCCGGTCAGCTATTTCTTTGCCAGCGCCAAAACCAACACTTTACCTGTCGTGATGCTGAGCTATCTCGAACATCAATTCGACCCGACAATTGCGGCATTAAGTACGTTGCAACTACTTATGGCGATCATCACACTAGTCATTGTCGACCGCATTTATGGCATTCGCAAAATGACGGTGGCAGCATGAGCATTAATCTTCCCATCGACCACGTTATCATTCTGGCAAGTGATCTCGCTCAAGCTGGAAAAGCTTTCGAGAATATCGGGTTCTCCGTAACGCCAATCGCAAAGCATAGTGCTGTCATGGGCACCGCAAATCGCTGTGTTATGCTGGATGGTACCTATATTGAGATCCTCGCAATAGTGGAGCCAACGGAAGCCAATGCCAGGTGGCGCAGGCTTCTCGATAAGGGAGCAGGTTTGCGCGGCGTTGCTCTGCGGAGCAAAGACATTGAGACCGACGCTCAGACCTTTGAACAGAAGTCGATCGGAATGAAAACAATTCGGTACTTCTCGCGACAAACAGATATTGGAGAGTTACGGTTTTCCATAAGTCGCTTCGAAGATAGTGTCACGCCCTCCTATCAATGCTTGCTCTGTCAGCACCACACCCCCGAGCTGCTTTGGATATCCGACGCTTTGAAACACCCAAGTGGAGCGCAACGTCTGCTATCAGTTTCCACACCAAACGCATCCGAACTTGGTGCGTTCTCGAGTACCAACTCTTCGGACACAATTGTCTCGACAGGACAGGATCGCCT
>Ga0256901_1001278_pt1 | contig 12803 bp, 6 predicted proteins | sample MC6MC0689MT_FD_190200 | JGI IMG/M metagenome (GOLD analysis project Ga0256901, IMG submission 190200) | Metatranscriptome of enriched soil aggregate microbial communities from Iowa State University, Ames, United States - MC6-MC0689-MT... | ecosystem: Environmental > Terrestrial > Soil >... | reverse complement strand
GCCAAACACAAAAACCTTAATCGCTATTGTTGGTCCTACTGCTATTGGGAAAACGGCATTGGCTATACAATTGGCTCGACATTTTAATACTGAAATTCTTTCTGCCGATTCACGCCAGTTTTTCAAAGAAATGGAAATTGGTACCGCAAAACCAAATACCGAAGAATTAGCTGCCGCAACTCATTACTTCATCAATTCTCATGCGGTAACACAGCTTTTTAGCACAGGTGATTTTGAAGCAGAAGCGCTGGAAAAGTTAGCACAGATTTTTGAGCATAATAATTTGGCAATCCTGGTGGGTGGTTCCGGGCTTTATGTTAATGCCTTACTAAACGGCCTTGATGAAATGCCAGAAATTGAACTCTCTATACGAGAAAAACTGAATAAACAATTTGAAAAAGCTGGTTTAGAAAGCATTCAACAAGATTTGGCCAGGCTCGATCCTGAATATTTTGCAAAAGTTGATCAGCAAAATCCCCAGAGAATGATAAGGGGTTTAGAAGTTGTGTTATCAACTGGCCGAAAACTTTCATCAATGCTCTCTGCAACAAAAAAAGTAAGACCATTCAAAGTCATAAAAATTGGTTTGAACACCGATCGGGCAGTGTTATATGATCGAATTAATGAAAGAGTTGATAAAATGATCAGTGACGGATTGGTGGAAGAAGTAAAGTCGCTTGAAAAATTCAAAGAACTGAATGCTTTGAAAACGGTTGGATACAGTGAGATTTTTGATTATTTAGATGGCTTGATCCCACTAGAGCAGGCAATTTCAGCAATTAAACAAAATACCCGTCGTTTTGCGAAGAGACAACTGACATGGTTCAGGCGTGATGAAGAAATCACATGGTTTGAACCAGCGGATGATAAAAAGATCATCAATTTTATTAAAAATCAGTTATAAAAAAAGGGATTCACAATTATGAATCCCTTTTTTATGGCTTTATTTCTGACTATTTATCCGGAAATTTAACACCTCTATATTTTGTGATATCAATTGTTGGTATTGTAGATGCGTATTTACCATTAATCGCATCAATAAAAACATTGGCAATTACCGCATTTCCACGAGGCGTTAAATGCACACCATCCAGAGAAAAAGCACCACCAGTTATAAACGCAGAATTGATATTAATGCCTTGAATTGCAACGCCGGCCTTTACTAAATTCAGATAAGTATAAGTATCAGCAATAGCCAAACCTTTACTGTTTGCCAACGATTTAATTGTACTATTATAACTGTTTACGTAGTCTTTTACTCTGATTACTTCATCTTTATCAAGTACCCAGTTATTTGCTATCGGATTTCTTGGATCTAAGCCATAAGGAATTGTTCCGGTTCCAAATAAGCCAGCCGATTGAAATGGTAAACGAATTAAATCCTCACTTGTTGCTGCCCTTACGCCAGTTGCCGTTTGAATGAATACCGCAACCGCCGCCGGATTGATGGCTTTTGCCGCTGCTAATAACGCTGGAACGGTTACGGTATTGAAATAAGGAACAGCGGTAACATCAGGAATAGTCCCCACTACACCTTTTTGACCACCGGCGGTTAAAGCATTTACAAGATTAGAAAATAACATCGAGAAAGTTGCCTTATCAGTAAGCACATTTGTAGCATCTGTAGTTACGCCACCATTGGTTGCCCAGCCTAATGCATCGTTATTACCTAACCACAAAGAGAAAAAGGTATGATTTCTACCTTGTATAAACTGAAAATAAGTAGTCGTACCTACCTGGCTATCCGTAAGCAAACGTTCCATATACATATTTGCGGCGCTGTATGGTGCAGCAAAGGCTAAATCGACACGCATTCCGGGAATACCAAGGTTTTGTATCTCTCCTGAATATTTTGCTAAGTGTGTAGCATCCCGATAGGCTAAATTTGTAGTAACGTTTGATAAAGTCGGACTGCCATTCACCAAAGCAGAAAGGTTTAAATATCCTGATCCGTTTGCCTGTGCATCGGCGAAAAAAGGAGAAGTAAATGTTCCCCCTCCTACTGACGCCATTTGAGCAGCCAGCAAGTTAGGGTAAGCTACCTTTTGTCCTTCAAGGTATAACCCGCCATCGGCAAAACCTGCTGTTAACGAATTACCAACCGAAATATATTTACCAAAATTTGCCTGACCAGCGCTGGTGCCCGCAGGGGTATCAATTTCTGGTTTACAAGATGCTGCAAAAAGTAAAACGGCAGCAAAAAAGCTGTTTAATATATATTTTTTCATGTAAATTTCTCCTACCATTTATAAGTTAATGAAAGCCCAGGAGCATAAACCAAAGTTTTAAATGTTCCATCCAAACCCGTTTCAATATTTTTTTGCTTACGCGATTTAACATCTTCGAAGAAAAAGGACGCATTTACTTCAAAGCGACTGGTTGGTGCATATCCTACACCAGCACTTAAAATATAACGGTCTGCATCGGGTGCTTCAGGAGTTACATAACCATCTTGAACAGGAGAAAATGCATATCCAATCCCAGCTCTAAGTGCTAATTTCTCTGATGCTTTGTGATTGACCCCTAATTTAAACGAAGATCCATCTCGATAATTGCGGGCAGACCTTGTATCGGCCAGAACTGGTGTATTTACAGCATAATCAAATGCCAATTCTTCATAAACTCTCCATTGTACCCAACTGGCATCAAATGCTAAAGTTGTACTTTGCGAAAGTGGAATGCCTATACCTAAAGTTGTTGTAGAAGGTAAAGGTAATTCAGCGTTGAATGTATTGCCTGCAGGAAATGAAGATCTTAGTGATTCAGGAACATCAAATGTTGCCGTTCCATCATTTAATTTAGTGACCACTTTTGATTTGTGTACAACGGCAAAAGTGATGTTACTTAGTGTGTTAATATATAAACCAGCGTTCCAGCCATAACCACTACCCGTTCCTTCTAAAGTAGCATGTCCTGATCGGCCGTCGGGATAATTTACTGGAAGAGCACGTTGTAAGTTAACATCTCCATGATTGTAAACAAACCCTGCACCAATACCAATACGGTCGGTGATTTTAACGCTCAAAGTAGGTTGAAAATAGATAGCTTTTAAGTTAAGGGATGTTAAAGCGTACCTGCCAGACCACTCATTTCCCCAATCAACCAAACCACCAAAGGGTGTATAAACCCCTAAACCTAATTTCCACTTGTTTGATTTTGGACCCCAAACTGCATAAGCCTCAAAAGGCGGAGCGATTTTATTCTTAACGTTCTCAGTAATATTTGATCCGCTTTGTTGAAAAGCTGACTTGAAAAGAAGTGGATTTACACCTGCAGAAATAGAATTTTTCTCCAGAAAAGATACCGCACCTGGATTGAAAAATACTGATGCTTCGTCTAACGCCAATGCCGATCCGGCTCCCGCCATCCCAATTTGCTTTTGCCCCTGTAAATTAACCTGGAAACCCTGCCCCAATACCCATAAAGGAGCAGAAAGTAATACGCTCAATAAAAGTTTTTTCATCATTATAAATGGTTATAGCACAAACGCTTACTATGCTAACATAGTAGGCAAAAATTTGTTTTTAAGAATTATCGTATAAGGTTGAAAAAATTATGCCTGAGCTGTTGGCCCACCAAAACCCATTGGAAAAGGGGGCTCCTCTTGTGTTTTAATTCTGCCGTTTACTGCTTCGAACTTTTGGATGTTATCATCTAAAGCTGTTAACAGGCGCTTGGCATGTTCTGGGGTTAAGATAATTCTCGATTTTACTTTGGCTTTCGGGATTCCAGGCATCACACGGATAAAATCTAATACAAATTCAGTATTTGAATGCGTGATGATAGCAAGGTTCGAAAAAATCCCTTCAGCGATTTCTTCTGATAGCTCTATATTTAATTGGTTTTCGTTTTGTTGTTCTTCCATAATAGCTCAAAAATAAAAAAAATCCGCTGCTTAATGGCGGAATTAAATGTAATATTTAGTCGAAGTTAATGTTCTTATTAAGCTATTTTTTAATAAACATCAAAATAATACCAACTGTAACTGCTATCTGCCCAATCCAAAAAATAAACATCCACTTTATGATATCTGCTTTTGAATTTGCTAAATCCTCTTTGGTGGCTAACACTTCACGTTTATTCTCGTATTCAGCTTTTACTTCGGTTTTTACAAAAGAAACCAATTCCTCTGCTTCTTGTTCGCCAAGTTTAGCCTTTAAGATCTGGAAAAGTTGTATCTCGGTAACACTCATGCACTTATTTTTATATAAAACTACAAAATCTATTCCAAACAAAAAAGTCCCCCAGTATTAATGGGGGACTAGCTTAAAATGTATCTAAATTTTATGCTTCTACTTCTTCTTGTTTCGAAGCTAATAATTTATCGTACTCTTCCTGAGAACCAACAATGATTCTTTCGTAACCACGTACACCAGTTCCTGACGGAATTAAGTGACCAACGATCACATTTTCTTTCAAGCCTAACATGTTATCGCGTTTACCTGCAATTGCTGCCTCATTTAATACTTTCGTAGTTTCCTGGAACGAAGCCGCAGAAATGAACGATTTAGTACCTAATGATGCACGTGTAATACCTTGTAAGATAGAACTTGCAGTTGCTGGTCTTGCATCTCTAACCGTGATTTGTTTCAAATCTTTACGTTTCAATTGAGAATTTTCATCTCTTAATCTACGTAACGAAACAATTTGACCTGGTTTTAAATCAGTTGAGTCGCCTGCGTCTTCCACAACTTTTTTGTCGTACATCGCATCGTTCTCTTCTGCAAAATCCCAACGGTCTACAGCGTTGTTTTCTAAGAAAATAGTATCACCTGGATCCTCGATGTGAACTTTCTGCATCATCTGGTGAACAATTACCTCGAAGTGTTTATCATTAATTTTCACACCTTGCAAACGGTAAACCTCTTGAATACCATTTACTAAGTACTCTTGAACCGCTGCCGGACCTTTAATTGATAAAATATCTGCCGGAGAAATTGAACCATCTGATAAAGGCATACCCGCTTTCACAAAGTCATTATCCTGTACAAGGATGTGTTTAGACAATGGAACAAGATATTTTTTAACTTCACCATCTTTCGATTCGATAGTAATTTCACGATTACCACGTTTAACACCACCTAAAGTTACCACACCATCAATCTCAGTTACTACAGCTGGGTTTGAAGGATTACGTGCTTCGAATAGTTCCGTTACACGAGGTAAACCACCTGTAATATCTCGGGTTTTACCAGTTGCACGAGGAATTTTTGCGATAATCTGACCAGTTTGGATAGTTTCACCTTCATCAACTGAAACGTGAGCGCCTACCGGAATGTTATAACCTTTGATAAATTCACCTTTCTTGTCAACGATTTGAACTGAAGGGTTTTTAGTTTTATCACGTGTATCGATAATTACTTTTTCACGGTGACCAGTTTGCTCATCTGATTCTTCACGGAAGGTAACACCTTCAATAATTGCATCAAATTGCGCTTTACCGGCAAATTCTGAAAGAATAACCGCGTTGTATGGATCCCATGAACAAATTTTATCTCCTTTTGATAACTTATCACCTTCTTTAACGAATAAGAAAGCACCATAAGGGATGTTATTCGTCACGATCACTCTACCTGTACCTGGTTCAACAATTTTGAACTCACCTGAACGGCCCAATACTACTTGTACGGTACCGTCTTCAGTTTGCGTATCAACAGTACGGATATTTTCGAATTCAATTACACCATCAAACTTAGCTACGATATTTGATTCTGCAGCAATGTTCGATGCCGTACCACCCACGTGGAAAGTACGAAGTGTTAACTGTGTACCCGGCTCACCAATCGATTGTGCAGCAATTACACCAACTGCCTCACCTCGCTGAACACGTTTACCAGATGCCAAGTTACGACCATAACATAATGCACAAACACCACGTTTAGATTCGCAGGTTAATACTGAACGAATTTCAATACCTTCTAAAGGTGATTCTTCGATCAATTTGGCAACTTCTTCGTTGATATCTTCGCCAGCACCTACTAATAATGTGTTATCCAAAGGATTGTAAACATCATGTAGTGAAGTACGACCTAAAATTCTATCAAATAATGGTTCAACGATATCTTCCTGATCTTTCAAGGCAGTAGTATACATACCTCTTAAAGTACCACAGTCATTATCGTTAACAATCATATCCTGCGCAACATCATGTAAACGACGTGTTAAGTAACCGGCATCCGCCGTTTTTAACGCCGTATCCGCCAAACCTTTACGAGCACCGTGAGTAGAGATAAAGTACTCTAATACCGACAAACCTTCTTTAAAGTTTGATAAGATCGGGTTTTCAATGATATCACCACCTGAACCTGATTTTTGAGGTTTCGCCATCAAACCACGCATTCCGCAAAGCTGACGAATCTGCTCCTTAGAACCACGTGCACCTGAATCAAGCATCATGTAAACTGAGTTAAAGCCTTGGTTATCTGACGATAACTGAGTCATAACGAAAGTAGTTAACCTGTTGTTGATACGGGTCCAGATATCGATAATCTGGTTGTAACGTTCGTTGTTGGTAATGAAACCCATGTTATAGTTGTTTCTTACCTCTTCAACTTCAGCAGCTGCCTGCTCTAATAAAGTATGTTTCTCTACCGGAATGTTTACGTCTTGTAAGTTGAAAGATAAACCTCCCTGGAATGCCATTTTGAAACCTAATTCTTTGATATCATCTAAGAATTGAGAAGCACGAGCCATACCAGTCATTTTAACTACCTCACCGATAATATCTCTTAACGATTTTTTAGTTAACAATTCATTGATATAACCAACTTCTTCAGGTACCAACTGGTTAAATAATACTCTACCAACAGTAGTTTCTGTTAATTTATTAACGATAGAACCATCGTTTTGCTTAACATTTACCCTTACCTTAATGAAAGCGTGAAGATCTAATTCTTTCTCATTGTAAGCGATAATTACTTCCTCTGGAGAATAGAAATTAGAATCCTGGCCTTTTACCACTCTGGTTTCATCTGTTCTACGGCCTTTAGTAATGTAATAAAGACCCAAAACCATATCCTGAGAAGGTACTGTAATTGGCGTACCGTTTGCAGGGTTCAAAATGTTATGTGCTGCCAACATTAATACCTGGGCTTCCAAAATTGCTGCATTACCTAGCGGTAAGTGGACAGCCATCTGGTCACCATCAAAATCGGCGTTGAATGCAGTACAAACCAATGGGTGTAACTGAATCGCTTTTCCTTCAATTAATTTTGGCTGGAAAGCCTGAATACCTAATCTGTGTAATGTAGGTGCACGGTTTAACAATACCGGGTGACCTTTCAATACATTTTCCAAGATATCCCAAACTAATGGATCTTTTCTATCAACGATTTTCTTAGCAGATTTAACTGTTTTTACTACACCACGCTCAATCATCTTGCGGATAATAAACGGTTTGTAAAGCTCAGCAGCCATATCTTTAGGAATACCGCACTCGTGTAACTTAAGGCTAGGCCCTACAACAATTACAGAACGAGCTGAATAATCCACACGTTTACCTAATAAGTTCTGACGGAAACGACCTTGTTTACCTTTCAAAATATCTGAAAGTGATTTCAAAGCCCTGTTACCTTCAGTTTTAACCGCGTTAACTTTACGTGAGTTATCGAATAACGAATCTACAGCTTCCTGTAACATACGTTTCTCGTTACGCAAAATTACCTCTGGTGCTTTAATCTCGATCAAGCGTTTTAAACGGTTGTTACGGATAATTACACGACGGTATAAATCATTTAAATCTGAAGTAGCGAAACGACCACCTTCTAATGGAACTAAAGGACGTAATTCTGGTGGAATAACCGGAACGATTTTAACAATCATCCATTCAGGGCGATTCTCAATACGTGTATTAGCACCACGGAAAGCTTCAACAACCTGTAGACGTTTTAAAGCCTCATTTTTACGTTGTTGAGAAGTTTCGTTAGCAGCCTGGTGACGTAGATCATAAGATAAAGTATCTAAATCAATACGTTTCAATAAATCTTCTAATGCTTCAGCACCCATTTTGGCGATGAATTTATTAGGATCTTTATCGTCTAAGTATTGGTTCTCTTTAGGTAATTTATCTAAGATATCTAAATATTCTTCCTCTGTTAAGAAGTCCATATAATTGATACCTTCCTCAGCCATTAAGCCTGATTGGATAACTACGTAACGCTCGTAATAGATAATTAAATCTAATTTTTTAGTAGGTAAACCTAATAAATAACCGATTTTGTTTGGTAACGAACGGAAATACCAGATATGCGCAACCGGAACCACCAAAGCGATGTGTCCCATACGTTCTCTACGTACTTTTTTCTCAGTTACCTCAACACCACAACGATCACAAACGATTCCTTTATAACGGATACGTTTATATTTACCGCAATGACATTCGTAATCTTTTACCGGACCAAAAATACGCTCGCAAAACAAACCATCACGTTCTGGTTTGTAAGTACGGTAGTTAATGGTTTCCGGTTTCAACACCTCACCGCTTGAACGCTCCAAAATAATTTCCGGAGACGATAAGCTAATCGTGATTGATGTGAAATTGCTTTTTAATTTATTATCCTTTTTGTAAGACATACTTCTTTAAGGTTAAAGCTTAAAGCTCAAAGCTCAAAGCTCAAAGACTAGGCGGTTAAGCTTTCATCTTTTTGCTTTCAGCTTTTAGCTTTTTGCTTAGTTAATCTAACGTAATATCTAAACCTAAACCGCGTAACTCATGTACCAATACGTTAAACGATTCTGGAACACCTGGAGTTGGTAGGTTTTCACCTTTAACAATGGCTTCGTAAGTTTTGGCTCTTCCGATAACATCATCCGATTTAACGGTTAATATCTCTTGAAGAATATTAGCAGCACCAAATGCTTCTAATGCCCAAACCTCCATCTCACCAAAACGCTGACCACCGAACTGGGCTTTACCACCCAATGGTTGTTGTGTAATCAATGAGTATGGTCCGATTGAACGGGCGTGCATCTTATCATCAACCATGTGACCTAGTTTCAACATGTAGATAATACCTACAGTTGTAGTCTGATCGAAACGCTCACCAGTTAAACCATTGTATAAGTAAGTTTTTCCTGAAGCTGGAACACCGGCTTTAGCAATCCACTCTTCAACCTCATCATGCGTAGCACCATCAAAAATCGGAGTAGCGAATTTCACACCCAATTCTTTACCAGCCCATGCCAATACGGTTTCGTAGATCTGGCCAAGGTTCATACGTGAAGGTACACCCAGTGGGTTCAACACGATATCAACCGGGCTACCATCAGCTAAGAAAGGCATATCTTCATCACGTACAATACGTGCAACAATACCTTTGTTACCGTGGCGACCCGCCATTTTATCACCTACTTTTAATTTACGTTTTTTAGCAACATAAACTTTTGCCATTTGTACAATTCCCGATGGAAGCTCATCACCTACACTAATGGCGAATTTATCGCGTTTGTAAGCTCCAAGTTCTTCGTTAACACGGATACCGTAGTTGTGAAGCAACATTTTAATCATCTCGTTTTTGTCATCATCAGTAGTCCATTTGTTAGGGCTGATATGCGCAAATTCAAGATCTGCTAAAATTTTCTGAGTGAATTTAGCACCTTTAGCAACCAATAATTCTTTGTAAATGTTAAATACACCTTGAGATGTTTTTCCGTTTACAATTGTGAATAATTTATCTACTAATTCTGCTTTTAATTTCTCAGTGATATTGTTATATCCTTTGTCTAATTTCTCAATCGCCGATTTCTCTTCAGCTTTTGTAGTTTTCTTAGCACGGCTGAATAACTTCGTATCAATTACTACACCCTGGATAGAAGGAGGAGTTTTTAAAGACGCATCTTTAACATCACCTGCTTTATCACCAAAGATTGCTCGTAGTAATTTCTCTTCAGGTGATGGATCAGACTCTCCTTTTGGAGTAATCTTACCAATTAAAATATCACCTTCTTTTACATCAGCACCAATACGGATAATACCGTTTTCATCAAGGTCTTTAGTAGCCTCTTCAGAAACGTTCGGGATATCTGGTGTTAATTCCTCTTCTCCACGTTTAGTATCACGTACTTCTAATTCAAACTCTTCAATATGCAATGAAGTGAAAACGTCATCACGAACAATACGCTCGTTGATTACAATCGCATCCTCAAAGTTGAAACCCTGCCAAGGCATGAATGCCACTTTCAGGTTTCTACCTAATGCTAACTCACCATTTTCAGTTGCATAACCTTCGCAAAGCACCTGACCTTTAGTAACTTTCTGACCTTTCTTAACAATTGGTTTTAAGTTAATACAAGTATTCTGGTTGGTTTTTTTGAACTTAATTAAACGGTAAGTTTTGCTATCACCTTCAAATGAAACCAAACGATCATCTTCGTTACGCTCATATTTAATAGTGATTTCGTTAGCATCTACATACTCAACAACACCGTTACCTTCAGCGTTGATCAAAGTTCTTGAGTCACGGGCAACGCGACCTTCTAAACCTGTACCAACGATTGGCGCTTCAGGACGTAACAATGGCACGGCCTGACGTTGCATGTTCGATCCCATCAAAGCCCTGTTCGCATCATCATGTTCTAAGAACGGAATTAACGAAGCAGCAATTGATGTAATCTGGTTAGGGGCAACGTCCATCAAGTCTAATTTCTCAGGCTCGATAATCGGGAAGTCACCTTCATAACGTGCTTTTACGCGTGGTGTAATGAAGTTACCTTTATCATCATATTCTGCATTAGCCTGAGCAATGGTTTTACCATCTTCATCTTCTGCAGATAAATAAATAACATCTGAATCAACAACAACCTTACCATCTTCTACACGTTTGTATGGTGTTTCGATGAAGCCTAAGTTATTGATTTTTGCATGCACACAAAGTGATGAAATCAAACCAATATTTGGTCCCTCAGGTGTTTCAATAGTACATAAACGACCGTAGTGAGTGTAGTGAACGTCACGTACCTCGAAACCAGCCCGTTCACGTGATAAACCACCTGGACCTAAAGCTGATAAACGGCGTTTGTGCGTAATCTCTGCCAATGGATTTGTTTGATCCATGAACTGAGATAACTGGTTTGTACCAAAGAATGAGTTAATTACTGATGATAACGTACGAGCGTTAATCAAATCAGTTGGTGTAAACACCTCGTTATCGCGAATGTTCATACGCTCACGGATGGTTCTCGCCATACGGGCTAAACCAACACCAAATTGTGCGTACAACTGCTCACCTACCGTACGTACACGACGGTTTGATAAGTGGTCAATATCATCCACCTCTTCTTTAGAGTTGATCAATTTGATCAAATATTTAACAATAGCAATAATATCTGCTTTTGTTAAAACTTTTACCTCATCAGGAGTATTCATTTTCAATTTACGGTTGATGCGGTAACGACCAACATCTCCTAAATCGTAACGTTTATCTGAGAAGAATAAACGATCAATGATACCACGAGCAGTTTCCTCATCAGGTGGTTCTGCGTTACGCAAAGCACGATAGATGTTTTCAACAGCTTCTTTCTCTGAGTTAGAGGTATCTTTTTGTAATGTATTATAAATAATGGTATAATCTGCCTGACTAGCGCCATCCTCTTTCGATAAAATGATGCTTTTCACGCCAGCTTCGATAACCATATCAATGTGTTCGTCTTCTAAAACGGTTTCTCTTTCAAGAATCACTTCATTACGGTCGATAGAAACTACTTCACCTGTATCTTCATCTACAAAATCTTCAACCCATTTCTTTAAAACTCTTGCCGCTAGTTTACGACCGATATATTTCTTTAAACCCGATTTACTAACTTTTACTTCGTCAGCAAGATCAAAAAGTTCTAAGATGTCTTTATCAGAATCGTAACCGATAGCACGTAATAAAGTGGTAACCGGGAATTTTTTCTTACGATCGATGTAAGCATACATCACGTTGTTCACGTCAGTAGCAAACTCGATCCATGAGCCTTTGAAAGGAATAACACGGGCAGAATACAATTTGGTTCCGTTGGTGTGACGGCTTTGGCCGAAGAACACCCCTGGAGAACGGTGTAATTGCGAAACGATAACACGTTCTGCACCGTTAATTACAAATGTACCTTTTGGTGTCATATACGGGATGGTACCTAAATACACATCCTGAATAATGGTTTCAAAATCTTCATGTTCAACATCGTTACAAGAAAGCTTAAGCTTTGCTTTTAATGGAACATTGTAGGTTAATCCACGCTCAATACACTCATGTATATCGTAACGTGGCGGATCAACAAAATAATCAAGAAACTCTAATACGAAGATATTTCTCGAATCTGTTATTGGAAAGTTTTCAGCAAACACTTTAAACAAACCTTCGCTAGAGCGATCGTCTGATGTGGTATCTATCTGGAAAAATTCTCTGAATGATTGCAATTGCACATCCAGAAAATCCGGATAGTCTATAATGTGCTTACTAGTTGCAAAATTTACTCTTTGTTCGACTGTCTTTGCCAATGGACTAAAAGATTTTAGTTTAAGAATAAACTATTTGTTTGGTTCGGATTTCAAACATGCTCATTAACCAAACAAAATGAGATGTTTATAAACAGGTAAAGACACCAACATTTTCAGTCGGTGTCTAATACATTTTTAGCTTAGCTAAATTAAGTGATTACTTAATTTCAACTACTGCTCCAGCTTCTTCTAATTGTTTTTTAAGAGCTTCTGCTTCGTCTTTAGCAACACCAGCTTTTAATTCTTTTGGTGCACCGTCAACTAAGTCTTTAGCTTCTTTCAAACCTAAACCAGTTAAGTCTTTAACAAGTTTTACAACTGCTAATTT